>Ga0116216_10000954_pt1 | contig 20862 bp, 25 predicted proteins | sample Sb_taG_11_FD_89696 | JGI IMG/M metagenome (GOLD analysis project Ga0116216, IMG submission 89696) | Peat soil microbial communities from Weissenstadt, Germany - Sb_50d_3_AS metaG | ecosystem: Environmental > Terrestrial > Soil > Wetlands > Peat | place: Germany: Weissenstadt | collected 2010-09-21
AGCCGAAGAGCACGAGTGTTTCGAATCTCGCCTGAGCTTGCGGAACAGTTGAAGCCGCTGGTAGCGGGTCGCGCTGCTAATGAACCTTTGTTCCTGTCCGCCGAAAAGGTGCGGTTGCATCCAGAGAATCTTGTGAAGCGGGAGTTAATTCCCGTTCTACAGGAACTCGGCGTCTATGTGAAAGGCACAGCATGCCACGGATTTCGGCATGGAAATGCCACTGAGATGGACAAGCTCGGCGTGCCGATGGCGACACGCCAGCAACGTCTCGGACACGTGGACGCAAGTACGACCATGCTCTACAGCCACAGCACGGACGCCAACGATAGCAAAGTTGCTGAGGAGTTTGGGAGGATGTTGTCGCAAGGTTTTACGCAGAAAGCAGTTGCGACAACTTCGGGTGGTTAGTTTTCAACAATATAGGCTGGGAAGTTTGGGTAAATTTGCGGTGGCTCATAACCCAAAGGTCGGTGGTTCAAATCCACCCCCCGCAACCAAACCTAAAGCGTTAGGCTACATAGGCTTCCAATTCACGGGATTGGGAGCCTTTTTCATTGGTTGTGGTTAAGCCAGCAAATGAGACTGCTTTCGCAACTTCCTCAGCGATCGCAGCGCCGGCCTTTGTGGCCGCTTCTGTGTCGCCAATCGCCGAGAACGTGTGCGTATAAACAACTTGAGTGATCGACTCGGTCAGGGAATGCCCGAGCCTTTCTTCGCGGACCTTCAATGGAACCCCCAGGTGATCGAGGAGGGAGCTATTGAAATGCCGCAGTGCGTGAAAGCCCTTCGGAGCAATCTCGAGCTTCGCGAGGAGCGGCTTCAACGTGCGCGCGCGATAGTTGTCCAAGCACCACGGCTTACCGGACGCAGTCGTGAACAAAAACTCGTGGGCCTTCGCGCGCTGCTTCACGATTTGTTCCCAGAGCAATGCGACCAACTGCGGCGACAGGGCTAGGGACCGTTTTGAGTTTTCCGTTTTCGGCTCCTGTGCGTTGCCGTGCCATACCGACTGAGCAACTGTCAAACGGTCGCCAACGATGTCACTGAGCCTCAAACCGGCAAGTTCACCGGCGCGGAGCCCCGTTTCGGCGGCAAGCCAAAAGAACAGACGATCTTCGCCCTCAACGGTTGCAATAAGCTTTCCCACTTCCGCGAGATCGAAGAACTTCTTTTTCTTCTTGAGGCGCTTCGGCAGTTTCGGCTTCGGCAACGTCGCGTCCACGAACTTCTGGGCCAGCGCCGCTTGCCAGATCAAGCTCACGGATGTCCACAGGTTCCGGATGGTTTTGGGATCGAGACCATCTGCGTTCATTTTCGAGATGAGCCCTTGCAGATCACCCGCCCCAATTTTTCGCATGTCCTTCGTGCCGAAGGCATCCTTCAACTGTTTCGCATGACACTTCAGTCCAGCTCGCGTCGAGGGCTTGCAGAGTGATGCGTAGTCTCGCTCCCAGACCCCCAGGAAAGCCTCGAGCGTCATACTCTTGCTCTCCCGCGTGGACGAACCAATGTTGGCATTCACGCGGTCCAGATGTGGTTGCAGAACCCGCATTGCATCCCGCTTGGTTGAGGTTGTGGGGCAAAGTTGAAGAGTGCGAATCTTGCGCTCCTCGATGCCCTGGCCGTTCAGAACATATTCCGAAAACTGGCCAAGCCACATCGTCCCGTTTGAATTCTTGTACACTGAACCTCTTTGGTACCTTCTTCGTGACACGGTTTCTCCATTCCGTGCCGTCGAACCAATCGCGCGTATCTTATCAGAGTCCGCACGGAAGGGGGAGGAAGTGTGGGGACCGAAGAAAGCCGCAGCCAGGTCGCCAGTCAATTCAATGCTATATGTTTGCATGGCGTTGTTCACCGTTTCTTTATTGATTCGAGGTGCTCGCACAACATCGGCGCAATTTCTTCGGCTGTGTAGACCTTACGCGATGGCGACTGAAGAGGGACTCGCGGCGATGATGCCTTCCAGTTTTTGTCGGGATTAAGCATCGCCGCTAGTTCGGAATCAGGCTTGAAGTTGTATGTGATCTCCATTTGGTCATCTCCAACAAATGAGGCGGCTGTTCGAAAAAAGAGCAAACTAGTCAGGCCAGCTCCGGAGCCCCACAACCGCCTTTCCAACGACAGGGGCAAATCTTTTTTCTTTTACGGTCGATCCACTTGTCGAGTACTCGCCGAATCAATTCGGCCACTGACCTTCGCGCCCACGGCCGCCCCGACGACGGGCACAAATTCTGGCAACTAAACCGGTCGTAGGGATTCAAGTTCCTCGCGCAGTGCGCCGGCCTCATCCCAATTGTGATCTTCTTTCGCAATCGCTTCATCCGTATAGAAATCCAGGGACGATTCGGATTGGGACTCCCAACCAAACTGGCATTCTGCTTCGAATAACCACTCATGGATAACTTCGCAGATAGAAATCCTTCGTTTCGCCGCCTTTATCTCAATGTCCTCAAACATGGTGTCCGTTATTTTGATTGTCATCGTGCGCATGGTGCCCTCCGAAATTCAAATTCCTACCGTGCAGAACCCTTTTTCTTTATCCGCTTCTCAGCGGCGGCCTTTGAAGCTTTTGTTGCAATCTCTTTTCTGCGTTTAGGAGTGAGAGATTTCGCTCTCGCCTTTCCGCCCTTCCTGCCGAGATCGCTGAAAAGTTTCGAAATGTCTTGCTTGTTCATTTCACCATCCCGCTACCATGGCCGTCAAGGTGATAATTAGCGCAAACATTGGACTATATCATCACTGTTTGATATGGTCACGATTCAATATGGTCCCGGCTAAATAAAGTTACGGCTCGAAATCATCCATCCGCATCCGATCAATTTGCATTTTCTTGTGTCGTTCCCTTCGGCCCGGTTTGAACACTTTCGCGCATCCCAACGTCAGAATCCTAGAAGTCCTGCACCTCGATCTCAAACCCCCACCCTTTAAGCAAAGCTTCAGGAACGAATTTTGAGTTCTTGTTGCGGCGTACCCACTCGCGTAGTTGGGGCGATTGCAAATATTGTTCGGGGGAGAGATTGTATGCACTGACCGCCCTCTCAAATTCGGTGATGACGGGGACAATTGGGCCGCAAGGCTCGGGTTTGCCCCAGTTGGGATTTCCGCGACGCTTCATCGCTGGCCATCCGGCATCGAGCGATTTGTTGACTCAAGAAACCGTGTCCGCACAGAGCTTACCTTACGGAAGAGGTACGACGCCCGCGGTTTGAAGAAAACATCGGATAAACGGTAGAACCATACCTTCGGGTTAAGGCTCAATTTGTAGCCGCGACTATATTTGTCTATCGCCATTAGTTCACCCTTTCCGGGTCAAATTCAAAATTCAAAATTCATCGACAGCGGTTTATATAAAGTTGCACCACGTTTGCCGAATACCTTTTCCACTACCTTCAAAGCAACAAGGCGATCTAACTTCCTTCTGGTGTGTGTCTCAGACAACGGAAACGCGAGCATGAATTCAGCGCGAGTAAATGGTTCCTTCTGCCGTCTCGCCCATTGCTCCATTGCATAGTCCGCGTTTATTTCTTCTGGTTTTGACTCGGTTGGCTTACATGGAATCAATCGACCGCCTGCAGCAAACTCCAACTCGAAAACTTCATGCTTTGCATTACGCGGAAGAACCGTCATCACCACTTTGTCCGCGGTATCGAGACCGTTCTCTTTCTGGAGGGTTACTATCGTTTCGACTTTCCGAGCCCATGCCACGGAGCCGTAGATACAATCCCGGAGAGAGACATAGCGGTCTTTCGGCTTCATCTTCGGACAGCCCGTCGAGCCAATAATGGCGACGTGGTAGTGCTCTGCCACACGCTGAAGCGCTTTGATGTTGCGTGAGACAGAGTCCATCTTATGGGCGTCTTCAACTGACAAATCGATTCCTTCCAAGAACACGACAGCCGGTGCGGGATCGGTGCGGTCGAGTTCATCCGCGACAGCCTGGGCGATTGATTTACCTTCGCGATTGAGAATGCGATAGGGGGTATTTGTGAGGTCCAATCCAATTCTTTTAGCCGTGCGCCGCAAGGAACTCAACGAACGATCTTCCAATAGCAAGAGATATGGCAGATGATTTGTCGTGTACCCGAAAATATTGTGGCCCTCTTTTTGTTCGTGGAGCATCGGCATTACCCAAGTCGTCTTGCCGGCGCCAGAGGATCCCCCAACTAAACTGAGCTCTCCAAGGGGGAACCAACCATCGATAGCCCCTTCCAGAGGATTGACCACGAAATCAAAATCGCCGCCCTCGACGCGCGGCTTCTTGAATTCGGGCTCATCGTCGGGCATCCCTACACCCGTTCCAAAATGCGGTGTTGGGCCGCCGGCGATCTCTTTCTGGAGGTCCGCAATCTCCCAAAGCTTCACAAATTCCGGCCATTCAATCTCAGCGCAATGCTCGTGAAGGCATTTGAAATTCGGGTAACCCCGATCTGTTGCTACCCACACCGCGGAGGAACTGTTTATGGCTTTGTCTGTATGCTCGGATTCATTCGGGCAACGAACCCACCAGCCGGGGGCATGCTTCGTCTTGCCCCGTTCGAATGTGAAGGACTCATTACGCGCATTCAACTTCTTTAAGAGACCCTCCATGTTCTGATAAGTGAAAGGCCCAAGTTTAGGCTCGTCATTCTTCGAAGAGGGACCAGAATTATTAGTTTCTGAAGCGGTGACTTTAGCTAAAGCAGTCAGTTGTTCTAGATTCAAAACGATCTTGCGATCACCCGGCACCTTCAATATACGCATGCGATGCGGACGATCTGTAGTATTCGGGCCTTTTCGGTTCCAAGTTCCGGGGATACCCAGCACACGCGAGGCATTCTTGGCAGTGGTATCTATGTCAACGCCAACGGTTTTAAACATGCCCGCGAAGCCATCAATAGCCGCCGCGAAACCGGCGGCATTCTCTTTTGTGTATGGAATATCAACCGGAATTTTTACGTAGGCCCCATTGCCGGAATCGACAATGGCGGGAGACACGCCACTATTCTTCTTAACATAGACGTATGCCTTCCTTGCCGCTGCGAAAGCCAGTTCTTTCTCCGCATCAGTGGCCGCAAGACTGCCTCGCGACGGTACCTCGAAATCTGTGGGGTCTGAGGCACGTACTCTTGCGCCTTCGCCTTTGGGGGTTCTTTTTTGACGCAACGCGACGACATCGAGATCTGCGGGATCGCCAAGCCGCTTGCGCTGGGGGTCAAACTCAATAACCGCCCACCGGAACTTCTTCATGTTGTCATCGGCCGCCGCTGCGTGACGATCCAGCGTTGAGGGGTCTAGTTCCTGAATGGTTGCCCAGTATTGGGGTGCCGAGTTATTCCGTACGAAGGCTTCGATTTCAGCAATGCTGCCACAGTGAACATTCTTTGCGCCCGAGCACCGCTTTCCATCTTTTATGTACTCCGTTGGGATGCGGACATTGATGATCTCGGTCGGAAGGCGAAGGGCATTCCACCAAGACTGCATTTGGGAGAGGTCGCAGCTCATTAGGCGCCGCCTTTGTCGAGTTCATTGAGAATCACGGCGACGCGAGTCAACGCCTCCGGCGTAAGCGCCCGGAGGACTTTGTTTTGGGTGTATGTGGTAACGGTACCGGTTGAAGTGGTCAGCGCACGAAGGGCCAGGACTTGCCGAAGGGCCTCTTTAACCTCTTTGTCGATTGCTGTTTCTTTGGGGTCGGAATGCGGGGAAGCGGTCATTGTCAGACTCTTTCTTCAATTTCACTTTCACACGTCAGTTTCCCGTGCTAGATACATAATACCAATAATTCCAGATTGCCGCGTCCTTCAGCCGTTTGACATATTAAGGGTAGTGACGTAAGCTAGCGGTGACTGCTTGGGAGGGCGGCCAAAGATGCAATTCTCGAGGACTCCACCCCCGCGGAAACGGAAGAAATACCCCAACCGCGTTACAAATGACCCCTCTTTCGTCCGGATGGTCGCTGGCCTCCGGGTGGGATCCATCGAACAGGCCGCATTGGTCTTCGGCCCCAATGACGATAAGAAACTCAAAATCGCTCACCCCTGGCGCGTGGCCGCAGATCACCTCCGCCGGCTCATTAAGGATGAACGCCTGCCATATCGCCTCAACAAGTACCAGACGGAGGATGGTGGACGGGCAGTGAGAGTCATTCGAGTAAACATTGAGACGGAAGAGGGACCGAAGGAGCGGATCGCATGACCGAGACCAAAATAAAATGGTGGAGACCATCGGTCGAACCAACAGTGGCGGAATTTTGCCGAGACTTCCCCAACGGATACGTCATTGAAGTAGGAGAACGAACTTTTACCGTGAAGGATGGGGTCTGCGAGGCACCGGACAAAAATGCCCTTGTAAGAGGCGTCGCCACGATTACAGCCAAAGGCCAATTATATTGACTAAATAGTAACTACTACTTGCAAAAGATATCCAAGTAGTAAAGGACGCCATTAGTGTTAACTAAGTATTAATATGGCTGGGTCGAGGGCGGGCGCCGCCATTCGCTTTTCTTTTGGGTGCTATTTTGGGTGCCATTTGGGTGCCATTTGCAAAAATGGCGGGGTAATATTCCTTTGTTTTCAGCGTTGTGCAGCCGTTTTTTGAGAATGTGTGATTTTATGGCACCCTGAGAGCCTGGTTGTTTACTACTTAGTAATACTTTTAAGAGGGCGCCATTTATGCACGCACACTGGCAAAAATATGGAGAGTGACGCCGGTATTTTTGAGCAATTTTGGCGGGCGGGCGCGGCGCCTTTTGAGAGGGGCGGTACAATTTGAAACATGGATCTTGAGCGAGCACCCGAAAACACGCTTCTCACTCTTAACACTGCCGAGGCCGAATATGTAGTCGCACGGCTGACAGAATGCCTTGCTCTCGCCAAGCAGCATAAAAGCCATTTCATACTCCAGGTGCCGGTTACCGAACCCGGAAAAAACCGTTCGACCATTACGTTCACTGTAGATGGGAAGAGACCTATTTAGCGGTTCTACCAACGTATCCGTGGGAAGTTAGTTATCCACGTATTAAGGAGTGGCCGATCCGCTAACGCATAGCTCGCCAGCCGGTGGCGTTCCTCTTCCAAGCCCCGCGCGGCGATTCGGGGCGATCTTCGACGGCGAAGATGGCTACTTAGGAGCATCGAACCGGGCCGGCGGGCGGACCCCCCTTCTGCCGGATATCGTCGCGTCCTGGAGTTGGGGGCTCTGGCAAACCCCATGTGCGGCGCAGCACCTTTTCAAAAGATTCTCGCGCGTCCTGAAGCGCCCCCGCCGCGCGCCGGAAGAGGGGCATAACGGGTAATTGACGCTGCGCTAAAAGCAATGAATGCGCGAGTTTGGCGAATGCGCCGCCTTGCGGATGAGGATAGTTCGCGCGATCTTTCTTGGTCGTCAGCAATACCGTAAAGTGGGAATTGATAGCCACTTGGACCTACAAAGTGGGATAAACATCTAAAAATAAACCATTTCCGCAGTATGGCTTCAGGGAGCCTCTCGAATGCCGCGTGGGCCGGGCGGGACAGCGCGGATCTCCGGCGGCCGAAATGCGGTCGCGTTCCGCGCGAGAATTGAGGCTTCTAATATGCACAGTGACGGTTTTAGGTTTCAATCAATGAACATGCTGGTCCGGGGACATAAAAAAGCCAGTGCGGAACTATGAAAGTGACGCCCCCCGCGGGTCGAAAACCACGTGTCAAACCGAATTTGAGTTTATGGCCCTCCGTTTAGCTGACCTCAGACACTGCCCCCGGCCCGATGCGCGAATTTCGGCTCCTGGACGCCCGCTACACCCGTCCTAGCGAGGAAATTTTGCTGGGCCGTAGCGACGCCAGTCCCCGAGCCGGATCAGCAAGCCTTTGAGCCCGGCGCGCCTCGCGCCCCCGCGCGCCGCGACTAAGGGCGGGCGACCGATCGCTGACTCGCCCACCCACCCCTGGCGTGAGCTTGGATCTCGAAGCTGTGACCAAAGACTTGTTGCAAAAGTTGACCGTTATTTGTTACATTGAAACCGCGAAAAGTCGCATTGCAAGCACAGGACTTGCAGCCCTAGAGAGGACCACCTCAAATGAAACAGATACGCAGTGCGGTCTACGCCAGGGTTTCGACCGATGACAAAGGCCAAGACCCGTTGAACCAACTTTTGCAGCTTCGCGAGTTTGCAGCGCAACAAGGCTGGAACGTCGTTTTTGAGTTCACGGACGAATTGTCCGCCAAGAACGGCAACCGACCTGGCTTTCAAGCAATGTGGAAAGCCGCGGAAGCGCATCGCTTCGACGTTCTGTTGTTTTGGTCACTTGACAGGCTAACGCGCGAAGGCACGCTTGCCACACTGCAATACCTGCGACGCTTAAGCGATCTGGGGATCAAATTCAAGTCCTACACGGAGCAGTACATCGACAGTCTCGGTATCTTTTCAGACGCGATCATCGGGATTCTCGCAGCCGTGGCTCAACAGGAACGTGTTCGGCTCAGCGACAGAACAAAAGCCGGTCTCGCCAGAAAACGAGCCGAAGGCAAAACATGGAAGCGCGGGCCTAACCGCAAGTACAAAGCCGGCGAGCCCAGCCGCACAACACTGTGGCGTAGATCACAGAAGGAGCAGACCGGGCACGACTAGTGCGAGTTGTGCCGTCACAACCCTTCCTTCTTCTTCAGATTGACGAGTGCCTCCTCGCGACGTTTTTTCCGCTCTTCCTTTAATCCTCCAACATATTGATCGATCGCCTGACGTGAAACCCCAAGAATGCTGGCAAGGTCTGCGGCGGGCAGGAGAGGATACTTGAGATACAGCCGTCGTGCGTGACCCCATGTCGGTCCTCTGTCGTGCCACGTTTTCCCGTGCTTCCGTGCTTCCGCTCTTTTGCGTTCTGTCGATCGCTCTGGCAATAGTCCTCCTTCAATCGCCGCGTGACTCGACGTGGACAATACTCTTAACAGCCGTCGCAATGGCACGTTTCGAGAATCCCGCTGCGTAGAGTCGCTTGCGGAGTTCCGACAGTTGCGTTTCTTCCACCACCCTCAGATAACCTGGGTCAGCATCTACGCTCATTCCCCGAAGCCCTGAAGACGTTATGGTCTGTACGGCACTCCCACCCAGCGTGACTTCAGCCTCTGCCAGGACGGAGTCCGCAATCCACTTGACTGTGATTCTGTGAATCCGGTTCTCTAACATAGGTCAATCTTACTCGGGAGCGAATGGCGCACCGAGGTGCGCCCAGCGATCCCGCGGTGTATTGACCTCTTCAGTGTCCGCACAACGGACAGACGAGCATCGCTGCCCGTTTCGGTCTACTCGCTGTCGTGCGCCGCGTCTTTGAATGCCGCTGTAATCGTTCGCGTGTTAAAACCGACAGCCCGCAATTGCTCACGGAGTTCTGACAATTCTTCTGCCGCAATGTCCGCAAGGTAAGAGGCGTCAGAATCCGACTCAATACCCCACAGGCCGCCAGACGAGATTTTCCTGAACGACGCCGGCACTCCCCGCAGGGATGAGAATCTCAGCCTGCGCTCGGATGCCGATATAACACCAGTCCCCACGCTGCAGGCGTTCCATCCGCTCATAGTCGCGACGGACGTACTCCCGAATCTTTTCGGGCGTCTCGCCCTTGTAGTTCCCGACTACGCCGTTGAAATACCGGAGTTCTTCGCGTTCCATGTCCCCACGTTCGCCACAATCACAGCCGTCTTGCTCCGTGATATCGCATGCCGCAAGCCAGAGAATCCGCTGCAAGTTCAGGCCATGGTCTGACAGTTCTTCTGCTTCCCATGCGCCGTACTCTTTCAATTCAGAAGACAGGACCGACTGGTCAATCTTGGCTAACTGATCGGCGATCACGGGCACCTTAGTTAGTTGTCGCGTGTCTTCGTCACAATCGCCCGAGTGACTCACTGACTCTGCCTGTTGCATCGTCATCTGCAATTCAATCCGCCCGCTACCGGACGAGTACCAGAGCAGTTTCCCCTCTGTGCCGGAGTTTATCGGGCAATCAAGCGAGTGTCTGCGGTCAATCGCGTAATCAGTTTTCGCACGGTCGGAGTACTGACCGAGATACGACGTGTCAAGATCATTGTCCGTCATCCGTTTGATAGTGACTTTCGAGATGCGTTTCATGTTTTTCATGGCGTCCTTCTCCCTCTGCGGTTTAAGCCCGCGTAAGCACTCAGGATGCGAACTGAATGCTGTACGCGTTCCCTAGCGATAGGACGACGCCATTAGCTTCGCGTAGTCGATGGCTCGTACCTCAGCCCGCCACTCGTCAGAGATTTTCGCTTTACCGCGGCAGAGACAACCAACGACGGACATTTCTGCGGCCGTATGGCGCCATTGTAGGAAGATTGTTGCGGGATACATCTCTTTCGCTTCAGAACCGTCCGCGAAATTCCCAAGCAGGATGAGCTTCGCAGCAGTAACGTTGCTCATGGGTGCTTTCCACTCTTGCGGGCGACCGTTACGGTGTTGGCGTTCGTTGACTGTCTCGGCGTCGAGAAGTTTTCCTAGCGCGTCCGTCCAAGACTGGTTTTTGGCGTAGTCTTTGAGCAGTGGTTCGGGATTATTAGTTCCACTCCCGTCGCGGTAGGCAGAATTGATGAACTCCTGCATTTCTGCCCAAAGTCGATTGATGGTTGGTGTCAGTTGGGTGCGTTTCGTTTTCACGGCGTCTTCCTCCAGTTTGAATTTGTTGGTTACTCGTTAGAGCAAAAGGGGAGATGCGGCCGGCTAATTCGCTATCGATTCGTTGGGCATAGTGCCATCGTGGGGTAAGTAACCGGCAACTCAGGAGTCGATAGATCTGTTGGCGTCATTCGCACGGGTTATCCACATTGAATTGCTTTCGACGAGAGTGTCGATTCCCTCGTAGTCGTCATTCGCAATGCCCATCGGCCCGGCACGCCACGGCTATCTCGGCGTAGCGTGGTGAAGGTTTGACCACATCTTCTACTCGTTCATAAATTATTTTCATAACGTCCCCTTTCATGTTGTCAGTATTGCTTATCACTTGACATATGTAAAGCGATCTTTGGTAATACCGGACAAAATGTTTTGGTCGTCCCCCTAAAACAACTGTGGATGCAAGCAGACGCAGCATAGGCAACTACAGGCCAACAACGGGGCCTTATGACGACCAGGACCTTCCCCGCTTTGATGCCGTGCCACATTAGGATTCCCTGCGGTCGGCAGGCCACCTTGAGAGGACTAGGGGAGAGAGCGAGCCTGGGGTAGCCTTGCCACGCCGATTTGTCCACGCGCCGCGTTTGATCCGTAATAATTAGGACAGTGACATCCCCCATACGGGCTAACTTAAGCCGGACGGGCTAGAAGTTGACACTGTCGGCCGGTTTCTAGGCGGTAACTTCCGGGTAGCCGACAAACCGCCCAGAACTTCGTCATCGTTTGTGCAACCCCTCTGTCTGAATCTCCCAGGAGTGTGTCGTGTCGACGATTCGTCGCAGTGGGAGCGAGTTCGCGTCAAGGGCTACCTTCGCCTGAGAATGCCATGTGTGCCCAAGTCATAGCGTGTGCAGACGATGCGTGGTGCGGTCTTCTATAGAATGAACTTTGAGAATCTTAAAATGCACTTCGTGCTTTTGAGGAGGATTTCATGTCGGCAAAGCGAATTGGCATCCTCACGGGAGGCGGCGATGTCCCGGGCCTGAATTCTGTTATTAAGTCGGTCGTCTATCGGGCGTCCGAAATCGGATGCGAGGTGCTTGGCATACGCCGCGGCTGGGAAGGATTGACGCACGTGGATCTGAAAGATCCGGCCAGCCGATCGCGTTACATCCAACCGCTCAACCGTGAGAACACCCGCACCATTGATCGCACGGGGGGCACGTATCTGCACACTTCGCGGACCAATCCCACCAAGATGCAAAAGCTGCCGCCCACGCTCGCGGGGCAGCGGTTTTCGAGTAAGGAATCAACCGAGAAGGGCGTGACCAGCACGGTGTTCGACGTGACTCCCGTGGTGCTGAAGAATATCGAGATGTTGGGATTCGATTACCTGGTGGCGATCGGCGGAGATGACACCCTCAGCTATGCCGCCGAACTTGACCGCCAGGGAGTGAAAGTGATTGCCGTTCCGAAAACCATGGATAACGATGTTCGCAACACCGAGTATTGCATAGGTTTTTCGACTGCCATTACTCGCGCGATGGACGCCATCGAGCGGCAGCGGACCACCGTTGGCTCGCACGAGCGCATCGGTATCTTTCGGGTGTTCGGTCGCGAAGCCGGCTACACCGCTCTCTACACTGCGTACGTGACATCGGTGCGCTGCTGTATCCCCGAGTACAAAGTGAATTTGGAGCACCTTATCGAAATCCTGATCACCGACAAACGCAACAATCCCAGCAACTACTCCCTGGTGATTCTTTCCGAGGGCGCCGAGTGGGAAGGCTATACGGTGAAAGAATATGGCCCAGCCGATGCCTTCGGCCACCGCAAGAAGATGAGCGTGGCCGAGGACCTGAGCGACGAGATCAAGACTGCCACTGGAAACGAAACCGTGGTCAGCGACCTGACCTACGATTTGCGCTCCGGCAGTCCGGATTTCGTCGACCGCATGGTCGCCTCCACCTACGCCGGAATGGCGATCGATGCTGTAGAAGGGGGAAAGGCCGGCCTGATGACGGCGATCAGCAGTGGTTGCTACGCGATGGTACCGATCCCCGACCCTAAATTCGGGCCTCGCAGAGTGGAGGTCGCTAGCATGTACAACACGGAGCGCTACCGGCCGACTTACGATCGCAAGCTGGGACTACCGATTTTCTTGACGCGAGCCTAGTGTGGAGCTCTGGACTGGAGGCCGTTTCTTCGGTGTCCGGACCGCGTGGCCGAGGATGCAGAATAAATGGTTGTTCGAAGCTCCAGCAAGACGGTATTTGCGTAACGTGTTGTCCTGGCCGAGTGACGGGCAACTCTTCCCTAATCTCGTAAGGTAAGGGTTGCCGACGATCCAGGAGTTACCGCGTGGTGGCTCAAGTTGAGATGCTGGATGTGGCTACTTCTAGCCTGCGGTACATCCGGATACATTGTCGATAGCCGGGATGTCAAAGCCGAAATCGGGGACGATTAAGAGGAGGAACAAACATGGTCCAATCGGGTGCGCGCAAAAAAGAATGTCTGAGGATTCTGTTCTGGCTAATCCCCTGCGCCTTGTTGTTCACCGCCGCTCCTCCGCATGCAGCGGCCCAGTTCAAAGCCTGGGTCATGGCCAAGCTCCCCGACACACCTGAGGGTCTCGGAGTAGATTCGTATGGCAACCTCTACGTGACACTAATGCATATTGGGGAAATCGTCATGCTCAAGGATGACGGGAGCTACGATCACATCGCATGGGTACCGTCGAAGGAAGAAAGTGGAGAGGGAGACCTGATCGGCCTCGATCTTGACCAGTCGGGCAACATCTACGTCGCATATACGGGCCACTCGAAACATGACTTCAGGAAGGACTTGGGAGATCCGTTCCATCCCGCTTGTCGTGATGCGACCGTAACCCGTTCTGGAGTTTATAAAATCGACGCTAAAACCCGAAAAGTGACGCCCCTCGCGACAAAAGCGGAAGGTTGGCCCTTTTGCTATCCGGACGATGTTGCGATCGATTCGAGCGGCAACGTGTACATGACGGACCTCACGTACTCCGGAATCTGGAAGATCTCTCCGGACGGGAAAAAGGTGGACCTGTGGTCGGCCCATCCTCTGCTCAATTGGTCCCCCAAGCCTTATTCGGGATTCCCACTGGGAGTCAATGATCTCGTGCTCGATAAGCAACAGAAGAACATCTATGCCGTGACCGACGGGGATCCCATGATACTCAGGATCCCGATTAAGGATGATGGGACGGCGGGTGAACCTGTACCGTTGCCTTACGGATTCTCAGCATTCGATGGGATCGAGTTGGACGCCAAAGGCAACATCTACGTATCGGAGATTTTGCTAAACCAGATCTGGGTCCTTTCGCCTGACGGTTCGCAGCGCATCCTGATAGCCACTAAGCAGAACGCGCCGCTGGACAACAACACTAGCCTGGTTTTGAAAGGAGATGTTCTTTGTACAGCCAACCTTGGCTTCACCCACCCTAAACCCGAGCAAGCAGACCGAACGGTGGTCTGCATGAAGGGTTTCGCCCTGCCGAAATAGTTGGATTATGGAAGAGTAGCCGACCATTCGGGAGTCAAGGGCGACAAGCGAGTTTGTCGGTACCTATGCAAACGGGTCCCCTGTGGGTTCGTGCTGTGGAAGCCGATTTTCGTTTGGCGGCTGGCGTTGCGGGGTGCAGATTCTATTCTTGCTGCTGACCTGTTGTACCGACGATTGGCAGAACATCGGCGGTTATGTAGCCTGCGTACACCATGTCACTCACAGTTGGCACAAGTTGATCGCCCGCAGGTAACAAACCAACAGCCCGGTTCTTCCCGGCCCTCTTAGCCTCCCCAAGGGCTCGATCAGCGAAATTGAGAACTTTTTCGTAATTGACAATTTCGGGATGTTCGGAAAGCCAGGGGAATGCAGCCCACCCAATCGAGCAGGTTCTACAAATCGTTTCATCCGGATTCGTAAGCGCGAAAGGTGTACCGCTGACCGCGGCGAGCACTCGCGCGCTGAGAGTTTTAGCCTCCCCGCGATCCGTATAGCGCGACAGGATTAAGAATTCTTCACCGCCCCACCGCACCAAAACATCGGAGTGCCGGATGGCCGAACTGATTCTGCGTGCCATTTCTACTAGCACTCTGTCACCAACATCGTGTCCATAGCGGTCATTGACTTCTTTGAAATTGTCCGCGTCAATCAGGTAAAAGACCAAGTCTCGGGTTAGCTGATCACGATTGTCCTCATAACAGCGCAACACATGGTTGACGTCTCCTTCGATAGTTGCCAGGAAGTATCGGCGGTTGCGGAGGCAGGTCAAAGGGTCGGTCAGAGAAACTTCCTGCAGCACGTTATTGGTACGCTTCAATTCCTCATTCAAGCGGTAATGCCTGAAAAAGATGAGAAACACCATCGCGAACATTATGCCGAGCGTTACTAGTACACGAAAACGCGCAACTGAAGCAGGAATGTCGTGGCCCAAAAGAGTGAAGCCAGCAATTACCGGCAGTGACAACACCGCCATCATCGCGAGCGCTGCAATCCAGGAAGCGTATGTTTCGTCTGCGGACGTTTCTGTCGTGGACGACAATCCTTGTCCGGCTAGGGCGACCACGGTGAACGCCGCAAACGATGCTGAATAGGGAAGGTCATACCAGCTACCCGTGTAATACACTCCTTTGTCGAGTTCGCGATTCAGGAGGTAGAACGCCACGCTATTGAATAACACCGCTTCAAGAAAATAACCGTAGAACTTCCTCCACTGTCCTGAGGCTTGGTACCAGAACACTCCCAAAACAAACGCAAGCACGAGGGCCTCTCCTGCAACAAGCAGATTGTAGTTTCTGTCGTAGTGGGCCAGATCGCGACAGACGTATTGCCAGCAAATCACGTAGAACACGTAGAGATAGAGCCACCACAACAGGAGCAGCGAAAAATCCAGGGCGCCCAATCGAGCACTGCGCGCCGAAGGCTGGAGATGCGGCCGAAGCAACAGGCTAGCTAAGATTGGAACGCCCGACATGAATAAGAGCGCATCGGCGGAAAACATCACCGGCATTTGTTTCTGCAGCACAAGATCGAAAACAATCCACAGCAGCTGGTCAGTCAGCCAGAGTCCCCACCCAGTAGCTTGAAGTATCCAAAACACGCGCATCCGCCCTTTGCTCGATATACCGTTCAAACTGGTGACGATCAGCACGGAAAGCATCAGGAGAGCACAGACAATGTCGCTAAAAGCTGCACGAGCAAGACCGCGCGGGAGTAGGGCAAACGCCACCGACTGCACCGCCGTGAGGAAGACAAGCGCGAGGATCCAGATTTTTGAAAGGTGAGGCAATTCCGGTGGCACCCCGTATGATTCTAAAACTGCGCGATTGACTCACCGTAGGTTACGGAAGTTACACGCTAGGCTCGATGCCACTTCCGAATGACGGGCAAACCGGAAATAAACGCCGATTCGCTTCGAGACCGGTACCGTTAAACGTCGCTACAGCACAATCTCTGCTGCAGCGAGGCGACGGATCGCGGCGGCTCAGACGCACGACAATCCTAAAGCAAGTGCTGTGGTGTAGAATCGGCGCCTGGCAGAAGGCTCTCAAATAGCTACACCGCTGTGGGAGGTCGATCCAATTGGGAGGGTTAATTCCATTAAGTGATGCTTCGCGACGTCCGGTGGGCATCCCCTTCGCGACCGCTCTAATCATCCTCGTCAATGTCTTCGTTTTCTTGATGGAGCTGATGCGGGGTGACGCGTTCGTGATGCAGTGGTCCGCAATCCCTGCCCAGATTATGAGTGGGCATCATTGGATCACGATTCTCACCGCCATGTTCATGCACGGGAGTTGGTCGCACATCATCGGCAACATGATCTTCCTTTGGGCCTTCGGCCCCGAGATTGAAGATGCCATGGGTTGGGGACGGTATCTCGCCTTCTACTTGATCGGCGGGCTGGTAGCGATGGTGGCGCAGGTTTTAGCGGACCCGCACTCCACGGTTCCCAACCTCGGGGCGAGCGGAGCAATCGCGGCAGTGATGGGCGCTTTTCTGGTCACTTATCCTCGCGATCGGATCAAAGCGGTTCTGTTCATCTTTATATTTGTGAAGATCACGTTTATCCCTGCCTGCTTGCTGATCGGCTTTTGGTTCATCACACAGCTGGTTCATGCGGGTGCGGTAGCACAGGTGCAGACCGGAGGTGTCGCATATTTGGCACACGTCGTTGGCTTTATTTTTGGTGCTGTCACCGCACGTTTATTTGAAGATCCGCGTCGAATCGCGTGGCAACGAAGCGCGGATTGATTTGCGACGAGCTGCCTTTCTAGAAGTAAGCCTTTCTACTCCTTCGAGGCTGCAGAGATCCTATGGTCTTGAATTGCCTAACTTCCGAATAGCCGACAATCCGTCCCGAGTATTGGCCGTGGTCGACTGCGACTGGATGAGCCAGTTTGCCGTCAGTTTCGTTGCCGATATTTTCCCAAAAACATCTCGGGCAGGCACCAGAGGGCGATGGCGCCGATCAGGGTCATTAGGCCGAGCAGGTTCCAACCGTTCCCCCCGAGATGCAGGATGCCGAGACCGTACGACAATGCGATGAGGGCCATCAGGAGGAAGAAGGGGCCGGTGAGGTAACAGTGAACGCGCCCACAGCGGAGCGCGTTCACAGTACACGCCACGCCCATTGTGGTGAGCCCGACAGTCCAGACGACTGTTCGCCAAGCGCTGCTGATGGCGGGAGCCCCGGCTACGACAATCGCAATAGCCGGAAGCCAATACAGGAGGAAAACTCGCCACCGGCTTGATAGGATGTCACGCGATTTGCAGGTTGTGGCGTTAGACTCCACACTGCTCCTTCGGTATCAAGGCGATTCTAAAATCTGGAGTGCAGTCCAGGGTCAAGCGAAATTACGGTCGAATCACGGGCAACTCTTCCGTAATCTTGTAAGGTAAGGGTAGCCGACCAACCGCTAACAATGCGAAGAACTCATTCCAAATGAGCTTGACGCGGTAGATTAGCCGGATTCAAATCATTCATCGTTGACTCGCACCTTCGTCCGCAAATTCGTCACAGAGGTCTTCGAGCAGATCAGGTGACTCTGCGATTATGTACCGTTTTTCATCACGGTCACCGCAGTGCCGGACGCTTCATCCCTGTCTTCTCGACCGTGGCGGCAACGCTTCCGCTATCCCCTTGCCGGAAGCGAAGCAATCCATTGATCGACGGTAAGAACCATCGCCGAACGAGGAAACAGGTTCGTCATCAGCTCCTCATGCAGACTTGCCTTGGGATCAGCACATGTACCGGAGAATGGTGATGCTGTAGTCTTCATCCGCCCCCAGCGTAAATGTCGACAGGATGACGCTGCTAGTTGGTACACCCGCCATTACCAGATGCTTGATGCCTCCCGAGCGCAGGACCTCCTTCAAGGTCATTGCCACTGAAGGCGCAGTACTGGTTCTTGTCCACAACAATCTCATTGCGTCCGGGCTGCAGTAAATCGGCCTGAGCTGTTCTAACAACCCACGCAGTACAAGCTGTGCATTTCCTCGTTTCGTCGAGAAAGAGCGGCTCACTCAATACCGATCATTTCGTTGATTGGGCCCCACGCCTCGTGGCTAGCTTCCTGAAGCGATCCCAGGAGCACGCCGACAGCGCGTCATGCAGCCTTTCTATCGGACTGTGCGAATGCCAGCAGCCGCATCAATTCGCTGACTTGGATGCTCTCCAGCGAACGCACCGCATCTTTGATTTCTTGGCTTAGCCCTTCGTCTATGTGTCCCGCGGCCATCTTGTCGAACTTCGCGTCGATCTCTTTCCAGGTGAATGGTCGAGCAGGAGCCCCGGGGAAGTCTGAGATCTGCTGGGTGAACGATTCGCCATTCTTCAGCCGAACGGTCACTCGGCTCGCGAGGTCGGCCGGGTAACGCGTCGTAAGGCCATCGTCTGGTCTCACCGTTACCTTCAGCAACAGATCTTGGACATCCCTCTTCTCAATCCGGGCGGGCTCGAGTTGCGCCGGTTGCACATCGCCATCCAAGAGCGCGACAGCAATGAGATAAGGGAGGCTGTGGTCGGCGTCCTCCTTGGTGTGGACGTCGTGCTTGGGACCGAATCGTCCGCCTCCAGTGAAATCGTAAGCATCCTCGAAAACATCCGCCTCGATGCTCACGATGTCCGCCGGATTAAATGGGTGAGCCTTATGCAATGCGATCGTGCAAAACACGCCCGATTGTGCCGGAATCGCGGTGTTGTAGGTCTTCAGAGCAATCCGGTCGAAGCAATCCAGTTTCACATTGTCCCAATCGATGTGGATCGGCTTGCCCAGCGCGTGCGCCAGCCCGTCTGTTCCGTCGATGACGTATCTCGGCCCCGTTACCCCACGGGACGCCAGGAAAACTCCATTCATCGACGAAAAGGCCGCTTGCGACGAGTTCAACCCCTTCCACTGCGAGATGGGCGTGGTGCGCACGACCAACAGCGGAATGACGTCACCGCAAATTTCGACGGCCGCCGCGGTTCTTGCCTCATCCAGTTGGAGCGCCCTGGACGCTCCAGCTCCTATCGAGAATGAGAGCGGTGTTGTAAGGTCAAACCCGTCTTCCATGAATGGAGCGACGAGAGTCAGTTCTGACTCGACTTGATAGGCAATTGCCAGCGCGGTCAGGAATTCCTTCGCTGATCGTCCGGCGTGCTCGCAGGCGGCCAAGATTGCTCCAACATTGTCAGACGGATGACAGAGCGACACCGGGCCAAGATAACTGTCCATGAGGTCGACGTACCGCACCAGTGCCGTGTTGGTCGCTGCTGCATAGACGACGTTGGCCTTCCCGCCGCCGATCAAAGTGCATCGCGCGTCCGAACCGCCGAACTGTTTGGCTTGTTCAACACATGCGACCGTCGGAGCCGTTCCGGGAGCGTTGATGGCGCATGCCAAAGAATCGAGCACGCTCACTTTCAAGCGTTCCCGCCGCTCGGGAGTGAGGTCCTCGTAGGTTATCCTGTGCGTGAACTTGGCGATACCCTGAGCTTGGCTTTCGCCAGTGATGACCGGCTTGGGCTTGGTTGCAGCGTCCGACCTCCGCTGGCGCGACTCCTGGAACGGAGCCGCGCCGGCTGATGATGTAAAGTTCCCGATCTCTTTCAACGATGTCCCATGCTCGGATTCCATCATGGTGTCGCTCCTTATGCTTTGACGGATCGCTCCTGTTCAAGCTGCGATCGGATTTTCCGCTGACGACCCTCGCGGCCCGAGCTGGAAACCTTATTTCCGCTAAATCGGATTCTCCTCGAAAAGGCGAGCAACGAGGGTGGAATCGAGATACGCTCGAACCTCAACGATCGTGCCATTCACAAAGCGACATACCCAACAGTACCGGTTGTCGAACCGCATGCCATTCTTTGCGGTAGCTAGGGAATGCAACTCAACCACCGCCCAGTCCCCACTCACCAGCACATGTTCAGTGTGAAGTTCCGTGCCGTGCGGCAAGACTTTCTCCAGCTTTTCAAATGTATGTGCGAGGAACTCGGTCTTGCTGTGATAGTGACCGGCAAGAGGATGCGTTCCCTCTACGATCCAGTCTACGTCGCCCAAGACGTGATCGAAGAACCCTTTACCATCTCCGGATTCCAGATTTTGGAAAATTCCGCGAACGTAGGCTTCGCTCAACGGCAGAGTTACAACAGATCGTGCGGTAGACATTTCGACCTCCTTCAAATATCGTGATCATCAGCCCAAAGAGTACCTAGAACTAATCCCCGAAAAAATGCAATACAGGGAATTCAGTAGGCTGGCAGCCTCTGTCCGCTTGGATGGTTCGAGGGGCACCACCGTTGTCCGAGGATTGTTGAAAGATCACATCAATGGCGATCCTTAGCGGTTGACGGGCAAACCGGCAGTAATCCGCTGTGAACGAAGGGACGAAAACTGGCCGCCTGAGGAATTGCTCCTCAAGCGCTGAAGTCACGTTGCCTGCGGATTCAATGATTCAATCTGGCAACCGTGTGCTTGCTCTGACACTTACTTGTAAGCGTCTGACCAACACACCTGTTCGACAGGCGGGGTTTGTGTTGAAGTGTCCGGATGACCGCAAAAACAGAGTTGTCAGCACCCAAGCGCCGGACACGAGCCGAGGTTCAGCAGTTGGTAGCTGAGTTTGTGAGCAGCGGTATGCGGCGGAGCGAGTTTTGTCGGACTCGGCGGTTGAGCTTCAGCACGCTGGATCGCCATCTGAAAAAGCGGCGTTGGAAGAGAAGGCGTAGACCAGTTTCTTCGGCTGGCCGGTTGGTGCCGGTGGAGTTTGGA
>Ga0116216_10000955_pt1 | contig 20862 bp, 22 predicted proteins | sample Sb_taG_11_FD_89696 | JGI IMG/M metagenome (GOLD analysis project Ga0116216, IMG submission 89696) | Peat soil microbial communities from Weissenstadt, Germany - Sb_50d_3_AS metaG | ecosystem: Environmental > Terrestrial > Soil > Wetlands > Peat | place: Germany: Weissenstadt | collected 2010-09-21
CCGGGTGACGCCAGTTCGCGCCCGGGACGTACTTCCACCACTGCGAGTCGTCATTGAGCTCGACAGGGTGATCGGGCGGCGTGAAGACGAGCGAACCGGGGACGAGCTTATCCAACGGGGCGTTCGGGAAATCGGCCGGATTGGGCTTTCGTTCGGCGACGGTCACATAGCCCGTCGCTCGCACAAAGCGCGCGAACTGCGCATTCGTCACTGTGGTCGCGGAGATCCAAAAGCCTTTGAGGCGCACCCGGTGCCAAGGCCGCGCGTCATCGAACTTCGGATTGTCCGAGCCCATGGAGAACTCGCCACCAGGTATCCAGACCATTCCGGGGCGCTCCTTGGGGTCGCGTACGGGTCCGGCGACAACCGTCGGCAGGCACGTGGAACCATCGCGTGAGGACGCTGCGAACATGCCGGGATGCGGCCGCCCAGCCGGCGGAGTCTTGGCACACGATAACGCGAGCGCGCACGAAAGAGCGACAAGCGTCCCTAACCCGCGCCGTGCCAGCGCGCTGAAGTCGGAGAGGGGGCTGCGTGTGTGTTGCATCTCAAAAAGCGGGGTTTCATGTGCTTCAACGCGGGCAGCCCCTAGTCCGCTCGCAGACCGCGGCCATGGCGGTCTTTCATGAACCCGAAGAATTGTTGCCCCCGGCGGCGAATGCCCGCTCATGAGAAATCGTAATCTTTGGGTCGTGCCGGTCGGCATACTCATCTGTGTCGCGGCTCTTGCCACGACTAGCGGGAGCTACACAATCCCGCTACCTGCTGGCACCTCCATCACCGTACACCTGGATGCTTCCCTCTCGTCGTCGAGCGCTAGTGCCGGGCAGACCTTCGCGGTCACCGTCGCCGAGCCGCTCGTCTTGCAAGGATGGGCAGTCGCGCAAAAGGGTGGCGCGGGTCAAGGCCACGTGGTGGCCGTGACGCCGGCGGGCACGAGCGGTAAGAGCGGGAGTATCTCTGTGCAGTTCGACTGGATCACAACGGTCAACGGGCAGCAGGTTGCGGTGGTGGCGACCAAGGGCAAGAGCTCGCCGCTCGTCTTCAGCGCAACAGAGGGTCCGTTCGCAGGGAACTTCGAGAAGGGGAAAGACGTTACGGTAGGGACCGATCTCGCGATTCCCGTCTATACGAGCGCCGATCGCGTCGTGACGATCAACGCCGGACCCTAAGGCAAGCGCGGATGGTGATTTCCCTGAGCGCTTCAGTCGACGCTGGAAGGATTTCGGGACGCCGATTATAACAGGTTTTCTATCTTCCAACATGAGGAGAATATTTATCATGCGCTTTCAAAAGGTTTCAGCTTATGTGCTGACGACCGCTCTCGTATTGTGTATCGCCACGGTTGTGGGCGTTGCGCGGATTAGCCAGGCACAACCGACTGAGGCAGCGTCACCTTCCCAAATGGCGCAGCCCGCGCCGCACGCGCCGCATGCCTCTCAATTGGTTAAAGTCAGCCACTGCAGCGCGAAGCTCAACGTCATGCAAAGCGGCGGCGGCTTCGGACCAGGCTACTATCCGGGGTGGGGATACCGGGGCGGTTATTGGGGTGACGCGTACGGCGTGAATTATTATCAAGCACCCGTGACGACCACTAGTCCGGAGCTCGGTATAGACTACGTCAACATCTCACCAAAGACGATGACGGAGATTGAGTTCGGACTAGTCACCAACGGAGCGCTGAGAGCCGAAGTCAAGGACGTAGGCACGTTCTCACCTGGTGCCGAGATCAAACACAAATTCGGCATCTCGCCAAATGTCTTTCCGCTGCAGACGGCGCTCGAGCAATGCGTTCCGCTTCGCATTACCTTCGCCGACGGAACGAAATGGAGAAATCCAGGTCTGCCGCCGAAGAACCAACACATCTATATCAATCCCTAAGCTTTTGGCCTAGGCATCCGCGCCGGTCATCCGCCACGGAATAGCGAGGGCGAGCGTATCGCCCTCGCTATTACATATTCCTGGAGGCGCGGGACATTGCAAGCGGTGGCGAGACAAGATCCGTGCCGATGACCACGAGCGAGAAGATGCGCGGGCCGTAAAATGCAGTAAACTTGCTCCCCGCTCTAGTTTCGATGGCGAAAACACTGTAAATTGCGAACCCGAAGGTGATGAGGGATATCGCCGTCCTGACCCACGCCAAGAGTGTGCGCTCCTGTGCGACGCGAGTTCGCTCGAAGGCGAGCTTCGTTGCCTGATCAAGATCCGTTTGGACGTCCGTCATGCGTGTGTCCCCTCTCCTTTGTCATGGTCGCACTATGTTCGCTCCGAGGACTCCTCGGCCTCGTGCTAAAAGGCACCCGGCCACGTATGACACTTCTGAATACCGCAGGTTGGTCTAGGGGCGGCGCGTTTGCGTATAGAGAGCGTTCTTCATGAAGATACTCGTCGTCGACATCGGGGGTACCAACGTCAAGATGCTCGCCAGCGGCCAAAAGCAACGCCGTGCATTCCCGTCTGGACCAACCTTGACGCCCAAGCAGATGATGGCACAGGTGAAAAGGCACACCGCGGATTGGACGTATGACGTCGTGTCGATTGGGTATCCGAGCAAAGTCCTTCAGGGCCGTCCCTTCGCCGAGCCGGCAAATCTCGGCCGGGGCTGGGTGCGCTTTGACTTTGCAGCGGCTTTCGGCCGCCCCGTGAAAGTGATCAACGATGCCGCTATGCAGGCGCTTGGGAGCTACAAAGGGGGCAAGATGCTCTTCTTGGGTCTGGGCACGGGCCTGGGCTCGACGCTCATCGCCGATGGCGTGCTCGAGCCGATGGAGCTGAGCCATCTCCCCTACAAGAAGGGAACGTACGAGGATTACCTCGGCCTGCGCGGGCTGCAGCGGCTGGGGAAGAGGGAGTGGCGCCGCAACGTCGAGCTCGTGGTGAAGGAGATGTTCGACGTGCTCGAGCTTGACGATGTGGTCATCGGCGGCGGGAATGTCAAGAAGCTGAGGAAGATCCCCACTGGTTGCCGTGCAGGCGACAACGGCAACGCATTCATCGGAGGGTTCCGCATGTGGAAGCGCTCGGGCCGCCCGAAGGTGCGGATATGAGCGCAGAGGTTCGAACTACCGCTTCGGCATGGGCCGCGCTGAGCGCGGAGCACGCCAGGATCCAAGCTCTGCATCTGCGCGAACTCTTCGCGCAAGATCCTGCGCGCGGTGAGCGCTTGCATATCGAAGCGGCCGGGATATACTTCGACTACGCCAAACATCGAATCACCGATGAGACCGTGAGGCTGCTCGTGCAACTCGCGAAGGCCGCGGGCGTGCGCGAGCGCATCGATGCGATGTTCCGCGGTGAGAAGATCAACGTGTCCGAGCGCCGCGCCGTGCTCCACGTCGCACTGCGCGCACCGCGCGGCGCCTCCATCGTCGTCGACGGCGTCAATGTCGTACCGCAGGTCCACGCGGTGCTCGATAAGATGTCGGATTTTTCCAACCGCGTGCGCAGCGGCGTTTGGACGGGTCACACGGACAAGCGCATCGCCAACGTCATCAATGTCGGCATCGGTGGTTCCGATCTGGGACCCGTGATGGCCTACGAGGCGCTCAGGCACTACAGCGACCGCTCTATGACCTTCCGTTTTATCTCCAACATCGACGGTACGGACTTCGCCGAGGCCGTCCGCGATCTCGACCCCGCCGAGACGCTCTTCATCATCTCGTCGAAGACCTTCACCACGCTCGAGACGATGACCAACGCGAATAGCGCGCGCGCTTGGGTGCTCGCCGGCCTCGGCGGCGATGAGTCGGCGATCGCCCGCCACTTCGTCGCTGTCTCGACCAACGCTGCCGAGGTGGCGAAGTTCGGGATCGACACGGCGAACATGTTCGAGTTCTGGGATTGGGTGGGGGGACGCTACTCGATGGATTCGGCGATCGGCTTATCGACGATGATCGCCATCGGGCCTGAGAACTTCGAGGCCATGCTCGGCGGCTTTCGCGAGATGGACGAGCACTTCAAAACGGCGCAGTTTGAAGAGAACCTACCGGCGCTCATGGGCCTGCTCGCGGTCTGGTATAATGATTTCTTCGGCGCGCAAACAATTGCGGTGCTTCCCTACGAACAGTACCTCAAGCGCTTTCCCGCCTACCTCCAGCAACTGACAATGGAGAGCAATGGCAAGCACGTGACGCTCGAGGGCGCGCCCGTGACCCGCGATACTGGCCCGGTGTACTGGGGCGAGCCCGGCACAAATGGCCAGCACTCGTTTTATCAGCTCATCCACCAGGGAACTCGCCTCATACCGTGCGACTTCATCGCCTTCGCGAAACCGCTCAACCCGCTCGGTCAGCACCACGACATCCTCATCGCCAATGTGATCGCGCAGGGCGAGGCCCTAGCGTTCGGTAAGACGCCCGCCGAGGTCAAAGCCGAAGGCACCCCCGACTGGCTTGTGCCGCACCGGGTCTTCGCCGGAAACCGGCCTTCGACGACGCTCGTGCTGGATGAGCTGACCCCTGCCGCGCTCGGCAAACTCGTCGCGCTATACGAGCATAACGTCTTCACCCAAGGCGCGATCTGGCACATCGACTCGTTTGATCAGTGGGGGGTCGAGCTCGGTAAGGTACTTGCCAAGCGGATCATCCCCGAGGTGTCCGCCGCTGAAGCGTCGGCGCTCGGCCACGATAGTTCGACGAACGCCCTCATCCGCCGCTACCGAAGCTTAAAGGAGTCATCCTGATGCAACTCGGCATGATCGGTCTGGGCCGCATGGGCGCCAATATGGTGCGCCGTCTCATGCGCGCCGGCCACACGTGCGTCGTCTACGATCGCAGTCAAGATGCGGTCAAGGGCCTCGCTACCGAGGGGGCCTCAGGCGCGGCGTCGCTAGCCGACTTCGTGCAGCGACTCACCCCGCCACGCGCTGTGTGGCTCATGGTGCCGGCCGCTGTCGTGGAGCAGAGCGTCACTGATCTCACGCCGCTGCTAGCGCAGGGCGATACCATCATCGACGGCGGGAACTCGTATTACATCGATGACATCCGCCGGGCGGGGCAGCTGCGGCCCAAGGGCATCGACTACGTCGACGTCGGCACGTCGGGCGGCGTGTGGGGGCTTGAACGCGGCTATTGCATGATGATCGGCGGCGCCGATCGCGCGGTCAGCCGTCTCGATCCGATATTCAAGGCGCTTGCCCCCGGCGTGGGCGAAATACCGCGCACACCCGGCCGACCCAAAGCTCGCGGAACGGCAGAAGACGGCTACTTGCACTGCGGGCAGAGCGGCGCCGGGCATTTCGTCAAGATGGTGCACAACGGCATCGAATACGGCATGATGGCGGCGTACGCGGAGGGTCTTGGGATCCTACACTCTGCAAACGTGGGCAAGCAACAGCATGCGGTCGATGCCGAAACAACGCCATTGCGCGACCCCGAACATTACCAATACGATTTTGATCTGGGAGACATTGCGGAGGTCTGGCGCCGCGGGAGCGTGATCGCTTCGTGGCTGCTGGATCTGACGGCGCAGGCGCTGGTCAAGGATCCGCAGCTCGCTCAGTTCGCCGGGCGCGTGTCGGATTCGGGCGAGGGGCGCTGGACGATCAAAGCGGCGATCGACGAAGCCGTGCCGGCGCCCGTGCTGACGACGGCACTGTATCAGCGCTTCAACTCACGCGGTGAAGCGGATTTTGAGAACCGTGTGCTCTCTGCGTTGCGCTACGAGTTCGGTGGGCACGTCGAAACGCCGGCGGACGGCGCGGCTGGCCATACGACATGAACCACGCCGAGGCAAATCGAGGTGAATAGTCGGCGATGAAGGTCGAAGTGTTCGCCGATCCAGATGCGGCTGCGCGCGCGGCTGCCGAGTTTATTGCGGCAGAGTCACGCTCGGCCGTGCAGACTCGTGGCCTGTTCACGCTCGCCGTGAGCGGTGGACACACACCTTGGGTCATGCTGCGATCGCTTGCGGAGCAGTCAGTGCCATGGGATGCTGTGCAGATGCTGCAGGTGGACGAACGGGTGGCGCCCGATGGAGATCCCGATCGTAATCTCACCCATCTCAAGGAAGCGCTGCTCGGACATTGCGCGCTGCCAGCCGATCACATCCATGCGATGCCGGTGCAGTCGGACGACCTGGAGGCCGCGGCCGAGCGATACGCGATGGAACTGCAAGCACTTGCCGGCATACCGCCTGTGCTCGACCTTGTGCATCTGGGGCTTGGCCCGGATGGGCATACCGCGTCGCTCGTTCCCTGGGACCCGGTCTTAGAGGTGAACGACGCTGACGTTGCTGTGACCGGTGAATATCAAGGACGTCGCCGCATGACGTTGACCTATCCCGTGCTCAATCGTGCTCGGCGCATCGTGTGGCTTGTCACGGGAGAAGAGAAGGCGGGCATGCTCGTCCAGCTGGTGCACGGAGACCGCTCGATCCCTGCAGGCAGGGTTGGTCAGAACCAGGCAGTCGTTATCGCCGACCAGCCGGCCGCAGTGCAGCTCGCGCCGCACGACATCGCTTCGCCGGCGTGAACGTGAAAGATAGGATGCGGATCGGGATCGCGACCGATCACGGTGGATTCGAGCTCAAGGAAGCAGTCGTGGCCTGGCTCTTATCGGCCCATCACGAGGTCGTCGACTTCGGGGCTCGTGCCCTCGATCCAGGCGATGACTATCCGGACGTCGTCATCCCCCTTGCCCGAGCGGTTGCAGCCGGCGACGTCGAACGCGGCATCGCGATCTGTGGAAGCGGCGTGGGCGCTTGTGTCTGTGCGAACAAAGTTCCCGGCGTGCGAGCGGCGCTGATCCACGACCATTTCTCCGCCCGTCAGGGGGTGGAGGACGATCACATGAATGTGATATGCATGGGTGGGCGCACGGTTGGTCCGGCGGTCGCTCTCGATCTGGTGCAGACGTTCTTGCACGCTGAGTTTAGCCAGCAACCGCGGCACTTGCGACGATTGGAGAAAGTGGCGAGGCTTGAACGCTAATCCAGCTTAGAACTAGAAGAGTAAACGGCAGCTTTCACGTAGAACCAGGTTCGTTCGCCCGCCGTGCATGCCCAAGGCCGGGTGTGGATTTTCACTCGCGAGGAGATAGGTCATGGCCACCAAGACGCAGATCAAACCGAAAAAGACAACGCAGACAAACGGAGCCCCGAATGGCAAGTCGCAGACGTATGCGGACGGCCACCCGCTAGACGTCGTCCAGTACCTCGAATGTAAGCTCATCCTCAAGCCTGATCGCTTCGACTCGATGAGGGGCTTTTACGAGTTCAACGACCTCGTGCGCGAGGCTGCGGCCAAAGTGGACAAGGTCAAGTACGAGCCGCTGAACCTCAAGGGCCACCGGCCCAACATGCGTGAGGTCAGGTTCTTGGATACGGCGGAGTTCAGACTGTACAACAACGCCTACATCTTGCGGCGTCGGATCCCGTATGAAGACGGGTTCCCGGTCGGGGACCCCGAGATCGTCTTCAAGTACCGCGAAGCCGACCTCCAGAAGGCTAAGGAAGCGGACGTACGACCAAAGATCTTCGGTAAGTACCGCATCAAGTTCAAAGCCGAAGCCCTCCCGCTGAAAGACCAAGTTGGCGGATACCGGTTGCTCTTTTCGCATAACTGCCAGTTCCCGCTCAGCGCCGTGCATGAGGCTAATCGCGACAGCCTGCAGACGATCGCCCGTGTTTTCCCGATCCTCAGGGGCCTGATCGGGAGCGACGAGGAGAAGGTCGGGCTTGTCAATCAGACGCTGGTTGAGGAGGTGCTGCTCGACCTAGGCACGCTGGACTTCGGTAAAGGGGTCACGGCCGACGCCAACATCGCGCTGTGGCGCAACCTCGGCGATCATCAGGTGATGTGCGGGGAGTTCGCCTACGAGCTCAAGTTCGACCGCAAAGAGGACGTCGCCCAGAAAGCGAGAGATCGTGCCGAGCAGTTCTTTATCACGCTCCAGCTGATAGCACAGAGCTGGCTGTACGTGGGATGCACGAAGACCGCGCTCGTGTATCGCCTGAAGGGCAATCCGCCCCAAGCGCATGAGTGACGTCGCCGCGCCAGCGGCGCAGGCGGTAGCAACCCGCCCACCTGTTTCCGTCGCTCAGATATTCTGGGCCTTTCTGGTGATCGGCGCGACGAGTTTCGGCGGCGGGGTCGTGGCATATCTCCGTAATAGCCTAGTGACCAAGAACAAGTGGATGGACGACGTTGAGTTCCTCGAGCTCATGTCGATCAGCAACACGCTCCCCGGGCTCAACGCCACGAACATGTCGATCCTGGCGGGGGATCGTTTGGGTGGCACGTTTGGGTCGATCGCTGCAATGCTCGGGATGTGCTTGCCGGGCTTTATCGTCTTGACCGCTGCAGGCTTCTTGTACGGTCATGAGGGCGATCGCCCGCTCGTGGCCGCGGCGCTCAAAGGGGTGGCGGCCGCGGCCGTCGGCCTCATCGCCGCTACCTGGTGGCAGATCGGCAAGAAGACTGTCAAAGGATTTTCTGACGCGTTCATCATCTTAGCCGCGGTCCTCATGATCAACCATTTCAAGGTGTCGGTGCCGATCACGCTCCTCACAGTAGGGGCGGTCTCGATCTTCACCTTCCGGCCACACGCCGCCGAACAAAAGGAGACGATGGGCGAATGGATCAGATCCCTGCGATAGCCCGTGTGTTCGCCTACTTGTCACTGCTCACGATCGGCGGTGGCATGGCGGCGTTCCCGGAGATGAAGAACCTCGTCGTCGTGGTTCACAAGTGGTTGACGGAAGAGCAGTTCATCCACATCTACAGCGTCGGCCAGATGGCGCCGGGGCCCAACATGATGATGGTCGCGATGATGGGCGAGCGCATCGCGGGCGTTTTGGGCGCCCTGGTCGCGGCGGCGGCATTCTTCATACCGACCGGTGTGTTGACGTTCGGCGTCGGACGGCTGTGGAACAGGCTCAAGAATTGGCCGTGGAGAGACTCGATTCAAAAAGGGCTCGCGCCCGTGGCCATAGGCCTTGCGGTGGCGGGCACAGTCACCTTCGGCCGGGCTTCGGTGACCGGGTGGATCACGGCGGCGGTGATGCTCGCCGTGTTTGCCCTCACCATCCGCACAAAGTTCAATCCGGCGCTCCTCATCTTGTGCGGAGGAGTTGTCGGACTGATCGCGCTGCGCTAGACACCTGCCCTAGGGCAGGTTGTTCGCGTCCTTTTGCGCTTCGAGCTGATCGGCCGCGTTGCTCGACCCTTGGGTGACGCCCGTCGTATTGCCCTGGCCCACGTTCCTCGCCGCAGCACCGCTATCGATCTGTGTTTGCGCAGCGATTGCGAGCTTGCAGTCATCTGTGTTCTGCTGGTCGGGGTGGTTGTTGCAGTACGAGAGCATCACGTCGCGGTCGGAATCGTGGCTTACCCAGTATTCCACCGACGACTTGTCGCTAGGGTCGTGCGTCGCGTGCGGCGCGAGCATGCCCTTCGCCATGTATGCGATGATGGCGATGGTGATCAGCACGCCGATAAGGCTGAAATTCCTCATACTTGAGATATCGGTTCGGGCTTCAGGGTTATGTCGCAGCGTGACCTGGCTCACGCTGGATGCGTCATCTTCAGAGTTAGCCCGTCAGCTCGCTGACCGCCTCGGCGAAAGCTCGCGTATGCGAATCGACGTCGTCTGACGTCGTCTGCGGGCACATCAACGCCATATTATGGAAGGGCGTGAGCAGGACGCCGCGGTTGAGGGCATAGAGGTGCATGAAGCGATCAAGCTCGGGGTCGGACGAGTTCGCCGCTTCTGAGCCATTGCGGGGCGGTTCGGAGCGGAAGAGGTACTCAGCCCGACAGCCCAAACGCGTGACATGCCAAGGGAGCCCCGACGCCGAGATTGCGCTTTCCACCCCTTCCGCAAAGCGGATGGCGGCTGGTATCATTCGGGCGTATGCGTTTTCAGTGAGCACGTTCTCCAAGGTCGCGCGCATCGCGGCTATCGATAGGGCGTTGCCGGCGAGCGTGCCGCCTATGCCGCCCGTATCGCAATCCTCAAGCCTGGTGCGGGCGACGATCCGCTGGCCGACGTCCTCGGTGAAGCCATAGACCGCCCCCGGAATGCCCCCGCCGATCGCCTTGCCGAGCGTGAACATGTCCGGCTCGAGCGAGTGCTCGCGCGTGTAGCCTCCCGGCCCAGCAGAGATCGTGTGCGTCTCGTCGATGATGAGGAGCGTACCGTGCTTGCGGGTCAGCTGCCGCAGCGCATCGTGAAAACCTGGTTGTGGGTGGACGATGCCGACATTGGTGAGCACGGGCTCGGTGAGCACGCAGGCGACGTCGCCGTGCGCAAGCTGGGCCTCGAGCGCCCCGACGTCGTTGAATTCGACGACGCGTGTGGTCACACTCGGATGCACCGGGGGCCCGATGTTGCCGCTGCGGGGCTTCAGGCCATCTGCCGCAAGCGTGACGAATGTCTCGTCCACGGATCCGTGATAGCAATAGTTGAAAACAAGGATCTTAGGGCGCTGCGTGATCTCGCGGGCGATCCGGATTGAAAACCGGTTGGCATCTGTCGCGGTGAGCGCGAATTGCCAATAGCGCAATCCGAAGCGGCGTTGCAGCTCCTCGCCGACCCAGACCGCGTCCTCAGACGGCAGCATGAGCGTGATGCCGCGCTGCAGTTGGTCCGTCACTGCGGCCACCGTCGCCTGTGGAGAGTGGCCGCCCATGGCGCCGGTGTCGCCCATGCACAGATCGACGTAATCGTGCCCGTCGATACAGGTGAAGTGAGCGCCCGACGCGCTCTCCACGAAGATGGGAAACGCGCCCGCCCACTTGATCATCCAGTTCATGGGGACGCCCTGCAGGAGCGAGCGCGCGGCGCGCTGCGACAGCGCTTGAGATTTCGGATGTGCGTCGACGAAGCGACGTTCTTCGCGTTTGTGGAGCTCGCGCATGCGCGTTCGATCGATCGGCGCCTGCGGTTTGGCGATCGTCATGGGGCGGCTTTATGGCCAGAGCGTGGGCCGCCCTCCCGGCTGGCTAGCTGGAGCGGCTTGCTGAGACCGGCCGAACGAGACGCAGCGGCGGCTGCTCGAATGCTGTTGCCTCAACGTCAAGACGGAACGGACACCAGCAGCGCACGTCAGCGCGCAGCACGTCCTCGCGAACGTCTGGATCTTCGGCGATGATGAGGTTGGCTTCTTCGAGATTGTCCGCCTGAAGAATCGTCAAGCCAGCATCGTCGTCGGCGAAAGGTCCGGCCATGAGGACCGTGCCGTCGTCGCTCAAGCTCTTCACGTACGCGATGTGCCCATCAAGCGGTTGCTCGAAAATAGACTTACCCTCGACCCACCGTCTGCCGGGGCCGTAGAGGACGGCGAAAAATTGCTTCATGGTGATGTATTTTTCTTGCGCAGCTGCGCGTGCCCTGTTGCAGTTGGGGGTGGTCGCATTCTAGAAGGGACCAAAAGTCTTGCGGAACACTTTGATCGCCGTCACGCTCGTGCTCATGGGAGTATCCCTCCCGCACGCGCTTGAGGATTTCCATTACGGAGATCTCATGCGCCTGGGCATCGACCGACCTGTGGGCATCGCCTTGCTCTGCAGCGCGTATGCGCTACAGATTGCCGGCGTGGTTCTTATCCTGCGCTCTCGCCGCAGCGGGTCAGTGCTGCTGGCCGTTATGGGCGGGGTGTGGTGCGTCGGCGCGGCCATGATCCACGGGCACGATATGCTTTTCGCAGGTCCGACCTACAGGCACGGTATGATCTCCCGATTGCTCGAGTTGTGCATCGTCATCCTCGGAGGGCTAGCGGCGATCATCGGCGGACGCCTTGCCAAGCAAGGCCCTGGTTCTTGATAGAGCTTGGGAGATTCTTAGGGACTCACCGCCTGCCAGATCAGCCACCATCCGATGATGAGAGCGCTTAGCATCTCAACCGCGAACGTATACGACCGCTTCGGAGCACCACGGCAGACGGTCGCTATGAGGGCGTAGGTGTCGCCGTCAGCGCAGTCTCGGTACGCGATCATAGGCTTAGGTGCTCCCGCTCGTGCAAGATTTCATACCCATGTTCGACGCGTAAGAAACCAGTTCAGAGTCCTATCTTCAACGTTTTGGCGCATACGGAATCCAGAACAGATATTCGTAGGGGCTTTCGATTCATATTTCCGTCGCGGTACTGCTAAGACCTGAAGACCTGTGCTCTAATGACTCAAGGACCAGCAAGAACTGATTACTTCTTGCATTGGCCTGGTTGTCGGTACATAAGGAGCCTGCACAATGCGCTTTGTGGACGATAAGGGTACCCAGCTCGCCGCGGTTGCAGCCATCGCGTTAGCCATACTGGCGCTTGGAGCGTGTAGCGGAGGCGGTGGCAGCGTACCCAACCCCATGCAGCAAGCTCAACCGGCGAGCCCCGCACAGAGCTTCACGGGAGCGCTCAGTGCGGCAGGAATGTCGGTGACCTTGCCGAGCGTGGCCGGGTTCACTGAGACGTTGACAGTGCCGGCGAATAACGCGGCGGCGGGGACAAATCTCACGGTTCGGGTCACAAACGCGGCACCCGGAGCGATGCCGGCCCTGGATCCCGACATGCACGTCGCGATTCCGTTCCTATACTTCTCGATCGGCACCAACAAGGACGTGAAGCTCAATGGCTTCCCGGGCTTCAAGATGACAATACCTGCGGGTTTCAACATGGGCAACCTGCCGGTCAAGGTCGGCTACTTCGATCCGATCGCCGGTTGGAAACACATCGGTGACTTCGTGCTATCCGGCCGGACCGTGACGTTCGCGCCGACTTCTTCGGCAATCACCCTCAAAGCGGATGTCGTCTACTACGCGATCACCTACACGTGCGGCGGTCCTAGTCCGTCTCCATCCCCGACCTCAACTTCGACGACTGTTCCCCTCGCTGTGGGGACGCAGTTGCCGGTTCCGGCCTGGTGGGGCTACTCTGGAGATTGGGAGGCAGCACCCAACGATGCGCCTGCAGGCACCACAGTCACGCTGACGAGCTCGGTCAAGGCACCCGCGGGTGCGCCCAGTCCCTCTGCGAAGGTACGTCCGCTATTTGCGAGACCGCCTACATCCCACTTCTTTGTCAGCGTCGCGTATTCAAGCTCGGGCAAGGACACCAGATCGAGTACGAGTTCGGGCATCACCTTTGCCAAGTTCCCCGCTGTGGCGTTTGATCTCCCGACCGGCTTCAACACAACCGGGCTGACCTTCAAGCTCGAGACCTTTGACCTCACGACGGGTGCGCTGTTGGACACGGAGATTGGTACGACCTCAGAGACAAGCCCGGTCGAGGTAGCATTCCCTGGCACAGACTCGCCCTTCGTCGCGGATACGGGGCACACATATCTGTGGGAGTTGGTTACTGAGATTACCGCAACCGCAATCTACGCCGCCAACAGCGGCAACCACACCATCACGGCGTACGATCAAAACGGCAATCAGATCACAACTTCAGGGGCCTTCCCAGGCGCCACTAATCCCGTTGGTATAGATTTCGATTCGCTCAATGGCCATATCTACGTGACCAACGCCTTCAACAATACGATCACGGAGTATGATCTGAATGGGAATCAGATCACCACGTCTGGAACCTTCCCGAACCTCAGCAGGCCCGTTGGCATAGCTTTCGATTCGTCCAATGGCTACCACTACGTGACCAACAGCGGCAACAGCACGGTCACCGTGTATGATCAAAACGGCAATCAGATCACCACGTCTGGAACCTTCCCGAACCTTCACCTGGAGCTTGCGGACATAACCTTCGATTCGTCGAACGGTTACCTCTACGTGGTCAACGGCGGCCCCAGCAGCACCATCACGGTATACGACAAGGATGGGAATCAGATCACCACATCAGGTTCCTTCCCGAATCTTAACTATCCGTATGGCATTGCTTTCGACTCATCAAATGGCCACCTCTACGTGACCAACGGCAGCACCACAATGAAGGTGTACGACCAAGATGGAAATCAGATCACCACGTCAGGGACTTTCCCGAACACCGACGACCCCTATCCCATAGAATTCGATGCGTCAAGTAACCACCTCTACGTGGGCAACTACGGCAACGGCACGATCACCGTGTACGATCAAGATGGAAATCAGGTCATCACGTCAGGGACCTTCCCGAACCTCGACCATCCTGGTGGGCTAACGATCGTTCCGTAGCACATGCCGCAGTGCCGCGACAAAGCCTTAACAACAGGACGCGGTTCACAGCCGCGTTCTTGCCATATTCGGCCATGATACAAAACATTAATGGATGTGTATGGCCACCATATTCCATCCGCAGGGGACACGGCGGCTAAGGCAACGCAAGCAGCTCTGGCAGGCGTACCGTAACGCGGAAAAGAAGGGCGCGCATCGATATTCTCGCCGCATTTCGCCGAGGTAGCTCAGTTGGTAAAGCACAGGTCTGAAAATTCTCGAAGGACGTGTCGCCGAGTGACGACACGTCCGTTTCTTAGGTTCGCTCTGCTGTCGAGTTAGGGGAAATGTTGGTCACTGCCGCATAGTTCGTGACCACGGCGCGACCACGGGCTTAGCGCCCAAAACGTGTCGAAGCCCTCGAGCGCGCGCTGCGACAGCTCGAATCGTCAGTACCCCCTACTCGGTTTTCTACGCGAACGGGTCACTAACTACCTGAAGAACACTTCACCCCCGGCTATACCCCCCCGCGCAATAAGCGCACCGCCCCTCACAGAGGGCGGTCATGATCAAGCCTGGACAAAGACCAGCCGCAAGACGGTGCTGTGTGTGCGGTGTGCTCTAGACAGGTCGATAGTCGTAAGGTGCAGCATGCCTTGGCTAGCGGCTTCACCGCGCTGTATTGCGGCCAGCGATTTCGGGCTCGAGCGCAACAAGAGCGGCACTGGGCTCACAAGCTGGCCCGGCCTAAGCGACTGCTCTAGGCGCAAAGACCAAAAGAACCGGCCAATCTAGGGCGAACACCACAGTGACAGCGATGGGCAGCTTGAGCAGCCTAAGGATGCCCTCTTGGTGTTCTTTGATACGTCTGACAGATCGCCGTAGGCGGCGACGCACTTAACGGGGAGAAGATGCGATGATGAAGCGGATTGGTTTCTTTGGATCTCTTTTAGCGCTGCCGCTCTTTCGTTCCGTGGCGGCGGCCTCAGACCAAGCTCTAGTTGGTACCAGTAATAGCGGCGACGCCGTTATTGGAAGATCGGTGGACGGTCGTGGCGTCTATGGACACTCACAGAACGGACCTGGAGTTTCCGGCGTCACTGACAAAGGCCCCCATGCCGTTTGGGCCCAAGGTGGGACCAAATCGGCACTCGTGGCAGAATCCTCTGCAACAGGAGTCGCTGCTGAAACGTTTGGTTCGGCGGGAGGTGTCGCGGCTCTTGTTGGTAAGGGTAAGGTAGCGGCACTGCTCAACGGCGCCGTGGGTATTGAGGGCGCTACCTCCATCGTCGGCACTTTCGTTGTCAACGGAACCAAAGCGTTTCAAATCGATCACCCATTTTACCCCACGACAAAATACCTAACCCACTCGTGTGTCGAGTCGGATGAAATGCTCAACGTGTATAGTGGCGTCGCCGCACTCGACTCACGCGGTGAGGCCGAAATCAGTCTCCCTCACTGGTTTGAGGCACTCAATGAAGATTTCCGCTATCAACTCACTGCCCTTGGCGCACCTGGGCCCAACCTCCACATCAAACAAGAAATCAGCGAGAACCGTTTTGCGATCGCCGGGGGCGCCCGCGGCATGAGGGTTTCATGGCAGGTGGCCGGCAGACGTCACGATGCGTATGCTAAGGCGCATCCGCTGCAGGTGGAGCAAGACAAGCCGTCGTGTGAACTAGGTACATATGGACATCCAACAGCGTTCGGCCAGCCAGCAGAGCTTGCAAGTGCCCAAGTCTATTGGCCGGAGAGCTACAGAGGGTAAGATGGGATCGCACATGGCTACACACAGCCCATCTAACCGAGCCGCTTCCTCACGCCACCTAGGTCCGGGAGCCGTCGGCAGAATCCAGCCCGGAGGTGCATATGATCAACCTCAAGCGCGTTGCCCTAGCCTCGTTGACATTCTTGCTGCTCACGCAACTTCCGGCCGCTGCAATGGTGAAACCAGCGCAGCCATCGACATCGACAGATGAAACTGCACCGAGCGGACTCGTTGTAGTGCGACCGGTAAAGAACTCGCCGCAACAGGATCGAGCATTGCAAGAAACGACGTTAAAGAATGCGTTCGTCAGTGGCGTAGGGTACCAGATCCAGTGGAGTGACATCGAGCCGGTCCAAGGAAAGCCGGACTGGTCGAAACTGGATGCATTATTTGCTGCTGCGGAATCATCAAAGAAATGGGTCGAACTCTGCATCTACCCCGGCTTTTTTGTTCCTGCATGGGCACTGGAAGGCGCGAATACCGATGAGTTCGCGGTACAATACGGACCTGACAAAGGCACGGTTATGAAGCTTCCGATGCCATGGGATAGCCTGTACCTTAACCGTTGGTTCGCATTCCTGAAACAACTGAGCGACAGGTACGGAAAGTCACCTGCTTTTAGAATCATCGTAGCGGACGGACCAACCTCGGTTTCTGAAGAGATGACGTTGCCACAGTCGCCACAAGATATGAAGAAGTGGAAAAGTGACGGTTATACGCCGTCTAAATATATAGGAGCATGGCAGAAGGTCCTCCCCGTTTATGCCGCCGACTTTCCCAATCAGTATGTTGCTCTGGTGGTGGGGATCGCTCTTAATGTTAATGAGCAGGGCAAAAACGATCCTGGTGAGGGTATGCGCTCCAGGCAAGCAATTATCGACCAGGCCATGGGTCTCCTGAGTCGTCGGTTTATACTTGAGAACCACGATCTCCATGCAGGCCCGAGGCATCAGGAGGCCGCCACCAGTTTTGTGATGGGTTATAGCGGACGTGTCATCACCGGCCTGGAAATGCGTTGCGCCGCTTCCCTCGGGACCTGCAGTGCTGCTATGGGCGCTGAGGGCAATCCGCCCCTTGCTTTGAAAGAATCAATCGATAAAGGGATGGAGCCAAACAGTGCTGGCCAGCATGTCAATTTTTTGGAAATCTACGAACCCGATGTAATTGCGGAGGAAATGCAACCGGTGCTGCGTTATGGGGCGTCGCTCTTCGGACATTAACACTCAGCCATTCACCCGCTGAGGACTCAACATTGTAGCTACGGGCACCACATCCCATCTGCGGAACACTCGGCGGCTAAGGCAATGCAAGCAGCGCTGGCAGGCGTACCGTAGGGTGGAAAAGAAGCCCGCGCATCGACATTCTCCAACCGTCCGTGACCACTACGTGACCACGGAGCTTAAGTCGAGCGATGTCAAGGTGTGGGTCAAGAGCGCGAACCCAAGTAAATCAAAGCGGAGACGCATTTCGCCGAGATAGCTCAGTTGGTAGAGCACAGGTCTGAAAAACCTGGTGTCGTCGGTTCGATTCCGACTCTCGGCACCATCCCAAAACGGGCGAAGTCCCCGGCCGGTATGCTGGGGACTTCGCTGCTTTTTCGGCCGCGGATGAACGAGCGGTGTTACGTCCGCTCGGTCTGGGTTCGGGCTGCAAGACGTTGCATCATAGCCTGTGACGGCACGCGCACGTCTCGGACCAATCGCAAAGCGCGCAAGAGCTTTATGTGGATCCAGGTCGGATCGAACTCGAACCAACGCAATCCATGCCGCGCCGAGAACGGGAAAGCATGATGGTTGTTGTGCCAGCCCTCGCCCCAGGTCAAGAGCGCGACCCACCAGCAGTTGGTCGAAAGGTCGCCCGTCTTATAGGTGCGGTAGCCGAACTTGTGGGCGGCGCTATTCACGAACCAGGTCACGTGATAGACGAAGACCAGCCGTGCGAAGACACCCCATACGAGCCACGATGGACCGCCGATGGCGAACAACAGCACAGCAAGAGCGATTTGCAGCGGGAAACTGCGGTGATGTAAGAAGCGATAGAAGGGCTGCGCCCAGAGGTCGGGGGCCTGACGTTCTTGTTCCTGATCATTAGGACGGTTCTTGTTCGGCATGTAGAGCCAGTCGACGTGGGTCCACCACATGCCGCGATGCGCGTCATGCGGGTCGCGCTCGTCGTCCGCGTGCGTGTGGTGCAGACGATGCGTGGCCACCCACTCGATCGGGTCGCCTTGCAACGCGAGGGTGCCGCATAAGGCGGCGAAGTACTCGAACGGCTTCCACAGCACGATGCTGCGGTGGGTGAGCGCGCGATGGAAGCACAGCGCAATGCCAAACGCGCCGGTCATCCACCACAAGACGACGGCGACGGCGACGCCGCTCCACGAGAAGAACGCGTGGAACAACGCGAAAATGGCTCCGACGTGTATGGCGATCAAGCCGAAGTTGACGGAGAAGTTATATTTCTTACGCTTCATGACAAGCGTACTTCGGGAAATGCGGACGTCTCACCCGCAGGCGCTTAGACGGCAGAAGCGTGCTTGTTCGAATCGAACGCCGTGCGCGCATCAAAGCACGCTGCCACATTGCGGGCGAAAAGGCGCCCAAGACCGGTGAGCCGGATCTCGTCGCTCGAAATATCCACAAGGCGGTCGAGTTGGAGTGGGCGGAGCGCCGTGAGACTTTCAGCGAAGTGGTCGGCGAACTTCTCACCGTTCGGAATTTGCACGCGCAGCACGTCCACGCGACCCTGCGTCATGAGCGATTCGATCACCGACTTGGCAGCGAGGTCGTCCTCATTAAGGAGACAACCGCGCTTGACCAGCGCTCCGTGGTGGGTCGCCCCGCAATATTGCGGCACCTCAGACGCATTCTGACAGTACGCGTCTGCGGAGGCTGAGATCGCACTTGCACCAGCGCCGAGCAGCGTGCCGGCACGGACAGGCGTGTAACCCATAAACGTGCGCTGGACCCTATCTTCTGTAAGCGCTCTCTCGAGGTCGCTTCCCGGAGCGGCGAAATGGTCAATGCCCACGGCGCGATACCCCGCCTCCGCAAAGATCTCGTGCGCGTCCACGAGCATGCCGAATTTCGCGACGCGATCGGGAAGAGCTTCTTCGTAGGTGCGCTGCGCGTGGTTGATCCAGGGCACGTGCGCATAGGCATAGGCTGCGACGGTCTCGGGGCCGAGGTTCAGCACGTCCTCAAGGGTAAGCGCGAACGTCTCGCGCGTCTGGTGCGGCAGGCCATAGACGATATCGATATTCACTCCGTCGAAATCGAACTCGCGGGCCCATTCGATCGTCTCTTGGGTCTGATCCAAGGATTGGAAGCGGTTGATGGCGCGCTGCGTTGGGACGTTGAAATCCTGCACGCCGGCGCTCAATCGGTTGAAGCCAAGCGTCGCGAAATGTGCGATCTGATCGCGCGAGGCCTGGCGTGGATCGACTTCGATCGAGATCTCCGCGTCCGCTTCGATGTCGAAGCGGTGGGCGATCGCGCGGAAAAGCCGGTCGACCTGCGCTGGAGTGAGACTATTCGGTGTGCCACCGCCCCAGTGCAATGAGGCCAGCCGGATCTTTCCGCAGCGCGCAGCGACGTGGTCGAGTTCGAGCTCGAGCGCATCGATGTAGCGATCGGCGATGGTCGCGTCCTTGGTCACGTAGCGGTTGCATGCGCAATAGTAGCAGAGCGCGTGGCAGAAGGGCACGTGGACGTACATGGCCGCGACACCTTTAGCTGCCGCCGCCTCGAATATGCGCCGTTTGGCGGCGTCGGGGTCGTCAGACCACGCCGGGACAGGCGGATAGCTCGTGTAGCGAGGCACCGGGTGGTCATATTTGCGCAGCAGTTCGGGCCACTCAGGTTCCGGTGGAAGGGCGAGTGCCATGCCCGTCAATGACGCAGAAGAATCCGCCATGTCGCTTGGTTGAAGACGGGGCCGCGCGGACCTGCCCGCTAGGTCGGCAAGCGGCGACTTTGCCAACACACAGGCACTCCGGGCGCCGCTGTTGCAAGCTACGGTTCTTACAGAGCTTGTCTTGTGATCGCGCGGGAGATGGCAATGGCGACAATAGCGTTTTGTGGGCTGGGGATGATGGGCTCGGAGATGGCAGCGCGCCTGCGGAGTGCCGGGCACGACCTGCGCGTCTGGAACAGGTCGCCCGAGAAAGCCACCGCATGGGCGTCGGCGGGCGGTCAGGCCTGCACATCGCCGCAGGAGGCAGCTGCGGGGGCGAGCGAGGCACACCTCATGCTCGCGGACGATGTGGCAGTCGAGTCGACGATCTTCGGGTCGCGGGGCCTGCTCGCAGGCCTGGCTGCGGGGCGTCTTGTTGTAGACCACAGCACGGTATCGGTCGTGGGAACCAAGGAACGCGCGCAAAGGCTGGTGCAGGGCGGATGGCGATACGTGCACGCACCCGTGTTCGCAGGTCCGCCTCAGGTCAAAAGCGGCGAAGGCCTCATGCTCATCGGCGGGGAGAAGGCAAGCTACGAGCAGGCGCTGACTGCGCTGCAGCAGATCGTCGAGAAGCACCTCATCATCAGCGAGAAGCCAGAGGAGGCAGCAGCCTTCAAGCTGATGGGCAACTCCATGCTCGTTTCGATCGTCGAGGGCCTGGCCGAGTTTTTCGCGATCGCGAAAGCAAACGGCATCGCTGCAGAGCGGGCGTACAGTCTATTCTCATCATTCGATCCGGGCGGGACGATATTTCGTCGCGGTCCACGCATGGCCGCGGGCGACTACACCGCGACGTTCGAGCTCTCGATGGCGCTCAAGGATACCCGGCTGATGCTGCAGGCCGCCGGAAACGATGCAGTGGTTCCGGCACTTGCGGCTACCGAGAAGAAGATGCAGCGGCTCATCGGGCAGGGTTACGCAAAACTCGATCTGGCGGTGCTCGGCGCCGATGCTGTGCCGCCGCGCGGCGGGGATGGTCGCTGAGGCTGCAGAAATGCGGGCCTGACGCGGGAGTAGCTCAGTTGGTAGAGCATCAGCTTCCCAAGCTGAGGGTCGCGAGTTCGA
>Ga0116216_10000956_pt1 | contig 20857 bp, 17 predicted proteins | sample Sb_taG_11_FD_89696 | JGI IMG/M metagenome (GOLD analysis project Ga0116216, IMG submission 89696) | Peat soil microbial communities from Weissenstadt, Germany - Sb_50d_3_AS metaG | ecosystem: Environmental > Terrestrial > Soil > Wetlands > Peat | place: Germany: Weissenstadt | collected 2010-09-21
GCTCGGCGCTGCGCGGCGGATTCCCGTCGTCCGTCCGCGTGCTCGGCGAGGTGTCTGAGAGCCGCACGATCGGCGGCAACACATATTTCACCCTGAAAGACCGCGAGGGGCTGATCGCCTGCTACTGCTATCGTGACACGGCGGCGCGGCTAGCAGCCAGCCTGCCGCTGCAGGACGGCATATCGGTCGAAGTCACGGGATCCGTCGACATCTACGAGCGTCAGAGCAAGTACCAGCTGCGCGTCACGGACATCACCCCGGTCGGCCGGGGCGCCCTTTATCTGGCCTTCGAGCAGATGAAGGCGAAACTCGAAGCCGAAGGCCTGTTCGCCGCTTCGCGCAAGCGGCCGATCCCGCGCTTCATCCGCGCCGTCGCGATCGTGACCAGTCGCGACGGAGCAGCGCTGCACGACTTCGTCAGCACCTGCCGCCGCCGCGGAACGCACGTCCGCATCCGGCTGCAGCACGCGCCGGTCTCCGGCGCGGCTGCTGCACCGGATCTTGCGCGCGCCATCCTCGCCGCCGGCCGGCTGCCCGTCGACGTCGTCGTCGTGGCCCGTGGGGGCGGTTCGCCCGAAGACCTGTGGGCCTTCAACACCGAGCAGGTCGCACGCGCCATCGCCGCCTGCGCCAAGCCCGTGATCAGCGCGGTCGGTCACGAGACCGACTTCACCATCGCGGACTTCGTGGCGGACATGCGCGTGCCGACGCCCACCGCCGCAGCCGAACTCGTCGCCCAAGAACGCGACGCGCTGCTGGCGCGCATCGCCGCAGCCGAAAGCCGGCTCCAGCGGGCGCTGTCGCGCTGGATCGTCGCTCCGCGCTCGCGGCTCGTGCGAGCGTCGGCTGATCTGGGCCGCGCTGCGGCGGACACGCTGTCCGCTAAGGCACAGCGCCTGGATGACTGTGCCACGCAGCTGCGTCGCGGCGATCCACGCCGGCGGATCGATCAATGGCGGTCTCGTGCGCGCGCTGCGAGCATCCGCCTGCGAGTGGTTGGGCGCCGAGCCCTGGAGCAGCCCTCGAGGCATGCTGCCGTTCTGGCTACCGAGCTCAGCGCGGCGTTCGCCCGGTCGGCCGAGCGGCGCGCACGCACACTCGACCTCGCGAACGCGAAGCTGCTGGCTCTCGGCCCGCGCCGGACCCTCGAGCGTGGCTACGCCATCGCCTACGACGCGCGCGGCGCGGTGCTGACCGATAGCCTGGACGTGCGCATCGGGGAGAAGATCGGCGTGGAATTGAAGACCGGACGGCTCGGCGCGACGGTGAACGAGAAGAAGGACGATCATGGCGAAAACGGCCGCGAAGAAACATGACGAGACAAATGCCTCCAAACTCGATTTCGAGGCTGCGCTGGCGCGGCTGGAGGAGATCGTCGAGAAACTCGACGACGGCAACCTGCCGCTGGCCCAATCCCTTGCGCTGTTCAAGGAAGGCACGGGGCTCGCTAAGCGCTGCCGCGATCTGCTCAGCGCAGCAGAGCTTGCGGTGAACAAGGCTCTCGACGGCGCGCGCAGCGACGGCGAAGGCGAGCTCGACGACGAAGAAGCCGGCGAGGACGAGGACGGCGCCTGACGGCATAGCGCCCCGGGCGCAACGCACTAGGCTCGATGTCGTTGTGGCGCAGACCGCCGGGATCTCACGCGAGCGAGCGCAAGGCTTGATCTTGGCGGGCAACGTGTCGGTAGACGGCGTGACCCAGCGCAAGGCAGGTTTTGCGGTACGTCCCGGCGCCGCGATCGAGATCGCCGACGACCAGCGGTACGTCGGCCGCGGGGGCACGAAGCTCGAGCACGCTCTCCGGGAATTCGACTGGACGCCGCAGGGGCTGCGCTGTCTTGACGTGGGCGCATCGACCGGCGGGTTCACCGACTGTTTGCTGCAACACGGGGCGCTGTCGGTGACGGCCGTCGACGTCGGCTACGGCCATCTCGCCTGGAGACTACGCCAAGACCCGCGCGTCATCGTCGTCGAGCGCACGAACTTCCGCCATGCCGACGTCGGCTCGCTCGGCGCACCGTTCGAGTTCGCCTGCGCCGACGTCTCATTCATATCGCTGCGCACGCTCGCGCTCAAGTTCGCGGAGGCGCTCAGGAATGCCGGCCGCTTCATCGCGCTCGTCAAACCGCAGTTCGAAGCCGGCCGCTCGGCGGTGGAGCGCGGCGGTGTCGTACGCGATCCTGGCGCGCAGGTGCGCGCGATCGCCGACGTCATCGTATCGTTCGCGACGGCGGGCCTGCGCAGCGTCAAACTCACTTACTCGCCCATCAAGGGGCCTGCAGGCAATATCGAGTTTCTGCTCGGCGCCGAGCGCGACGGGCGTGACGAGCCCGCGCCGCTTGACGTGGCGGGGGTCGTCCGTGCTGCTCACGAAGCGCTGAACTGATGTCAAACCGTCCCATATCGAACCTCGCGCTCTTCGTCGACACGCGTCGCCAGGCGGCGGTCGACGCGGCCAAAGAGGTCGCTCAGATCGCGGCCGCCGGCGGCGTCGCGCTCCAGCTCGGCGCACGCCAAGCCGAGGCTCTCGGGATAAGCGGCGCGGCCGCGTCGAGCAGCTTCCCCGCCAAGGCGGACGTGCTCGTCTCGCTCGGCGGCGACGGTACCCTGTTGCAGGCGGCGCATCTCGCCGGTCCGCTCGGCATCCCGGTCATCGGCGTCGACTTCGGGCGGGTCGGCTTTCTCACCGAAGTGCCGCGCGACGGCTACAAGACCGCCATCGCCGAGATCCTCCGCGGCGGCGTCAGGACCGAGCGGCACCTAGCGCTCGAGGCCCGGGTGCTGGGCAGCGATCGGCGCTTCTACGCGGTCAATGACGTCCACATCGACCGCAAGCACCATGGGCACATCGTCAACTTCGGCCTGCATCTGAGCGGCGTCCACATCGCGACCATTCCCGCCGACGGCATCGTCGTGACGAGCCCCACCGGGTCGACCGCATACTTCCTCTCCGCCGGCGGACCCATCATGTCACCCAAGCTCGACGCGTTCGGCATCGCCCCTATCTGTCCGCACACGCTGTTCTCTCGGCCACTCATCGTCAGTGCCGATGAGAAGATCGAGATTGTCCTACCGAAGGAGAGCTTGGGAACGCAGCTGTTCGTCGATGGTCAACCGCAGGCCGAACTCGATCCCGGTGCGACCGTCGAGGTCGTGCGCGCGGCGCGACCGGTGGAGTTCGTCCGCTTGAGCCCGCAGTTCTTCTTTCAGACGCTCGAGCGCAAGCTGCACTGGGGCATGTCGATCAAGCGGTCGATCGACGACGGTCAATAATTACTCCGCGCTTTCGACTGCCTTGCCCTCGAGCAGGTCCTCGATGGCTTTGATGAGTTTGCCGGCATCGGCTGTCTTGGCGACGTACAGATCCGCTCCGGCGTGTTGTCGCCAGTACTGGTCGTGCGTCTCGCCGAGCGCGCTCATGAGGATGACCGGCAGCTTGGCATGCTTGCTATTGTCTTTGATCTGGCGGCACAGCTCGTAGCCATCCATCATCGGCATGATGACGTCCGCCAGCACGACGTCGACCGGTTCTGTGTCGAGCGCCTTGAGGGCGCTGCGGCCGTCTGCGGCCGTGAGCACCTTGAACCCAGCGCGCACCAGGGCGAGCTTGAGGTGGAACGATTGCGTGACGCTGTCGTCGACAAGCAAGACCGTCTTGCTCATTCGGTCATCCTTTCAGGCCTTTCGACTAGTTTACGGAGGCTCACGGCGATGCTCCGGGGATCGGCGAAGGCCTCGACCGCACCCATGCGGCCGGCGGCTCCGGGCATGCCGAACACGGTACAGCTGCCCTCATCTTGGGCGAACGTCTTTCCACCCTTAGCGCGGACTTTGAGAAGCCCAGCCGCCCCATCCTTCCCCATCCCCGAGAGAAGTACTGCGGCGCAGCGCGACTTATAGACCTCAGCCGCCGACTCGAAGAGCGCGTCGGCCGAGGGAGCTATGTGCGTCCTTCCGGGCTGGGCGTTCTTCACCGACAGCCTGCCGCCGCTCTTGACGAGCAGATCGGCCGCGGCCGGCGCGATATACCCGCGGGCGGGCACGAGCATCTCGCCGTCGGCTGCGAGTTTGACGGACAGCGGCGTTTCTTGGTTCAGCCAGCGGACGAGCCCTTCGACGAAGGGCGAGGCGATATGCTGGACGATGATCACCGGCGCCGGAAAATCTGGGCCGAGACCGCTGAGGAACTCGACGAGCGCGGTCGGACCGCCGGTCGAAGCGCCCACGGCCACGCACTCGACGCTCGTCGCAGCGGAGTGCGCGCGGTTGCGAGGTTGGGGCAGCTTCATCGGCCGGTGCGTCGGCACCGCGGCGGCGGCGGCGAGCGCCGCGATACGTTCGTTGAGATCGTCGAAGAAGGCGCGTATCGCGCCCGGTTCGCCCGATGGTTTGGGCACGATGTCGGCCGCGCCCGCCAAGAGCGCACGGAACGCCGGGTTCATCGTCCCGTTGTTGACCTGCGAGCTGACCACGATGATCGGCACGTACGACGTGCGCAACACGCGCAGGATGACGTCGAGGCCCGTCTCGTCGGGCAGGGTGAGATCGACCGTGATGACGTCGGGGCGCAGCTGCTCGGCGAGCATCACCGCCTCGCCGGCGGACAGCGCCACGCCGGCGACCGCGAGACGTTGATCGCGGCTGATCCCGTCGACGAGCAGCCGGGCGGCGGTGGGTGAATCCTCGACGATGAGCACCCGAGCCCAGCGAGCTTTGCTCAAGCGATGAGCCTTTCGATGGTGTCGAGCAGCTCTTGCTCGTTGAACAAGCCCTTGACCATATATGCATCGGCGCCGAGCTCGAGCCCGCGCCGGCGCTCCTCGTCTTTTGAGAGCGAGGTGATGAGCACGAACGGGGTGTCGGCCAAGCGCGTCTCGCGCTTGACGCGCGCGCACAAGTCCCAACCGTTCATGTTAGGCATCTCGATGTCGCTCACCACGCAGTCGAAGCTGTGCTGCTGGACTTTGCTCCAGCCGTCCGCGCCGTCAACGGCGGTCTCGACGTCGTAGCCGGCGCCGATCATGATGTTGCGCAACAGCGTCCGCGTGGTCATCGAATCCTCGACGATGAGCAGCGAGCGCTTGGAGGCCGGCTGGACGTGACGAACGCGCCCCGCTCCGCTGTACTCGTGCGCCGCTTCGATGAGGAATTGCCCGTCGAGCACGCAGACCGGATCGCCCGATGCGAGGACAGAGTAGCCGGCGATGCCGGGCAGCGTGCCCAGCGGCTTGGGCAACGCCTTGACGATGACTTCGGAGACGCCATCGAGGGAGTCGATCACAAACGCAGCCCGGCGGTCGCCGTATTCGACGATGACGGCCGTGATCTCGCCGCCGAGGCCGAAGGTGATCTCAGCGTCGCCGCCTCCGATGAAGGCGAGCGGCAAGAGCGGAATCGCTTCGCCGCGCACCGTCGCGCAGAGGTGGTTGTCGATGTGCACGACGTCGCTCGAGCGCAACACGGTGGCCTCGCGGATGTCCGCCAGGCGCAGGCAGGCCGCATACGTGCCGGCGCGGACCGCGAGCACGGAGGACCACAGCAGATTGACCGGTACCGTGAGGAAGAAGCCGAAACCGTGGCCGGCATGGTTTTCGACCCGGTAACTGCCGCGCAGCTGGTTGATGCGTTCGGCGACGATGTCGAGGCCCACGCCGCGCCCGGCGATCGCATCGGTGCGTTCGCTCGTCGAGAACCCCGCTTTGAAGAGATAGCCGATGAGCCTGTGCTCGGACATCGCGGCGGCCTCGGCGTCGCCCGCGTATCCTTCGGCGACCACGGTCTCGCGGATGCGCGCCAGGTCGATGCCCTCGCCGTCGTCCTGCACGGCGATCGTCGCGCTCGCCGTCCCGGTGCTCACCGAGATCGTGACCGTTCCGACCGGGTTCTTGCCGCGCGCCATGCGGCGCTCCGGTGTTTCGATGCCGTGGGCGATGGCGTTCTTGACCAGCTGGATGAGAGGTTCCATGAGCTTGTCGAGCACGCTCTTGCCGATCTCGACCTCGGCGCCAACCACGCGCAGCTCCACGCGCTTGCCTTGCTCGAGGGCGGTGTCGCGCACCAAGCGCGGCATGCCCGACAGGATGGTCTGCACGGGCAGCATGCCCAAGCCCGACAGTCCGAAGCGCAGCTCTTCGAGCGCGCGCGAGCGGCGTAGGTTGCGTTCGGCCATCTGCGTCAGCAGCACGCTCAAGTGATCGCGCCGTTTGACCGTGGCGGACAGCATGCGCTCGAGCGCTGCTTGGCGGCGGTGCTCGTCGGCATGCGAGCGGACGTGATCGGCCGCCTCGAACAGCTCTTCCAGCATGCCGGAAAGCTCTTTGAACTCGCGTTCCTCGCTGGCCAGCTCGCGCATGAGCTCGCCCGGATAGGCGAGCAGGCTATCGACTTTCTGCGTGCTGACGCGCACGACGTCTTGCCCGAAGCCTGGGCCGGCCTCGATGCGCGGTGCCGGCGTCGTGGTGCCGGCCTGGGCGACGTCGTGGGCGTCACCGCTCAGCAGCAGGATGCGCTCGAGGGCGTTGCGGACGCGCTGCTCGCTGTCGCTGCGGCCGGTGTCGGTGCGGATGAGATCGCCCATCGCGTCGGCGCCCTCGAAGAGCGCGGCGATGAGCGGACCGGTCAACTTCTGGCGGCCGTCACGCGAGCCGGCCAGCATCGTCTCCATCGCATGCGCGACGGACTCGAGGCCGGCGTAGCCCACCATGCGCGCAGCGCCCTTGACGCTGTGCACGCGGCGGAAGGTCTCTTGCAGGACGAGCGCATTCTCGGGCGACTGCTCGAGCTTGAGCAGCAAGCTGTCGAGGGCCGTGAGGTGCTCCTCGCACTCGGCCTTGAAGACGCTTTTGAGCTCTGCGAGTTCCGCAGGCGTCGCATCCATACGTGGCGCCCTACTAGATCCGGTACGCCGCCACCATGTGCTTGAGGCCGAGCGCCAGGTCGTTGAGCCGCTGGGTCGCCTCTTGGGTCTGACTCGTCGCCGATACCGTGTCGCGCATGGCCGCGTTCACGCCGGTGATGCTCTGCGTGACCTGCTCGATGCTGTGCGATTGCTGTTTCGCGGCAAGCGCGATCTCTTGCATCGACTCGACGGTGTGCTGCAGCGTCTCGATGATCTCGGCGATGGCCTGCCCCGTCTGCGCGGCATGGCTCGCGTTCTCATCCACGTTGCGGCTGCCTTCGATCATGGCCATCACCGACTCATCCGACGCGCGCTGCACTTCGCGGGTCAACGCGTCGATGCGCTCGGTCGCGGTCTTGCTCTGGTCGGCGAGCTTGCGGATCTCCGCCGCCACTACCGCGAAGCCGCGTCCTTGCTCGCCCGCGCGCGCAGCCTCGACGGCCGCGTTGAGCGCGAGGAGGTTCGTCTGGGCCGCGAAGTCGGCGACCGTGCGGGTGATCGTGCTGATCTGCGCGATCTGCTCCGAGAGGTGGGCGATGCGGTCGCTCGTCTGTCGGAAACGGTCGCGCAGCGCGAGCATCATGGAGACGTTGGTCTCCACGTCAGCCCGGCCACGGCGCGCGATATCTGCGCTCTCCAGCGACTTGGCGGAAATCGTCTCGGCCTGCGAGGCCGTGTTCTGCGACGATGAGTTGAGCTCTTGGATGGTCTGCGAGATCTCGCTCATGGCCACCGATTGCTGGGTGGTCATGCGCTCCTGCTCCTGCGCGGTCGTGGCGATCTGCATCACCGCGACGGTTGATTCGTTGACCGTGCTCTGCACCTGCTGCAGCGAGGCGCCGAGCTTCTCGACCATGTTGTTGAGCGCTTCGCCGAGCGTCTCGAGCTCGTCTTCGGTTTTGAGATCGACGCGGCTCGTGAAATCGCCCGACGCGATCGAGGCCGAGACCGCGGAGAGCTCGTGCGCGGCGCGGCTGACCGTCTCGACATTGCGCTTGGCCACGTAGAAGGCGATGCCCGCGACCGTCAGCGAGGAGGCCACCAGCAGGATGACCAGCGCCATCATGAGCGATGCCGCCTGACTCTCGCGCAGCTCGCGCTCGTGCTCGACGGCGGCGGAGAGCTCGCGCTCGGCCCGCATGAAGACGTTGAGCTTGTCGCGCTCGTCGACGATACCCGCCGCGACCTGCTTGCTGATGTGCTCGGGGTTGACGTCGGCGCCCGAGACGATGGCCTGCACCGTGCTGAACTCGTCCTGCGCGGCGGCCGCGAGATTGTCGATCTTATCGTCAAGCTCGTGGCTGCGATTGGTGGCGCCGACCATCTTGAGCGTCGTGATGTCGTTGGGCAAGGCAGCCAAACCATTGCGGTAGAGCGCGAGATCGGTCGGCTTGCCGGTGAGACCCCACTGTGCCGCGCCGCCGATCATGCTGAGCACGTCGTGCCGCACGTCGGTGCTCGTGAGGATGATCGGCTCCAAGCTGTCGATGACGCTGCGTTCGCGGTTGAAGATGACCTTGGGCAAGGCGATCGTCATCATGATCTGGATCGCGATGATCCCGCCCAAGAGAATGACCATGCTCCAGATGCGCCGGCTGATCGTCTTCTCTTTGAAGATCGTCTCGCGCAACGCCGTGAGCTTGCCGTGCTTTGCCATAGTACCCCTCGTCATGCGACTGCGTCCGTCGCCGCCGGGCGGCTGCTGAACGCAGACTGAGCGTGATGCAGAAATGCGGGAACGTCCAGGAGCAGGACCGCGCCTTGCGCGCTTGGATGGACCGAGATGCAGAAGCGGCCTGGCACGATGCTCGAATCCGAGCGCGGCAAGAGCCCTAACCCCTCGAGTTTGTCGACCGGCATCGCCATGAGCGCCCGCTCGCCAGCCAGGATGATGCCGTCGACGAGCGCCGGCATCTGCGCCGGAGCGAGCCCTAAGATGGGCCGCGGATCGAAGAGCATGACGCCCTCACCGCGGCGGTTGATGAGCGAAACCGCGATTCCCGAGCGCAACGGGATCGGCGCGTGCGAGGCGCCCGTGAAGAACTCGACGATCGTGCCCAGCGGCACGCCGAAGCGCTGGCCGGCGATCTGGAACAGCGCGGCTTCAAAGCCGACCACCTGCGGCGCCCTGGGGATCTCCGCCAGCGCCGCCGTGCGGCCGAGCAGCTCGTCCGCTGGGCCAAGATCCTGTTCGTAGACGTCCTGGATCGTCTGGGCATCCCAGATGTCAGGCTGGAGCAGACCGGCGGGATCGATGATGGCGCACAGCTCCGGTGCACACGCGATGCCGGAGATGATCTTGGCGTTGACCGGATTATCGCCGAACAGCGTATCGAGGCTTTCGTCTGTGACGCGTTGCAGCGTGACGAACTCCTTGACCTCGTCGACGATCACGGCCATGAGGCGAACGCCGACGTCCATGAGGACAAGCCGATCCGAGTAGGCGACCGGTCGCGGTCCCACCCGCAGGCTACGGCGCATGTCGAACACCGGCACCGCCATGCCTTGGAACTTGATGGCCCCCGCGATCCCGGGTTGCGCGCACGGCACCGGGAAGAGCGCCGGCGCTTCGTGGATCGAGATGATCGCGTGAACCGGAATGGCGATGTCGTAGCGATCGACGCGAGCGAGCAGGTGGCTATGGCCGGCTCCCCAGACATCGTGCGTGGCATCGCGCGCCGGCATGCCGTCATGCATCGGCCGGTTCTCCCAGAGCAGCACGCAGCAGCGTGGTCAGCTCAGCCACCGCGAGGTTGTCGAAAGGCAGTGCGACTTGATCGGGCGGCAGCCCCTCGAGCCGGGCGAGCAGCCGGGCGAAGGTGTATGCCGCCTGGCGGTCGCGGTTGGTCATGCGGTAGAGCGTGCCCATCTGCCAGAGCGCCGCGATGCATGCTGGATCCAAGAAGAGCGCTCGGCGCAATGCCGATTCCGCCTGCTTGAAGGCGTCACGCGCCGCGAAGAGCGCGGCCAGCAGCACGTGCGGTTCTGGATCGAGCGGATTGGCGAGCATGGCCTGCGCTGCGCTGCGTTCGGCCGCGTCCGTGTGCCCGGCGCGTGCGTGACGCACCGCGTCCTCGAGCAAGGCGCGCGAGCGTTCCTGGTCCGCGCCGGCATCGGCTTGACGCCGCGGCGCCAAAGGTTCGTGGATGACGCGCGTACGGGCCGCTGGTTTCGCGGTGCGCGCGCTATGGGCGGGTTTCGCCGCACTGCGGCGCGGTGCCGATCTGGCTGGCGCAGCCTTCTCTTTGGGTGCGACGTTGTGCAGCGGCTTGCGATAGACGACGCCTGCATCGTGGCGCTCGACGACGAGACTCCCGAGCGGCACGCCCTGTGCCTCGCCGTGTCCGAGCACGAGAACGCCCCCGGGCGTCAGGCAGCCGGCAAGGCGCTCGATGACTTTCGCGCGCGCGGCATGCGTCATGTAGATGAGGACGTTACGGCAGACGATGCACTCGAACGACGACATGCCCGAGGGCGGATAGGCGTTGGGGTCCAAGAGGTTGTGCGTGTCGAAGCGCACGCTGGCTTTGACGTCGTCATGCACGCGCACGGTCTGGGTACCGGAGATCATCAGGCCGTCGAGGTGGGAATGATCGACGCCGCGCAGCGACCATTGGGTGTAGACGCCGACGCGGGCTGCGGCGACCGCCTTGGGATTGACGTCGCTGCCCAGCACGGAGAAGGCGCCGTCCGGCAACGCGCGCCGAGCCACGATGGCAAGGGTGTACGCCTCCTCGCCCGTCGAGCAGCCGGCGCTCCACAACCACAGCGGTCGCGTGAGACCGGCAAGTGCCGGGATCAGCGTCTTTTCGATCAGCCGCCAGAGTGCGGCATCGCGGAACAGGAAGGTCTCGCCGACCGTCAGGACCGGCGAGAGCGCCATCCACTCGGTGCGCGCGGACGGACCGCCGGCGGCCAGCATGTCGAAGTAGGCCATATCGGAGATGCCGAGTCCGGTCGCACGGTGGCGGCACTGCTCGATGAACGTCGCGAGATTGGTGGCTGTGGGGGCAAGGCCAAGCCCATGCTCGAGCAAGGCGCTGAGCCGCTCGTCCACCGACGCAAATACGGCGCCTTCCAGCGCCTTCACATCAGGAATTGAACTCATCTAAAGGAAGATATCGGCATGGGAGAAATCGATGACTGCGCCAGTGACGCACGTCACAGGCCTTTCATCCCAATGCGCAGCGAGCCAGTCTTGTCATACGCGGTTGTCTCAAGGCTCGCATGATGGTGTGGCGCCAAGAAGGTTCACAAAGATCGGCGGTGAGCAAGCGGCGGTTTACAATCGGTTGAACGCTCCTCAAGCGGCACGCGACGATATCGAAAAAGCCAAGCGTTCGGCCCCGGATCCGGGCGCGGTGCGCCTGGCGTTCTGTCGCGGCCTTGGCAATCGTCATCGTGCCGCAGGGAAGCACCCCCGAGCCCGTGACACCCAACCAGTGGAAAACGAGTCGCGCTGGCAGGGTGCGGCCAGAGCACGAGAGGCCTATGGACGCGAGGGAAGGCCATAGCGGCGGAGAAGGTCCTGCCACCCAATCTCTGGACCGCGATCATCCTCTCGCGCGGAGGAATACCATGAAGGTGAAGCTCTTTCTCGCAACCGCCGCTGTCTGTGCCGCGGTGCTGTCGGCGGCGGCCATCGCCAATGCGATGCCTACGCACATGACGTCGGTCATCGGCGGCCGGGTGGTCGACTCGATCGACCAGCGGCCGCTCAGCGGGGTCCAAGTCGATATCTTCGACGACTCGGTCGGAGCGCACGCAAGCAAAGCGGTCGCTACGACGGTGACCAAAGGGGACGGGACGTTTTCGCTCCTCGGACTACGCAGCGGTACGTATCATATCGAGCTCGTCAAGCGTGGCTACGCGCTCGAGATCATCACTGGGTTCTCGCTGCGGCCGGCCGAGCGCGTGGTGATCGCCGAGCCGTTCGGCATGCGTTCAGCAGTTGTGACCACGGGCGTCGGACGGACCATGGAGACGACCCTCTAAGGAGCGTTAACGCTCAGGGCGTGTAGGGTACACTGTAAAGACAACCCTCACGGAGGTCCCCGCCATGAAACACCTGCTCGCCATCACCGCCCTCGTTGCGACGCTGCTCTGCGCCATGGCACAGCGTGACGCGCTCGCGCAAGGGACCTCCTCGGTCGGCGGCCGGATCGTCGACGCGCGCAACCAACAACCCATCATCGGCGCACGGGTCGATCTCTTCGCCGACTCCTCCGCATCCAGCGGTGCGAAAGTCGTCGCTGCCACGCTCACCCGCAAGGACGGCGGTTTCACGTTGAGCGGCATCGCGGCAGGCCAGTACCGGCTCCAGGTCAGCAAGATGGGGTACGCGCTGCAAGAGCTCAGCGGTTTGCTCGTGCAAGACAACGAGCGCACGATCGTCGGCGAGCCCATCGCGTTGTATCCGGCGTCAGATGAGTACGCTGAGAAGATGGCGTGCAATAAGCTCGTCCGCCCCGATGCGACCGGCGACGTCTACGTCGTCTGCGCCGGCAAGTAGCTCTCGCCCTCGATTTTCGCCTGACCGGAGGTCTGTCTAGCCGATCTTTTTCTGGAAGCGGAAGACGGCGAACGTGAAGACGACGATGCCGAGCACGGCGAGCGCGAGGATCTGCGGCCAAACGAACTCGATACCGACGCCCTTGACGATGACCGCTCGCACGACCGTCAAGAAGTAGGTCAGCGGCATTAAGGCACCCACCCACTGTAGGAACACCGGCAGCGATTCGCGCGGGAATATGAATCCCGACAGCAAGATGCCGGGCAGCAGGAAGAGCTGCGCCAGCTGCATCGCTTGCTGGAAGCTGGTCGAGACGGTCGAGATGAGCATACCGATGCCGATCGTGGAGAAGAAGAAACCCAGCGTCACCACGTAGAGCGTGAAGACGCTGCCCACCACCGGCACGCCGAAGAACAACCAGGCAACCACGAGGATCATCGTGCAGATGACATACCCGATGCCGATGATCGGGATGATCTTCCCGAGCATCAGCTCCGACGAACGGACGGGCGTCACCACAAGCTGCTCGAGCGTGCCCAGTTCGCGCTCCCGCACGATGGCCAAAATGCTCAGGAAGGTCATGCTGAATTGCAGCACGACGGCCAGCACGCCGGGGACGATGAAGACTTCGCTGCGCAAGTCCGGGTTGTACCAGGCCCGGGTGCGGACGTCGGGCGTACCCTCACTGACATGACCGCCGTGCAACTCTAGGGCAGCGACGGCGACCCTCTGGGCGATGCTGGCGCCGACGCCGGACGCCACCGCTAGCGAGGTCCGCGCCGCCGTAGCGTCGGTGGCGTCGACCGCCACCATCACTTGTGCATCCTGTCCTGAGCGCAGCTTGCTTGAGTAGTCTGGTGGGATGACGATGCCCACCATGGCACGACCGCTGTCGATGGCGTTTTCGACGTCACGCATGTTGTGCGCTGCCAATTTCACCGAGTAGTACTCCGTGTTGACAAAGGCTTGGATCAGCTCGCGGCTCTCGGTCGAGTCCGACTGATCCCAGACGATGGTCGATTGGTATTTGACGTCGCTTGAGAGGAAACCGTAGAGGACCAGTTGCAGAAGAGGCACGACTAAGATGCTGATGAGCGAGCGGCGGTCGCGCAAGAACTGCACGGTCTCCTTATAGATGATGGCTCGCAGGCGCTGCCAGTTCATGATGGCACGCTTCCCGAGCCGTGCAGGGAGGTGACCGACGCGAATACGTCTTCCAGGCTTGCGGCAGCAGGGCGCACCTCGTCCAAGGGGATATGGGCGTCGATCAACGCGCCGGACAAGGTGTCTGTGAATTGTGGCGAGGCGAGCATGATATGCACGGCCGCCCCATACAGCGTGGCGGCGCGCACGTAGGGAAGGTTTTCGACGAATTGCAGGGCCGCCACGGCCGCCGGCGTGATCACCTCGACGGCATAGCCGAAGCCCGCGTCTCCGCGCAAAGATGCAGGCGTGCCTTCCGCGATGATGCGGCCGCCGTCGATGAAGGCGATCCGGTCGCAGTGCTCCGCCTCATCGAGATAATGCGTCGTGACGATGATGGTCGCGCCATCGCTCACGATTGAACCGATGAGATCCCATAATTTGCGCCGCGACACGGGATCCACACCCGCGGTAGGTTCGTCCAGGAAGAGGACCTCGGGCTTGTGGAGCGCCGCGCACGCAAAAGCGAGCCGCTGCCGGTAGCCTTGTGGGAGAGCAGCCCCCAGGACGCCGCGGAACTCGGTGAGATCCAGCGCCTGGATCCAGGCATCAAGATCAGCACCGCTCTGGGCACTCGTGCCATACATGTCGGCATAAAATCGGATATGCTCGTCAACGGTCAGATCCGGCCACACGCTTGATTTCTGCGACACGTACCCTATCCGTGCGCGCACGCGTTCGGTCTCGCGGACGACATCCATGCCCAAGACCTGGGCGCTGCCCTCGGTCGGGGTCAAAAGACCGCACAGCATGCGGATCGTGGTGGATTTGCCGGCGCCATTAGGACCCAAAAAGCCCCAGATGCTGCCTGTGGCGATGCTGAACGACACGCGGTTGACCGCCGTGAAATCGCCGAATCGTTTGGTGAGGGCTTGGGCCTGGACCGCAGTGCTCATGACTGCGGACCCTGCGAAGCGGAATCCAGCAGCCAGACAAATGCGTCCTCCAAGGCGGGCTCTACCGCCTGCAGAGACGCGCCACGCAATCCGGCCGTCTCAAGGACTGCCGCAAATGCGGGAAGCGCTTGCGCCGTATCGGGCACGAGGGCGTGCAGCGATTCGCCGAAGAGCTCGAGGCTCTGGGCGAGCGGGTGGTCGCGCAGCGCTAGCCGGGCTGCACTGCTCGGCACCCCGCGGATCTCGATGACCCGTCCGCTCACCGTCGCGCGCAACTGTGCCGGCGTGCCGTAGGCGATCAGCCGGCCACGGTGCATGAGCGCCACGAAGGCCGCATGCTCCGCTTCATCCATATACGGCGTGCTGACCAATATGCTGATGCCGCGAGCGTTGAGGCCGTAGAGCAACCGCCAGAACTGACGGCGCGACACCGGATCGACACCAGCCGTGGGCTCGTCCAGGATCAGCAGTTCGGGCTCGTGGACAAGCGTGCATGCCAAGGCGAGTTTTTGCTTCATGCCCCCGGACAGCTGACTCGAAGGCCTGTCGACGAAGTCGCTCAATCGGAAATCATCGAGCATGACGCGGGAACGCTCGCGATACAATGCTTCCGGAACTTCGTACAAGTCGGCGAAGAAGCGCAAGTTCTCCCGGCCGCTCAGGTCACCGTACAGACTGAAGCGCTGCGGCATATAGCCGAGCCGTGCCTTGCCCGCTTCGGGGTTGCGCTGCATATCGATTCCCAGTACCCGCACCTCGCCGGCATCCGGCGTCAGCACTCCGCACAGCATGCGCAATAAGGTGGTCTTGCCCGCGCCATCCGAGCCGACGATCGCCAAAATGGAACCGCGATCGAGGCCGAGCGAGACCCGATCGACCGCGATGACCTCGCCGAAAGTGCGCACGACGTCGCGGCACGATACCGCGGACTGGGCAGCGGCTGGATCAGCGGCTGGCGTAGATAACGCCATCCGCAGGCATCCCAGCTTTCAGCGTGCCGTCCGGGTTTGGGAGGTCGATGCGGACGCGGAAGACGAGTTCAGCTCGCTGCTCCTTGGTCTGGACGTTGTTCGGGGTGAACTCGGCCGTGGTTCGGATGCTTGTGACCGCGCCTCGAAAAACCCGGCCGGGCGCGCCGTCAATCGTCACGTCAACCGGCTGCCCGACTTTCACCCGCGCGAGGTCCGCCTCAGTGGCGTACAGATCCAAGTAGGGGTGGTCGACATCGGAGATGGTCATGACGGTGCTCTGAGGCACGACAAGATCGCCGACCTCGACGCTATGCGAGAGCACGATGCCGTCGAAAGGGGCATACAGCGTCGTCTCGCTCAGCTGACGCTGCGCGATGGCGACCGCCGCTCGCGCTTGCGCCACATCGGCTTTCGCCTGGTCGATGTCTGCGCGCCGCTGATCGAGCGCGTGCGACTGCGCTTGTGCTCCGCTAAGCGCCGCCTTTGATTGTGCGAGTTGTGCGCTCGAGGCTGCCACATCCAACTGCTTGACGGAAACGCTCTGCTCGCTGGCGATGGCCAGATCCAAGTCGGCATGCGCCTCGCGCAGATTGGCCTCAGCAGCGGTGACCTGTTTTGCTGTTGCGTCCTGCCGGGCGATGGCTGAGGCGACTTGCGCCTGCGCGCTTTGCGCTGCAGAGCGGCTTGTGTCATATTCCTGTGCTGAGATTCCACCCTCGTGGTAGAGTTGCCGCGATCGTGTGAGATTGGCTTGGGCAAGCTGCTGTGCAGCCCGCATGTTCGTGACGTCGGCGGTAGCGCTGGCCAAGGTGGCGCGAGACGTGTCGAGCGCTGCGCTGGCCGAACGGAGGTGCGCCGTCGCCGCGTCGATTTGCGCAGACACCGATTGCGCCTGGATGCCAGCGAGCGTGACGCTCTGCGGCACGTGCGCGGCGCTTTCTTGGACTTGCGCCCGTGCCTCACTGACGCCGGATGCGTTGACGTCGCGCTGCAACGCAAAGGATGCTTGTGCGAGCTCGAGGCGAGCCCGCGAAGCCTGAAGATTCGCCTGCGCCTGCTGCAGTGCGAGTTGCGCGTCGAGCTTCTCGATCTGCGCGATCGGTTGGCCTGCTGTGACGCGATCGCCGTCGCTGACGAGCAGTGCCTGGATGCGCCCGCTGACCTTGGGAGCGACATCGACTTGGATCGTCTCGATCGTACCTGAGCCCGTGATCGTGTGGTTGGTCGCGGCAACGATTCGGCCGTAGATGAACCACAGGATGAAGAAAGCGATAAGGACGCCCAAAGACAAGCGCACCCAGCGGGGCAGGGCACGAACGAGGGCGACAAGGTCCTCAAGCCAGGCCCGAAACGGAGGCGTACCCCGGGGCTTTGCGGGCACAGGCGAAGGCTTCAGCCCAGGCGTGGGCTTTGGTGGTGGGGCTTGCCGGGTGGTCTCAGGCATCTGCTCGACCGTCATGCACCGAGGATGTCATGTTCCTTTGGAGGCCGTGTGAAGCGGGTGTGAATTCTCGCTTGCTTTCAGATAGCCGCGGTCCAAGGCCTGTAGCACTTGTCGCTGCTAGGCCCCGAGACCGTGGCTAGCGCAGTTTCTGGAACCCCGCCACGAGGCCGTCGTACTGCCCTTTGAGCGTGGCGGCCTCCTCGAGCTGCGACGCCGTCGGAGCCTGGTAGGACGTCGAGAACTGCGAGAGCAGATCGAGCAACCGTTCGCGCAGGCCCGGCGGCCTGCTGATGTTGTCTTCATCGAACGCCGGCGCGTTGGTGAGTTGCTCTTTGATCGCGGCATACGAGGCTCGCATCGGATGCTTCGCATCGATCGTGTTGAGCATGGAGTCGACGCCGCTCAACTCGGTCGTGAGCTGCGCGAGGATGTCGTGACGTTGTTGATACTGCGCGAAGCTGGATGGGTCGCGTGGGTCCTGTTTCACCGCGACCGTCGCGTGCTCGTCGTGTCCGTCAGCGTGGATCGTGACCGTGTACGTGCCCGGCACGACTTCGGCACCGTCGTGCGGTTCGATGTCTTTGTTGATCGAGTCGTTCCAGAGCACGGGCCCATCTTCGTGGAGGTTCCAGACGGCACGATTGATGCCCGCGTGATTGGGGACTGCACTGCCGGTCATGTGACGCACGACGTGCCCGAGGGAATCTGCCACATCCATGCTCGGAGCCGTGCGAGAAGCCGCACTGAGATAGTAGTTGACGATCGCGCCGTCGGGCGCGTTTTGGCCCACGAAGATGTTGTCCGGCACCGCCGTCAGCGGGCTGTAGATCGACGTGTTGATCGGTGCTACAGAGAACATCCGGTAGGCCGTGCGCGGCGCGAAGAGAGCGACGGCGCTGCTCTGCGCTACGGTGAGCTGCTGCAACGGCGAGAGGTCATCAAGGATCCACACGCCGCGGCCGTGCGTGCCCACCACAAGATCGTTTTGGTCGGGCTGAATCTCGAGGTCGTAGACAGCGCTGGCCGGCATGTTCAAGCGCATGTCGTTCCAGTGCGCGCCCCGGTCGAACGACACCCAGACGTCGCGCCGCGTGCCGGCGTAGAGAAGGTCCGGATTCTTCGGGTCTTCGCGGATCGACCGGACGAAGAGATCGGCAGGGAGGTCACCTGTGATCGAGCGCCAGGTCGCGCCGAAATCGTCGGTCACAAACACATGTGGCCGGTCGTCACCGCTCATGTGGCCGTCCGCTGCGACGTACACCGTGCCGGCATTGCCTGAACCTACGTCCATGCCCATGACACGCGCCCACTGCGGCATGTCAGGAGGCGTTACGTTGCGCCAGTGCTGTCCGCCGTCGCGCGTCAGCTGCACGAGGCCGTCGTCCGTGCCTGCCCAGATGACGCCCGGATCGCGAGCGGTCGTCGCGACGTACATGATGGTATCGTAGGTCTCAGCGTCGCTCATGTCGAGCTGGATCGGTCCACCCGACACGGTCTGCTTCTGCTTGTCGTCGCGGGTCAGATCCGGGCTCAGCACTTTCCAGGTCTGGCCGCGGTCGCGGCTGGCGAACAGCACGTTGCCCCCCACAAGCGCCTGCGCGCCGCTGCTCGAGAACGCGATCGGCGCATCCCAGTTGAAGCGATAGGCCAGCACGCTTGGGGGGACCCCGAAGGTCAGCCGGGCGATCGGCGACACGAAGATCTGTTGGCCGGTGCGGAAATCCGTGAGAAAGAGCTGTCCGCTGCTCGTGTTGGTCTCGGTCGACCACAGCAGGTTCTGATCGAGAGGGTCGAAGACCGACCACATGCCGTCTCCCGGCGCGACGGTCGTCCAGTCGCGGTTGAGCACCCCGACGAGATTCGGCACGCTCTGCGGCCCGCACCACGAGTCATTGTCCTGCAAGCCAATGCACACGTGGTAGTAGGGGACCACGCGATCGAGTCCCACGTGATAGACCTGCGCAAAGGGAAGATCGTAGGGCTGGGCCCAGTGCGCACCGGCGTCATGCGAGATGACGACGCCTTCATCGCAGCCGATGAGGATGCGCCGTCCGTCTTTCGACCACCACGCATAGTGGAAATCGTAGCCTGTGGTCAAGACGGTTTGGGTGAAGGAGCGCGCGCCGTCTGTGCTCACAGACGCGACGCCCTCGAGGTTGAGCAGGTGGAGCGGGTTGCTCGGGTCGGCGAACACCCGGCTGAAATAGAAGCCGCGCGCACCGACAAACTCACTTGCCGGCATTCGTTGCCAGTGCGCACCGCTATCAGCGGATCGCCAGATGAAGCCTTCTTTGGATTGGATTCTGGCGTAGACATAGCTGCCCGAGGCGGTCAGGCCGATGCGTCCGGTCAAACCGGCCGGCAAGCCGATGCCTGTGAGCCTGCGCCACGATGCGCCCCCGTCGTCAGATCGGTAGATGCCGCCGCTTCGGCCACCGCTGGTCATGGTCCAGGGCTGACGTCGAAATTCCCAGAGCCCGGCGAACATCGCCTGCGGCCTTCCGGGGAGGCGTATGATATCCGAGACGCCGGTCGACGGGCCGACGAAGAGGGTGCGCGACCAGTGGGCGCCGCCATCAGTCGTGCGGTAGATGCCGCGAGTCGTGCTGTCGCGGAATTCCTGGCCCAATGCGCCGACGACGACCGTATTCGAAGCGCGCGGATCGATGGAGATGCTCGACACCGCACCGGCATCGTCGAGGCCGGCATGCGTCCACGTCTGCGCTCCATCGCGTGAGTACCACACCCCGTCGCCCGATGCGGCATCGTTGCGTGGATTCGCCTCGCCCGTGCCCACCCAGACAGTGTTCGGATTCTGTGGGTCGATCGTGATGACGCCGACGGCCGCGACGGGCTGCCGGTCGAAGACAGGCGCCCACGATGCTCCGCCGTTGGTGCTCTTGAAGACGCCGCCATCTGCGCCGCCGACGTAATAGAGCTGCGGATCGCGATCGCTGCCCGCCGTTGCTGTCACGCGGCCCCCGGCGATCGCGGGTCCTATCGCGCGATACTTCAAGGACGAGTATGCTTGGGCAAGGGATTGGGCGTGCGCGGGCGGCTGGTAGGCGAGGAAGGCAAAGCCCAACACGGCACACACAACCGTGCTACGAATGGTGCTCATGCCGCTGGCTTCAAACTCAATGGCTCACAATCCCGGGACGTACATCGATCGAGCTTAGCAGCCTCAGGCAACAACATCCCGCGTCCGAGCCTAGCACGTCCACTTGGGGAATGGCGGTGGCCCGCGCTACCGTGTATTTGGCGTCACAGTCTGCCGGAAATGGGAGAACTTTGGCCGGAAGAGTCCGTTCATTATCCTTAGAGGGGTGAATGAGATATGGACTCTTGCGTAGGTCGCTTCCGGTGGTCGAGACTGTTCCTAGCTAGCGCGCTTGTGCTGGTGCTCATGCTCTTGGCATTCCGGCCAGCCTCCAGTGAATCAGCCGGACAACAATCGACACAGACCATCATCCTCGGCGCCGTAGCGGCGACTGCGGCTGTCATCCTGTATAACAGCTATCATCATGCCCAGGTCGCCCAGGAGACGATCGTCGGCCACACATCCGATGGCGGCACGGTCTACATCGACGGACGCATCGTGTTCCCTGGCGGAATCGTCGTGTACCTGAGCAACGATGGCCGCCGCCCGTGCAGCTACTGGGGAGATGCAGACAGGTGTGGATCGCACGCGCGTGGCTTTGAGTGGCGACATCCGGATGAAGACCAGTGGCACGGCGAAGGCCTGCATAAGGGTTGGAATAAGGGCAACGGCAACCCGCACCACGACAACGACGATGGCGAGAACCACGGCCACAGCCGTTAACGCCCAACAAGCATCGGTCCCATACGGAGCGTGCCATTGCTCTCATACGACCGCGATATGAGCCGGCACCCGCCCCCTAACTGTGGTATACTTCTCGTACAGCGACTCTA
>Ga0116216_10000961_pt1 | contig 20786 bp, 20 predicted proteins | sample Sb_taG_11_FD_89696 | JGI IMG/M metagenome (GOLD analysis project Ga0116216, IMG submission 89696) | Peat soil microbial communities from Weissenstadt, Germany - Sb_50d_3_AS metaG | ecosystem: Environmental > Terrestrial > Soil > Wetlands > Peat | place: Germany: Weissenstadt | collected 2010-09-21
CCACTCACTCAGGGGTGTTCATGAAATTCAACGCTGTGAGTACATGAAACCCTCCGTTGGAGGTGGCGGCGGGTCGCTGATCCGCTCGCCACTCCCAGAAACCGACAAACCGCCGGCCCGAAGGTCGGCGGTTTGTCAGTAGGCAGCCCTTCGATCAGGTCCGAAGGCGCGTCAAAGTTGCGAGATTGTCACGCGCATTTGCGTCGACCCATTGATCAGCCCGGTGGACCCTCGGTCTCATCCTCGACGCACCCAGGGTCGGATGGAATGCAATCGGAGTAGGTGCCGAGACGGCGCTTGGCGCGCGGCTTCGGTTGCCCGGCGAGTCCGGCCAGCTTGGCCCGGAAGCTGCGGACCCGGTCGAGGTTGTAGGCGGCCAGGGTGAACCCGAGCAAGACGGTCATCTTCACTCGCCCCATCACTCGAAAGAACCCCCTGGCAAGATCGACAAATCCGCCCTTGAGGGCGGCATTGACTGACTCGACAACTTGCCGGCGGCCCATCGAGATCCGCCAAGCCGTCGTACCGAACGGGATTTGTTGGGTAAGACCGAGCTCGGATGGCGACGCGGACAGGATGCCGGCGCAACAGGCCCTCACATCGTCTCGAAGTTCCACTAGGGGGACGCGGCGTGAAGCCCGCATGGTCTTGGGAATCCGGCGGCTTCGAAGCAATCCGGCACAGAACGGACAGCGCCATCGGGTGACTCCGTCAACATCAGGACCGGCGTGCCGGACCAACCGCCATCGGGCTCGTTGATTGAGCGGTGCTTCGTAGCGGAGCTTCTTTCCCAATGGCCTGCGGCTATCGTTCCGCGCAGGCTTGTCCCGGACGGCTGCGGACAGGCAGGAGGGTGGGCAGGTGAGGCTTGGAGCGCCTGAGGTCCGGGAGGGTTGGCAAGCGGGACGCACCGTGGTCCTGGCCGGCGCAAGTGTCATCACGATGACTGCGGGCGGCGACGTCGTGGGGGACATCGTCATCCGAGACGACCGCATCGTCGGCGTAGGCGTCGGTGCGGGAGCGGACGCGCCCCAAGACGCCCTGAGTATCGATGCGTCGGGTGCCGTGGTAATCCCCGGGTTGGTCGATAGCCATGTCCACGCTTGGGAGGGCGCGCTCCGCGGCGTCTCCCCCGACAGTGGGTTCTATGACTACATGGCACTGACCCACGCGATGCTCGGGCCCCTGATGACGCCCGACGACGTCGCGATCGGACAACGGGTGACCGCCTTACGAGCTCTGGAGCAGGGCGTGACCACGATCATCGACAACAGCCACAACGCCCCGACCCCGGAGCACAGCGACGCCGCGGTAGAGGCGCTTCAAGAAGCCGGCATCCGCGCAGTGCACGCCAGCGGTGTGGGCTTTGGACAGCCGGGCGACCACGTGCACCGGAACCTGCTGCGGTTGCGCGACCGCTTCGGTTCTGACCCTCGCATCACGCTTCGACTTATGGAGGTAGCGCCGACTCTGGCCGGCTGGCGCTTCGCCAACGAGCATGGCTTCGGCGCTGTCGCCGAGTTCGGCTCTTGGGTTCAGAACATCGACGAGTTGCTGTCCTCGGGACTGGCCGGCCCACACATCGTGCTGAACCACTGCGTTGGGCTCAGCCATGAGCAGTGGAAAGCGGTCGCGGCGTGCGGAGCGGCGGTCGCGCTGGTGCCCCGCTCGGATCCACACTATGGCCTCGCCCCGGTGACGCCAGTGCTCGCAGCCAATCGTCACGGCATCCAGGAGGCCATCAGCTCAGACAACGAGTTTGAGTACGGCCTCGACCTCTTCGCGGAAATGCGGACTCTGATGTCGGTCCAGCGAGGCGGAGCGTTCGCCGCTGCCCAGGCCGAGGAGGCCGATGCGCCTGCGCCGTACGGCGTGCGCGACGCCCTCCGTGCCGCGTCGATCGGCGGCGCACTCGCCGCAGGTCTTCAGGACGACATTGGCACACTGGTCCCGGGCGCCAAGGCAGACCTTACGGTGCTCTCGCTTGATCGGTTGCGCCCGGTCGCTTCCCACATTGGCGCCGCGGTCGCTTACGCTTCGAGCGCCGACGTCGACACCGTCGTGGTTGACGGGATCCTGCGTAAGTCGGGAGGCGAGCTCGTCGGTATCGACCGCACGGCACTGGTTCGCGACGCCGAGGTGAGCCGCGACCGGCTACTCGGCCAGATCGGGAAGTCGGCCGAAGACCTTCGGTTCTCCGGGAAGGTCGACTTGCCACAGCAGTAACCGTGAGGGCGGTGCCAGGACACGACACGAGAGACACGAGATTCGCGCGTCTGACATCGGGCGGATTCACCTGTGCTCTCTTCAGTTCTCGCTCGGGCACCGTCCTGGCGCGCAGGGCGTTCTGCCCTATGAAGACGATGCGACTCGGAGCCAGCGCGCGCTCAAGGTCGCGGAAGAACTTGCCATCGGTATCAAATGAAATTCCGACCTCGGAAATGGATCTCACTTGGAGACACAAATCGGACACATTTGACGCGACAACAGCGCGTGCCAGCGCGCAAGAGATGGCAGCACATACCTAACCGTCCCCCGTAGTCGCAGCTAGAGTCGCAAAATATGGCTCTGACTAGGACTTCTGCTGGGTGGACCCGCACCGTTCGAATCCCGCCACCTCCACTCACTCCAGGGTGTTCATGAAACCCTCTGTTGATGTGGCGAAGGGTCCTTGACTCGTTTGCCACCCCTAGAAGTGCACAAACCGCCGGCCCTAAGGGCTGGCGGTTTGTCATTGATCGGCGAAGATGCCCTGACCCCAGACGCGCCGAAGCGGACCTTTAGTCACACGAGGACGGGGAGTTTCGAGTAGCCGCGGACGCTTGCAGTGTGGATCATCTCGGCGCGCCCGTAGTCGACCTCCCATGTCGGGAATCTCCGCAACAGTTCGCGGAGCGCCACGTGACCCTCAAGGCGGGCAAGCGCCGCCCCCACGCAGAAGTGGGCTCCGTAGCCGAACGAGAGGTGGCGGTCGATGTTGCGATGAATGTCAAACCGGTCCCCATCGGGAAAGTGACGACTGTCGCGGTTGGCAGACCCATTGATAAGCAGGATCTTCGATCCCCTCGGAACGATCTGGCCATGGAACTCAGCCTCCTCCATGACCCAGCGGCCCTGCACGGGCGAAGGAGCCTCGTAGCGAAGACACTCCTCAATAGCGTTCGGGATCAACTCCGGAGTGCTGGCCAGCTCGACCCGCTGGTCGGAGTGACGATCGAGCAGCGTCGCTACCCACCCGAGCAGGCGTGCGACCGTCTCGCTACCAGCCCCCGACAGCAGCATGACAAAGGCGAAGATCTCCTCGTCGGTGAGTCCGCGCACCGTGCCGCCCTCGTCGACCTCGGCGTGGACAAGCACCGACAAGAGGTCCTCTTTCGGCTCCTTGCGCCGGCTCTTCATGAGTTCGGGCAGCACTTGCAAAAGCAGGCCACCGGCGGACGCCTCGACGGAGCCCATATCCCCCATCACCGCTGAACGCCGTTCACCGATGGTGCCGTCGGGCGTCACCGTGAGCATGTTGTCAATGCCCTTCCGCCACTCCTCGACCATGTCTTCGGGGAACCCAACGAGGTTCATGATCATCGTCGGTGGAATGATCCCGGCGTACTCCTGTACAAAGTCGAACACGCCGCGCCCCTCGAGTTGGTCGAGCAGGTTTTGACAAATTGTGACGACCTGCTCCTCGAGACCGGCGATCTTCCTCGGTGTGAAGGCCCGGTTGACGACCTTTCGGTGCCATGAGTGCCTCGGCGGGTCCATGAAGATCAGCATCGATATCGGGAACCGTTCGGGGCTCATCATGTCGAGCGTGGTTCCGTGGGCAGAGCTGAAGCGCTCGGTGTCGAGAATTGCCTCGAGCACATCGTCGTAGCGACTCAGCGCCCAGAAGTCGTACTTGTCGTTCCGGTAGACCGGTGCCTCGTCGCGGAGTCGCCGCCAGATTGCATGGACGTTGGCATCGATCTCGTAGTCAAACGGGTCGTAGTAGAGGTCCATCGCGTTGGTCACGGTTCTTCAATCCAGGGGCCGACGTCTTGCGACGCGGCGAAGTTGTCCCCGCCAACTTATGTCGACGGCAGCGCCCAAAACCACAGCGTATTGAAACTGCCCTCAAGGCCCGCGCCGCGACGTCCGCCATTCCTTCTGATCGCCCAGGTCAAACCGCAGCCAATTTGTCACTTTACTTGACCAACTAGTGAGCTCACTCTTTTGGGCTCACTTGCAACTCAGAAGCAAGGGCTATAACACTATAAGCGAGCCTCAGTTCTATCCGAATATCATCACGGTTGCCGACAGGGAACAGCGTGAACTTGTCTGCAAGAGCTGGCGAAAGAGGTATTCCCTGGGCACCTGCTGGCCAGCCGCGGCAGCGCCGAAAGGACGTCCTCGTGACACCCGTTCGGGCGCTCGGCCAGTACGGCGCTGCGCCTGCTCGCAGACCGGCTCGATCCAGCCGAAGAGACTGCTAAGCGCACCGATGCCTTTGAACCCGCAGTCCGAGCCGAGCTCCGAAAGGCAGCGAAGACCCTTTGTCAGTCTTGTCGTATGACGCCTTCCAAAGCCCACGGTGCAACCCGACACAGGGTTCCGTTTGGCGACGGCATGCTCGCATCCTGTGGCCAATCACCTCGTCGTCTCTATGGGTGTATCTAACCGGCCGAGGGACCGGGTCGAGATCGAAACGATGCTGTCGGCCATGACCGACAACGCGGCCGAGGCGCTCGGGTCGAGCGGATCGCCGGTGACGGAGATCCCCGGTATGACCGAATCGCATTCGCTCCCTCACCCGCAGCCGCGGTCTCTGGAAAAGTGCGAGTTCGATGACCTGGCCGCGGGCCACTGACCTGACCCTGTCGAGGCACCCTCGTCAAGCCTGCGGAGTGTCCAGCATCAAATGGGACGATCCCCGGACAGAGCGCTTCCCGAACACCGACTACAAGGGTGTTCGGGAAGCGCTCGCCACAACCTTCCTAAAGGTGTGACCCGGTCTTGTATCGAGGCCCTGAAGCTAAGACCTCGCTGTTCCTGTTGACCCCTCCGCGAAGAGGGAGTCAGGGGGCTACCCGGCTGCTGGAGACTTGCAGACGGCCTTCAGACCATACGGAGTTGTGAACTTGCCGTTCTGAATCCGGACCCAATACCAGCAATCAATCGGAGTCGGCGAGCCCTTGTGGAAGGTGAGGGGCGGAGTCAAGCCACCGAGCGTGGTTCCGTGCAGAGAGTAGAGGCCCTTCTTGATCTGAGCCGTGGTGATCGGTCCGCTCACGCCGGCCTTCCCTGCGTCGGCTGCCGCAGTGAACAGCAGCCCTGATGCCCATGCCTGCGTCACCAACTCACTGTAATTCGGGTTCGATAGCAACGATGGCTCGTACTTCCTAATCGCACTGACCATCGTCTTGGACGCCGGAATGGTATTCAGGAAGAACGGGTAGTCCGTCTCCGAGCCAATGAACTTCGAGTCCAATCCCGCCACTCCCGTGAAGGACTTCGAAATCGCGCCATCTAGTGCGATGTACCAGGGCGTGAAGTTCTGGGTGGAGCAATCCTTGGCAACCGCCTGAACGACCGACACGGCATCTGCGACGACCAGTGCTTCTACTCCAGCCTGCTGGGCCGCCAAACACGGAGCAGTGAAATTCGGGCTAGACGCCGAGATCGCACTGACGTAGGGAAGGTTCTCATGCAACGACGCCGCCGTGGTCTTCAGCGGTTGAACCGTCTGCTGGCAGGTAACCGCTTCGGCGCAATAGAGCAAGCCCATGCTCTTCGCCCCGACCTTCTGAGCAGCGGCCACGAAGTTGACCAGATAAGAATCGAGGGTTTGGCCCACTGAGAAGAGATCGGAATTGGTTACGAACGTTTCGCTGGAGGTGTTGCCCCCGATGATCGGAACACCGTGGCTCGCGGCGTAGCCGGCCCAGACGGCGTCGCTACTCGAAACGTCGATGATGTCCACGACGTGATCCTGCGAAACAAGAGTCTCGACCTCAGAGAGGGCGGTGCTCGAGTTGAAGTTGGGGTCCTCGAAGATGACGTTGACATGGTGGCCGTTCACACCACCATGTGCATTGGTCCAGGCCTCCCATGCCTGAACGGTGGGTTTCGCGACGCTGTCGCTCGAGGACAACGTCCCGTCGGCACAGTCACACACGAAGCCGATATTGACCTGTGTCGAGCTGCTTGCTGCCGCTATCGGCGTGGATGTGCCGAGACCGGTGAACAAAGCACCGATCACGATAAGCGAAGCCCAAACGGCGAGCAGGTGATGCAGATGGCGTTTCAATTTCGAGTTCCCCTCGTTCTGAGATCGTGAAGAGTCACGTCATTCCGGGATCAGCCCAGGTCCGCGACAACCCGGTGGAGTGGACACACCACCGAGCAGGACGGACAACGGCAGTGGTCCCCCTCCCTACCGCCCAACGCTTTCGCCTTGGTATCCTAACAATGATAGCTGAGATGAAACAAGAACGTCAAGATAAGGCGAGCCGAGTCGGTCGCACCCCCAGAGCAGGCTGCCACCGGTAGGCCCGGAGAGTGGTCTGAGCAAAACCCGCAGCTACCAGGGCAGATGCGTCGGAACCGCCAAGAACTCTCCTCGTGCGGTCCACTCCAAAGCTGCCCGAAGTCGTCTGAGTGGTCATCGCCGAAACTGAGGTCGTCGACCTTCCCGAAAGGCATTCAGGCCCTCGGCGACGTCTGCGGAGTGGCTGTTCAGCTCGACCGCAACAGCTTCGGCGTCAAGCATCGTCGTCCAAGTGGAATCCAACGACCTCGTGAGCAACCGCTTCATCAGGGAGATCGAGGTCCGGGGCCCTTCGGCAAGCTGGACGGCCCACCGACGCGCCGTCTCGAGTAGCGCGTCGGGTGGCACCAGCTCGTTGACCAGCCCGATGCGGTGGGCTTCGGTTGCATCAAGGCGCTCACCCAGCATCATGAGTTCTTTTGCCTTGTGGATTCCCACAATTCGTGGCAAGAGATAGAACCCACCTCCATCGGGGATCAGACCGCGCCGCACAAAGACTTCGATGAAGGAGGCCTCGGTAGAGGCAATGATGAGATCGCTCGCAATCGCGATGTGCGCACCCAGTCCGGCAGCCACACCGTTGACTGCGGCAATCACCGGCTTCTCGCAGTCAATGATCGATGTGATCAGCCGCTGAGCACCATCGCGAATGACCCGGGCCATGGGTTCCTCGGTCGACGCACCTGGATCCGTCGAGACCACCTCGGGAGCAGGGCGAAGATCCGCTCCGCTGCAAAATCCCGATCCCTTTCCGGTGATCACGACGGCCCCAATTGTCGGACTTCTATTGACTGCGACGAGCTCGCTGACAAGGAGATCACGCTGAGCGGGGGTCATCGCATTCAGCACCTGAGGACGGTTCAAGAACACCCAGAGGACGCCGTCTTGTTCCTCGAAAATCAGCTCACTCACCTATCGATCCTCCAGGCGGTTGGCATGTTCATCATCCAAGGACACCAGCCGAACGAAGAGCAGCGATTTCCTCCGCTGTGTAACCAACGACCTCGGCCAACACTTCCTCGCTGTCCTGGCCAACCTCCGGCGCATGGGTATGCGAGGGAAGGGGACTGCCACCCACCCGCAGAGGAAACGGCAGCATGTCCGCTCCAAATCTCGTCCGGGGCTGCCAGCTGAAGCGATCCAAGAACTGGGGGTCCGCAGTAACGGAGGACGAGGTGTTCACCGGAGCCAGCGGAACGTCGTGCTCGAGCCCCATGGCCAGCCAGTCGGCGCTCGTTCTGGTCACAAAGGTGTCCGTGAGGATCTGGCGAAGTTCGGTGTTTCCTCGGGCGTGATCGCCATAGCGGACGCCCGGCCAGCGTTGGAAAAGGTCGGGGCGTCCAATGGCTTCGCAGAAGTTCTTCCAAAACGACTGTTCGCTGGCCATCAGGAGCACGAACCCGTCCTGGGTGGCGTAGATCTGATAGCGGACACTCTCTCGCATCCCGCTCGGACCTGGCGGGCGCCGCTCGCCGTCGTCGGCCGGACTCCCACGTACCTCCTCGAGCGGGCGTTCGTAACTCCTCCATGCTTCGACCGCCCACCAGTCAAAATAGACGGAGGCATCTGATTGGGCGATTTCGATGGAGCACCCCTTTCCGGTCGCCCGAGCGGAGAGAACTCCCGACAGAATCCCAAGGGCCGCATAAGCCGGCCCCGCGTGGATACCGATGCTGGTGTGATCGGCGATGTAAGAAAACCCTTGTGGATCGTGCTCGACCCGGACATGGCCCGCCCACGAGTCATAGGCGATCCCGTGGCTGGGAAGATCGCGGTAGGGGCCGGACGCCCCGTATCCGCTTATGGAGCAGAAGACCAGCGCCGGATTCGCTTCCCAGAGTCTTTCAAGGGTGATGCCTCGCCGCGCGAGCGCCCCGGGCCGCATTCCCTCGATGACGACATCGGAGTGACGAGCCAGGTCCAGGTATGCCGATACGCCATCGGGGTGCTGCAGGTTCAGCACAACCGATCGCTTCCCTCGGTTCACGTGCAGCGACAGCAGCGACGTTTCGCTACCGTCCTCAAGCCGAACCATCGGCCAGGTCATTCGGCGCCCGTAGTCACCTTCTGGGGGTTCGATCTTGATCACGTCAGCGCCTAGGTCCGCCAAGATGCCTCCGAGTTCGGCGGGCGCGAGAATCGTGCTTTCCAGCACTCTCAGGCCACCGAGCAGCGCTGGCCCTCTTGAGTCGACCACGTCGTCGTGCGTGGGCTCCGTCATCGAGGCCTCCGAAGTTTGCGATTGTCCCAACTGATCGGGGGACCTGTGGGTTCGACAGCAATGACCACGCTCGCGGTGTCGTAATGGCGGCGGGTTGCCTCGGGAACCTCGCCAGTCGGGACGCCGAGACCCTCGTACTTGTCCGCAATCAAAGCCATCGCGTGAGCTTGCACAGCCTCGTCATCCACAATCCGCGCCATGCCCGTAATCACGACGGCACGCAACTCAGACCAGGAATGGCCGGCTTCCACCAGGACACACACCCTGGGATCCCGCCGCACGCGGGTCACCTTGCGTGACCTGGCCGGGGTCCGCACGAAGACCGACGTATCTTCCACGGCAAACCACACGGGAAGCGTGAGAGGCCCGCCGTCTGCCCGAAGGGTCGTCATCATCGCCGTGTGGCCGGCCCGTACGAAATCCCAGACCTCCGCCTCACTCATTTGTACGCCCACAACATCTCCTTCTACACCGAGGGATCGCGGGGCAAGCCCAGAATCCGCTCGGCGATGACATTGCGCTGCATCTCGCTCGTTCCACCGGCGATCGTCAGGCATCTGCTCAGCAAGAAACCATGTGCCCAGGTGCCGGCCTCTGCGCATGCATCGAGGAGCCCTTCCTGGCCAAGCAGGTTGAGCCCCACCTCCTCAAGACGTTGCTGGTGCTCGGCGGAGATCAGCTTCGCCACACTCGCTGAAGCACCGAACTCCGCTCCTGCGAGCGCCTGGGCTGCGGCTCGTTCTTCGAGCATGGCGCACACCCGCGCCTCCGCCACAAGACCACTGACCACGTCCAATGACCGAGAGAGCTCGGCCGGTGACAACCGACGAGCAAGCCCGATAAGGTCGTCGGCGGTCTGGTTCGCCGACGCCGCGCCACCCGCTATGGATCTTCGTTCCGTGTTGAGTGTGGTCCGGGTCACCCGCCACCCGTCCCCCACGCCACCAACGACGTTTGATGCTGAAACGAAGACATCGTCAAGGAATATTTGGGAGAACCCATCGGCTCCTGTCATGTCACGCATCGGCGACACCGTGAGCCCAGGAGTCCGCATCTCGATCACGAAGCAGGTGATCCCCGCGTGCCTAGGGGCACCGATGCTGGTGCGAGCCAGGCACAGGCCGAAGTCCGCTTCTGCGGAGTGCGAGGTCCAGATCTTCTGACCGGTAAGCGTCCATCCGCCGTCGGTCCGTTCCGCCCGGGTGGAGAGCGCCGCCAGATCGGACCCTGCATCTGGCTCGCTGAACATCTGGCACCACTGCACGTCGCCTCGCAGGGTCGACCCGATCCAACGGTGCCGCTGCTCGTCGGTGCCGTAGGCGGAGATGGCGGCCAGCGCCCACTCACCCACTCCCAAACGTGGGAGCTTCAGACCCGCTCGGTCCAGCTCCTCTTCGATCACAACCCTCTCAACCAGCGATGCGCTGCGACCCCATGGTTCGGGAAGGCCCGAGGCAACCAGGCCGAGCTCCACCATCAGGCCGCGCTGCTCGTCTTCCGGTCGACATGACACTGCCTCGAGTTGCTCCCGCAGCTCCCTGCGTAGGTCTTCGAACGCCAACCCATTCGACGGGACCGGGACGCGACGTGACTCTCCTTGGTGCCGGTCCTTGCTAATCCGATTGGTCACGGCCCCGTCCACAGCGGGTCCGCGTCCATCCTGGGTGGTTCTCGTTTGACGAACTCCTCGGAATCCAACGCGATGCCAGCCACCCGACTTCCTGGTCGGGGCAGGGTTCCCAGAAACGCGACTTTCGGTGGGACAACCGTTTGGAAGGAGCCCGGTTCGACCGGCACGAGATAGACGGTGGCGTTTCGAGTCGCATCGCCAGTCACATCGATACCGGTGATGGCCTGACCGGCCAAGGCACCCGATTGCTCGTCGGACTGCTTCAACTGGGGTCGGACTTCAGAGGTCGAGTCGGAAGAGGTCGATGGCATTCTGCCGAGCAATCCTGTCGACCGCCGACTGGTCAAGGTGCCCGAAAAGGTTGGCCGCCACCTTTGGAGAGTTCGGCCAGGTCCCATCCATGTGCGGATAATCCGTTTCGAAGAGCACCTGGCTGGTGCCGATGCGATCGAGCATGTCGATGCCTACGTTGTCCTTGAAGAAGCAACAGTAAACCCTGTCCTTAAAGTAGGAAGAGGGCAGCTCGCCGCCGAGGGTGTCTTCGTGCGCCCAAAGGTGGGTCTTCCATGCGTCATCCGTCCTCTCAAGAATGAAGGGAATCCAGCCGATCTGGCACTCGGCGTACATCAACTTGAGATTTGGGAACCGGAATAGCACTCCAGACTGCAGAAAATCGACCATCGACGCCGCACTATTCGCGAATATCATGACGGTCGACACCACCTGAGGAGCATCATCGGAGGTGAGCAGGGTCTTGGTCCCCGACCCGATGTGCATTGCGATCACAGTCCCCGTTTCATCACACGCTTGGAAGAACGGGTCCCAGTAGCCGGTCCAGATGCTCTGAAGACCGAGCCATGCAGGGAGTTCGCTGAACGCGACAGCGGTGACGCCTCGGGCCGCGTTGCGGCGGACTTCGGCTGCAGCTGCCTCCACGTCCCAGAGTGGGATAAGACACAGTGGGATCAAGCGGCCATTAGTGCCGGCGCACCACTCTTCTACGATGAAGTCGTTGTACGCCTTCACGCACAGCATCGCCAGCTCACGGTCCTCAGCCTCGTTGAAGATCTGGCCACAGAATCGAGGGTAATTCGGGAAGCACAGGGACGCTTGCACTCCATTTAGCGTCATGTCCTCAAGGCGTGCCTTCTGTTGCCAGCAACCCGCACGCATGTCGTCCAGGGTCACCGGCGTGCTGTCTTCATGAGTTGGTGGGTAACCAGCTGAAGCGATGTACCGAATGACGGGGTAGAACTTCTCTTCGTAGTGCCACCACGCAGCGGGTGCACCGTGGGCACCGGGATTCGGAACAAAGCGGCCGTTGGAGCGCACAAAGGCGTCGGACGGATGGGTCTCGAGACGTGGCGCCAAGGCCTTGAAGCGCCGAGGAACCCGGTCCTGCCAGATCCCGGGAGGTTCAATTAGATGGTCGTCGACGCTAATGATCGGTGGGATGCTGCTCGGCATCGAATCTCCAGAGACGTGAACGTATAATCGTTACAATCTTAGACCAATGAGGTCGTCCCCTGCTCAGAGACTCAGGGCTCGACGCCGCGACCGAAGCCGGGAGAGCTGATGGCGTCCCAGGGGTCCCTACTTGACTTGGTCGGCGCTCCTCCTTCGCGCATAGCGCTGGACGATGGCACGTCCCGGCGGACGTGGGCCGACCTCGAGGAGAGAACCCGGGCGATTGGCACCGGCCTCCTCGAACTCGCTGGAGGACCCGGCCACCATGTCGCCCTAGTGGCCGGAAACCGTGTCGAGTTCGTCGAAGTGGTATTGGCCTGCTTGCGTGCCGGTCTCGTTTACACGCCAATAAAGGCGGGGTGGACCAGGTCTGAGATCGAAGGAGTGCTGCTCGACGCAGCCACGTGTCTCGTGGTGGCAGACACCGACAGCGCTCGCAACGCCGCCCGATCGAACGGGGTCCCACTCCTCGACCTCGACAACGGATTCGATCGGTGGGTTGAGCAGCAGCCGACCGGCACATTTCCTGTCGAGAGCGGCGGTTGGAAGCTGAGCTTCACGTCAGGCACAACTGGCCGCCCCAAGGGCGTCATCCCGACATTCCTGGGCCTTCGCCCTTTCGACGAGTCGTTCCGATCGTCAGCTCGGATGGCGACCGCCGTATGTCTGCCCGGCGAGGGTACCCATCTCCTTGTTTCTCGCCTCTTTCATGGCGCGCCCCTCACATTCGGCTTGGGCGCGCTTGCCCGAGGAGCCACGCTTCGAATCATGCGACGATGGGACCCGCTTCAAGCAATCGAGCTCCTTGCGGACGATGCCACGTCGACGACGATGGTGCCTACGATGTTCCGCCAACTCCTGGCACTCGATAGCGACCTCAAGGCGAACTTTCACGCGCCTTCACTCGTCACCGTTCTTCATGGTGGGGAGCCGTGCCCGGTACCGGTCAAGCAGGCGATGTTGGAGTGGTGGGGACCTCGGCTCGTCGAGTACTACGGCTTCACCGAGGGTGGGATGACTGTGGTGACGAGCGAAGAGTGGCTGAAGCGTCCGGGAACCGTAGGCCGGGCCGCGGAGGGACATCGCATCGTGATCGTCGATGACGATGACCGCGAGGTGCCGCCCGGTGTCGATGGGAGGATCTATTTCGACCTTCCCGATGGGGTGTCGTTCAGCTATCTGAATAATGAGAGCGAGACTGCGGCCGCTCACCGCGGCACCGCCTTCACAGTGGGTGATCGCGGCCACCTCGACGAGGAGGGCTACCTCTATCTCACTGGTCGTCGCTCTGACGTAATCATCGTCTCGGGTGTCAACATCTACCCGGCTGAAATCGAATCTGTACTCGGTGGCGTCGACGGACTCCTCGATTTTGCCGTCGTTGGTGCGCCTGATGAGGTCAACGGTGAGCGCGTCACCTCGGTCGTCGTCGTGAAGCCCCGGGAAGACCCCGGCACCGTGGTCGACCGAATGAAAGCCATCGCGAATGAGGCTCTCGCGGGCTACAAACGCCCACGCGCGTACCTCATCGCTGAATCCCTTCCACGTGATCCCACGGGCAAGCTCCTCAGGAGACGCCTGCGCGAACAGACTGCCGATCCTTCCTGGCCGTGGCTGGAGTCACTCTTCATCACTCCGGATCGTGAAACGCGTTCCTGAAGATGCCGTGCAGCACCGAATTTGAGATCGATGGAAAGCGTTGAAAGGCGGAGAGAATGAGTGGGTGCCTGGAGGGTAAGGCGATTGTGGTGACTGGTTCCGGCCGAGGCATCGGTCGTGCCGTTGCGTGCTACTGCGCGTCCGAAGGCGCTCGTGTGGTCGTTGTCGACTACGGGGTCGGCATGCACGGGGACGAATCCGAGGAGGACGTGGCCTCGTCCGTCGTCGATGAGATCACAAGCAAGGGAGGAGAGGCGATCGCAATCAGGGATTCGGTTACCGACATGGAGGCCGCCAACAGGATGGTCGGGACAGCTGTCGAACGTTGGGGGAAGATCGACGGCGTCGTCTGCGTAGCAGGGATCCTTCGCGAACGAATGCTGTTCAATATGTCCGAGGATGAGTGGGATGCCGTGGTAGCGACGCATTTGAAAGGCACCTTCACCCTCTTCCGGGCAGCAGCTCCCTTGATGAGGGCGCAGGGCTCAGGATCGCTCATCGGGTTCACGTCGGCGGCGTTCCAGGCCAGTGTGGCCCAGGCGAACTATTCAGCAGCCAAAGGCGGGATCGTTTCGCTCGTTCGCTCAGCCGCCGCAGGTCTGCATCGCTATGGAGTGACTGCGAACGCCATCGCACCGATAGCTCGGACTCGGATGATGGCTCAGGTCCCCATGGAACTCGAGGAAAACGGCGAACCCGAGGACGTATCCCCGATGGTCGCATACTTGCTCAGTGATATGGCCCGCCATATCACTGGTCAGATCTACACGGTCGTCGGCCAAAAGATCGCAGTGTGGAATCAGCCTCATGAACTTCGGGCGATGTATACCGAAGGACGCTGGACCCCCGAAACGATCGCTGCCCGACTCGATTCGACAATCGGTCAGGAGCCGATGCCGATCCTGGCGCAGCTCGAGCGCTACCGAGCATCTGCGGCTAAAGCGGCCGCCGAGGGAACAACACCCAACGCGTGACAACTTGCTGAGCGTGGTCTCAGGCGACCACGCCTGCAGATCGCAAGTCTGCGAGCTCGTTTTCGGATACCCCCAGTTCCTCCATGAGCACCTCGGTCGTGTGTTCGCCGAGCCACGGCACTCGTCGGATGGGACCGTCTGGCACCTTTGACATTTTGATCGGGTTGTTCGGGAAGAGCACGGGTTGTTCAACGCCATCAACGCGCGGCATCTCGACGAGCATGTCTCGCAGGGCAACGTGAGGATCGTGCACTACCTCTTCATCGGTGAGGCACGGACCTGCTGCCAGACCAGCTCGGCTTAGCTCTTCACAGGCTTGCATCTTCGTCTTGGAGGCTGCCCAACCCTCGACGGCGGGCCGAATTTCATCCTCAAGATGATCCGCCCAGCCCTGTCGGTCATCGAACCGACTGTCGCTCACCCATTCTGGATGGCCGACGAGCTTGGCCAGCTGCTCGAATTGGTGGCGTCGCCCAACTTGGAGGATGAACCATCCATCCGAAGCGTTGAACCCGTGCATGATGAGAGGAATATCGATACCCCCCCGATGTCCGAGCGACCAGTAGTTCGTGATGATGTCTGTCATGGCGATTGTGGAGTCCAGCATGGCAACGTCGATGTATTGCCCTTCACCGGTCTGCCGACGGTGGAGAAGGGCGGCAAGAACGCCGACGGTGGCAAAGAGCGATGTTCCGAGATCGCCGAGCGAACCACCCGGAGCTGGCCTCGGTGCCTCGTTCCCGCGCCGCTTTATTTCGTAAAGACCCGACATCGCTTCGACCACGGGGGCATATGCAGGCCAAGACTGATAGGGAGACGCCGGATCCTGCCCGAAGCCCGACACCGAGAGGTAGATGACTGACGGGTTCACGGCGCGAACGTCCTCATAACCGAGCCCGAGCTCGGCTAATCGTCCAGCCCGAAAGTTCTCAGCGAAGATGTCCGAGCGGGCGGCCATTTCGAGCACCAACTGCCGACCCCGATCGCTCCGCACATTGATCCCAACGGACCGTTTGTTCAGGTTATTGCGGAGGTACGTCGCGCCGACCTGCCGCCCCTGTGGATCGAGCATCGTCGGCAACGCGCCGCGACCAGAATCACCGTTGAGCGGCTCTTCGACCTTCAGCACATCTGCCCCGAGCCGGCCAAGAAGCTGAGTGGCGAACGGCAAGGCTTGCATCTGCTCGAGCGCGAGCACCCGCACGCCCTCCAGGGGTTTGCCCTTCGCCAACTGCGACGTTGAAACTTGATCGTCGGTTTTCAATCGAACCTCGCCCCCGTTCTGTCAGTGCTATTATTGTATAGATGCGGGGCATCATCGGCCACGGGGGCTATTTGCCGCGTCGTCGGTTGGACCGCCTAAGCATTGCGGCCGTAATGGCAAGTTCGCCCGTCCCGGGCCATCGCAGTGTGGCTTCGTTCGACGAGGACACCACCACAATGGGCCTCGAGGCAGCTCGCCTTGCCCTCCACAACTCGGGGCCCTCCAGACCCAACTCTTTGTGGTTCTGCACGTCCACTCCCGCCTACTCCGAAAAGACGAACGCGTTGGCTATACACGCCGCGCTCCAACTCGACCCGAACGTCCGAACCGCCGATGCGTGTGGCGCACCGCGCGCCGCTATGGCCATGTTCTGTGATGTGGTCGAAGCAGCCGGGACCGTCCAAGTCGTCGCAGCAGACATTCGCGTTGGACTGGCAGGCAGCGCTGAAGAGGCTCAGGGTGGAGATGGCGCAGCTTCGGTTGTCGTCGGCGACGGTGACGACACAACGCTGCAAGCGTCCTATCTCGGAGGTGCCAGTCTCAACCGAGAATTCCTGGACCGGTGGCGCGACCCACAGTCACGCTTCACGAAAGCGTGGGAGGAGCGCCACAGCGAGGCGCGATACCGCGAGTTGATTCCGGAGGCTTGGGCACGTGCCCTGAAGGCAGCTTCGCTCGAGACCGGCGACGTCGATGCGCTGCTTGTCGCCGGTCCAAGCCGGAGAACGAACCGATCCGCTGCCACCTGGATCGGCGTTGCGCTAGATCCGATCGTCGAGGAACTCGACCGGTCCATCGGATGGACAGGTGCAGCGCACCCATTCGTTCTGTTGTGCTCCTACCTCGAGGAAGCGCCGGCGGGTCGCACCTTGGGTCTCGTGAGTGTGAGTGAGGGGGTCGACGTTGTGCTTCTCCGCACAACAGGTGGCGGCAATAGGCAACCCGCCGGAGCGACGATCCGCGATCAAGAACGGCTGGGTCTGCCGATCGCCTACGGGAAGTTCCTTGCGTGGCGCGGACTTCTTGACGCCGATCGACCTAGACGACCGCAGCCAGGTCGGGTCTCGGCACCCGCCGCGACACGTGGTGCAGCATGGAAATTTGGATTCATCGGATCACGGGACACTCGGACGGGCGAAGTGCGCCTACCGCCGGCGATTCCCGGTGCTGACCCTGACGCAATACTGGAACCTGCCCCGACAGCCGGGGCGCTGGGCACCGTCGTGACCTATACCGTGGACAGACTTGCCTATTCGCCGAGCCCCCCTATTGTTTTCGCCGTCGTTGACTTCGACGGTGGTGGCCGTCTCCCCGTCGAGCTGACCGACGTCGAGGTCGAAACGGTCAAGGTCGGGATGCGGGTCGAGATGACGTTTCGTCGGCTCGGAGTCACAGATGAGATCGTCAACTACTTCTGGAAGGCGCGACCAGCCACAGGGCTGGCATAAGGTCGGGAGGACGCGTTGGCATCGCATGGCATCGCCAACAAAGTGGCGATCGTCGGAATGGGCTGTACTCGGTTCACCGAGCACTGGGATCTGGGCGTCGACGAACTGGCAGTCGAAGCGACGAATGCCGCCTTGGTTTCCGCCGGCCTGACAAAGGGAGAGGTGGACGCCTACTGGTTGGGTACGTCACTTTCAGGAATAAGCGGCCTGCTGCTCTCCAAACCCATGGAACTCACCGGCAAACCGGTAGTCCGGGTCGAGAACATGTGTGCAACTGGCACCGAGGCCGTCCGCCAGGCTGCATACGCGGTCGCTTGCGGCGCGTACGACATTGCGATGGCAGTGGGTGTTGAGAAAGTTAAGGATTCTGGCTACCAGGGCCTCAACGCATTCCCGATTCCGAATGACGGAACAGCTCGCACCCTCACGGCGGCGGCGATGTTCTCGATGGCCGTACCGGCCTATGCCCGTAAGTACGGAGTGGATGACGAACGGATCAAAGAAGTGCTTGCCGAGATCGCATCAAAGAACCACGCGAATGGCGCCAAAAACCCCCGAGCCCAGTTCCGCTCCGCCGTCTCAAGTGCGTCGATCCTGGCCATGCCCCCAGTGGCCGGGGTGCTCTCGGCGATGGACTGCGCTGGCGTGGCCGACGGGGCCGCTGCCGCCGTCCTCGTCCGAGCGGAAGACGCGCTCAACTACACCGATCGGCCCATATACATCAAGGGTCTGGCATCGACGGCCGGGGACGGGAAGGGCCTCTCCGACCCCTCGTATGACTACACGACCTTTCCGGAGTGTGCCGAATGCGCCGCAGACGCGTACCAACAGGCGTGCATAACAAACCCCCGCGAGCAGCTCGCGATGGCCGAGGTCCACGACTGCTTCACGATCTCCGAGCTCCTCTTGTACGAGGACCTCGGTTTCGCTGAGCGTGGGACCGGATGGAAGGAGGTGCTCGCGGGCACTTTCCATCTGGACGGCGAGTTGCCGGTCAACACTGACGGAGGGCTCAAGAGCTTTGGCCACCCGGTTGGTGCGAGCGGGTTACGCATGATGTTCGAGTGCTGGCTCCAGCTGCGAGGCGAGGCCGAGGAGCGCCAGATTGATACAAGCCGCGGGCTGGCCCTTACCCACAACCTCGGCGGCTACCCCGGCGAGATGGTTGCCGCCGTCAGCGTGCTCGGGACTACGGCATAAGGGCATGCCGGGCCAGCCTCAAGGCCGCGGGAGCGGGATAGCTTGTTGTTACAATGGTAAAGATGAGACAAGACGGGAGTCTTGCCAGGGCCTCCGAAGGTTTGGGTAAGGCGGACGGCTCCCAGATCCGTCAGCCACGGATCGCCGACATCGTGGCCTCACAGTTGAGGCAAAGCATCGTTGATGGCGAGTATGTCGACGGCAAGCTCCTCCCAAAACAAGATGAACTCATCGAAGAGTTCGAGGTAAGCCGTCCATCGCTGCGCGAGGCCCTACGAATCCTCGAGACCGAGGGGCTCATCACCGTGCTTCGGGGAAACAAGGGCGGGGCGATTGTCCACGCTCCGAAGGTTGAAGCAGGGGCTCACATGATAGGGCTCGTGCTTCAGGCGGACCGCGTCACGCTGAGTGACCTGGCGGAAGCCCTCGGGCGCCTCGAGCCGTCCTGTGCCGCCGCCTGTGCTGATCGGCCCGATCGCAACGAGACTGCGGTGCCGGTCCTTCGGGCAACGATCGATGAAGCCGAGCAGAACATCGATGACTCAATGGCATTCACGGCATTGGCGCATCGGTTCCACGATGAACTCGTTCGCCATTGCGGTAACAACACGCTGCGGATCACGGTCGGCATCCTGGTAAGCCTGTGGTCAATCCAGGAGGCAGCCTGGGCCGAAGCTGCCGAAGCAGAACACGCCTTTCCCGATCGCTCCGAGCTTCTTGTCGCCCTAAAGGCGCACCGCAAGCTCGTGGAAGCCATCGAACGGGGCGACGCGAGCGGTGCCGCCCGAATCTCCTATGCCCACCTTGAGGCCAGCCAGATCCACGTTCTCGAGGCGCACCGCGATACGACTGTTTCGGTGACCCAGCGGATGGGACCGCAGGGGCGACGTCGCGCCAGCGAGACCACCATGACCGTCGTCCGCCTCTGACAAAGACGCCAAGCTCTCGTTCTCGGTTCTTCTTGAAGAGACGCTCGGCGGCCTCCGGCAGAGGTTCCACGGGTTGTGCCTCGCTCAAACGTTCTGTATGGCGCCCCGGGAATGATCATCTGACGACAATCGCCAACTGACGACCGCCCTGGCCTCAGTCACGCCCAACACCGGAATACCTCGACCCGGGCTCAGAGAGAACCAAGGGAGCTCGAACAGCTTCGAAAATCGCTCTGATCGCCTCATAGCGCCGAGCATTCCTTTCGGGGACCGTCGAGGCATGCCGCCGGGGTGTCTTTCAACTGGGCCCCGATGCAAAGTGCCAGGTCGGTCCCCCTCGGTCAGTCCTGGCGGAGCAGGCACTTGGTGTTCGCATTGGTCTCCCCCGTCCCCAGTGCGCGTCGTAGGAGCGAGCCCCGATTCCGTTTCGATGACGGGATTGGCGACATGCTGGGACAGTTGCTCGCCAGGGTCCGGGCCTCGGAGCGTCGGCTCCTCGGGCGACCTCGCGTGGGAGGGCGCATTGTGACATCTCCAAGTTGTTCACCCAGGCTCAGAAGGTATAATCATAGTGAAGATAAGCCTTGGCGACGGCGGAAGGAGCCAGCACGATGCGGTTCGGGATCTTCTTCGAGATACAGATGCCTCGTCCTTGGCAAGACGATTCAGAGCAGCGCGCCTTCGCCGAGGCACTGGAGCAGGCGGAACTCGCCGACCGGATCGGGATTCAGTACATGTGGGCCACCGAGCACCACTTCCTCGAGGAGTACGCGCACTCGTCGGCTCCCGAGGTCTTCCTCGCCGCCGCCGCCGCCCGAACGAAGCGAATTCGGGTCGGTCACGGGATCCGCCTCATGCCACCTGCCTACAACCATCCGGCCCGGGTCGCAGAGTGCCTCGCCACCCTGGACCTTGTGAGTGGTGGCCGAGTTGAGTGGGGAGTCGGCTCGTCCAGCTCGGCGGCCGAGATCCTCGGATTCAACTTCGATCCCCACGACAAGGAGGCGATGGCCGACGAGGCGACGGCGGAGGTCGCCAAGATGCTTTGCAGCACCCCTTACCCCGGCTTCGAAGGGCGCTTCTTCTCGATGCCGTCTCGCAACGTTGTCCCTAAGCCGGTGCAGCGTCCGCATCCGCCGCTGTGGACTGCTTGTTCAAGACGACAGACGATCATTCGAGCCGCTGAGCAGGGTGTCGGTGCTCTCACCTTCGCCTTTGTCGATCCGAACGAGGCCCGCCCGTGGGTTGAGGATTATCAGCGGACATTCGCTGACCATTGCGAACCGATCGGGCAGGACGTCAACCCGCGCCTGGCGATGGTGACCGGCTTTGGATGTGCCGATGAAGCCGAGGTGGCTCGGGCCCGCTTCAAGGGCGGTCAGGACTTCTTCGGCTACGCCCTTGCCTACTACTACGGCACGGGGCGTCACTTGCCCGGCACAGACAGCGTCTGGTCAAAGTACGAAAAGGC
>Ga0116216_10000965_pt1 | contig 20760 bp, 20 predicted proteins | sample Sb_taG_11_FD_89696 | JGI IMG/M metagenome (GOLD analysis project Ga0116216, IMG submission 89696) | Peat soil microbial communities from Weissenstadt, Germany - Sb_50d_3_AS metaG | ecosystem: Environmental > Terrestrial > Soil > Wetlands > Peat | place: Germany: Weissenstadt | collected 2010-09-21
ACGGTGGTCGCAAACTTCGTCGTGGTCGCGAATGGTTCGGAAATTGACGCTGTGGTGATCAGTGCGGGGGGAAACCAGGGGATCCTTGCCACCAGCAGCATCGGAAAGCGACGCTTCCTTTGGCACTAGGCTGCTGATCGGAGGGCGGGTAGTCGAGCCGATTCGCGACCACCTGAATTCTGGACGCCCGCCTCGCTTAGCAGGCTATTCTTTCGCCCCCGCCGGGGCCACTCATTTCTCACTTCGTTCCCACGGCTTGCGCCGAGGGCTTCATTATTGCGTCGCTCCGCGGCTATTCTTGTTGCGGAAGTCAGCGGCAGTTCACAAACCGTGAACCGCGGCAGGAGCGTCCTGTGAACGCAACTTTGAAGCGCTACACGCGCACGTTTTTGAATATCTGGCCCCCGTTTCTCGGCGCCGGCATCCGGATCACGCGCCTCGCCTCCGACTGGAAAGAGATTGACGTCGAGATGAAGCTGCGCTGGTGGAACTCGAACTACGTTGGTACCCACTACGGCGGTTCGCTCTACTCCATGGCCGATCCTTTCTTTATGGTCATGCTCATCGAGAATTTGGGGAAGGATTACATCGTCTGGGACAAGGCAGCCAACATCCGCTTCAAGAAGCCGGGACGCGGAAAGGTTACCGCCAGCTTCCGGCTGACCGAAGAGCAGATCGGCGTGATCAGGCACGCTCTCGATTCGCAGCCGAAGATCGAGCGCGTGTTCACGGTTGAGGTCAAGAACGAATCCGGGGACGTCGTTGCCGAGGTTGAGAAGTTGCTGCACATCCGAAAGAAGGGTCCCCCTGATTCCGTCCGGAATCGCCACCCCGATTCATCACAAATGTGATGTGATGGCTCGCACTTATCAGCGATGGCTTTAGCACTACACTTCTCCCCAATTAGGCTAGCTCGGTTCATTTGCGGAAATGGTTGAGCCTATTTTTTCCCAGCTTGGAATCGAAGCGTGGTGTCCGGTCCCAGGTCTTTGTTTTCCTGACACCTGACACCCTAGACCTGAAATGCTCACTATGAACGTCGTGGCCCAATTTCCGCCGGCACGCAATTACGGCCGCGACCTGCGTTTCCAGGCGATGTTTGAAGGGGCCCGTATCGGAATCGCCATTTGCCACCTCGATGGCCGGATTCTGGAAGCGAATCCCGCCCTCGGCAAAATGCTCGGCTACAGCTCCCAGGAACTGACGGGCGCGCGCGCTGGCGAGCTCTTTCCAGTATTTCATCCAGGGCTTCATCCCGAACCTCATCCCGAAATCGGCCGTGAAGTTTATCCCGTCGATTTTCCTCCCAACGCCAACGAAAAATCGCTGCGCGAGTTGGCGCGGGGCGAGCGCGACTCTTTCGAGATCGAAAAACGCTACCGCCGCAAAGACGGTTCCGAACTCTGGGGACATCTGACCGTATCGCTCGGCCGCGACCCACACCGGCAGCCCGCTTTCCTCATCGCCATGCTGGCGGACGCGAGCGAGCGCAAGCGGGTGGAAGAACATCTGCGCGAAGCCGAGAAGATGGAAGCCATCGGGCGCCTGGCCGGAGGCATCGCCCACGACTTCAATAACCTGCTGACCGGCATTCTGCTCTACTGCGACCTGCTGATCGCTGGATTGAAGAGCGGAGTATTAAATCGTGCTGTGGAGAGCGGTGGTTCAGAGAACAAGAACAATGGATGGGAGCCGAGCGAATTATGCCAGCACGTCGAAGAAGTCCGTCTGGCGGGCGAGCAAGGCGCGGCGCTGACCCAGCAACTCCTGGCGATCGCACGCAAACAAGCCGCCGAGCCGCGTCTCATCCTGATCAACGAAGTTGTAGCGTCCACTAAGAATCTGTTGCAGCGGTTGATTGGCGAACACATTGAACTGGTGCTAACGCTCGACGACGCGCTCGACCCCCGCCCCGACGCCGGTCCCGGACTTGTGCTCGCCGATCCGGCCCAGATGCGGCAAATCCTGCTGAATCTGGTTCTGAACGCTCGCGATGCCATGCCACTCGGCGGAACGATAAGGTTGAGCACACGGGCCGCGGAATTTCCCGCTGCCGAAGCTCCCGCAGACGCTGCGCCCCAGCTTCCCCGCCGAGCCATTTCGCTCGCCGTGAAAGACGACGGCTGCGGCATGGATGTGGAAACTCGCGCCCGCCTCTTCGAACCCTTTTTCACCACCAAGAATCCGGGAGAAGGAACCGGCCTGGGTCTGGCGACGGTCGAGCGCATCGTCAGTGAAGCCGGCGGAAGCATCCAGGTGGAGAGCGAACTGGGACGCGGCACCTCGATCGAAGTGTTTTTCCCGGCGGTCGAGTCTTCCGCCGGAGAGTCCTCGATCAAGCAGCTTTCGACTGCGGTGCGGGCGGCCGAGGTGTCATCGAATCAGGCAAGCCCGCTCCTCGCGCAGCTGTTCGCGAGTGAAGCCGTTCCTGAAATCGTTCGTAGGACGATTTTACTGGTGGATGACCATCCCGCCGCCCGCAAATCCATGCAGCGCTTCCTGCTGGATGCCGGTTACCGGATACTGGCTGCCTCCAATGGAGGAGGCGCTGAGAGCCTTCGCCCAAGATTCCAACGCGCCCGACCTGCTGATCGCCGATTGCAGAATGCCAGGGATGAACGGGCAGGAACTCGCGGAAACCTGCTGCGGCAGAAGCCGGACTTGAAAGTTCTATTGATTTCCGGCTACCAGGAAGCGCCCGTCGGATACGCAGCCGGCGCGGTTGCCCTGATTCTTAAGCCATTCTCCGGAAGAACTCTGATCGAACGTGTGGTTGAAGTACTGCAATCGTAGCGCACAGGGAGATTCGTAATGTTCACAGCATCAAACGCTGCCGTCCTCAATCATAGCCATACTCAGACTCAGAACCATCCCCTGCAAATTGAGGGAGCGAATTTCCTGAACCTTCTGATCGTGGACGATGACCGCGCCATCCGCGACTCCTGCCGCGAGGTAGCGCAATCGCTTGGATTCAACACCCAGGTAGCGGAGTCCCCCGAACAGGCCTACCGCCTGCTCGACAGCTCGAGCACCGACGCCGTGCTCCTCGACTTACGCATGCCTAGCGCGGGCGGCTTGGAAGCACTGCATGCCATCAAGAAGCATCGCGCCGACGCGCTGGTCATCGTGGTCACCGGCTGCGGCACGGTGCAGTCGGCCGTCCAGGCGATGAAGGATGGCGCCTACGACTACGTCACCAAACCCTTCAGCATGGAAGAACTCCGTCTGCTGCTGGAGCGCGTGGCCGGGCATCTGCGCCTGAAGACGGAGAGCCGCGCGCTGCGCGAAACCATCAAGTCGCACCAAGGCTTCGGCAACCTCATCGGCCGCGCCCCCGAGATGGAGAAGCTCTACCGCATCATCGCCAAAGCCGGCCAGAGCGTGCATCCCGTGCTGATTCTGGGTGAGAGCGGCACGGGCAAGGAACTGGTCGCGAAGTCCATCCACTTCGCCGGCCTTTACCGCAACAAGCCGTTCATTCCCGTCGACTGCGGCTCGCTGGTTCCGACCTTGATCGAAAGCGAACTGTTCGGCCACGTGCGCGGCGCCTTCACCGGCGCCACCAATCCAAAGGACGGACTGCTCGCCATCGCCGACGGCGGCACCGTATTTCTCGACGAGATTGGCGAGTTGACCGTCGACTTGCAGGCGAAGCTGTTGCGCGCGATTCAGGAGAAGGAGATTCGTCCAGTGGGAAGCGTGAAGCGCGTCCCGATCAACGTAAGGATTCTGGCCGCCACCAATCGCGACCTGGAACGGGCCGTGACCGAGGGCACGTTCCGCCGCGACCTTTTTTCCCGGCTCAACGTGTTGACCCTGCGGCTCCCCGCGCTGCGTGACCGCCGGCAAGACATCCCGCTGCTGGTGGCGCATGTCCTCGAGCGCATCGGGCGCGACGTGGGCGTCGAAAAGACGATCTCGGATGAGGCCATCAAAGCGCTGCTGAATTACGACTGGCCGGGCAACGTCAGAGAGTTGGAGAACGCGCTGGAGCGGGCGTGCGCCATCAGCAGCGCGAACGAAATCCAGCTGCGCGATCTTCCCACCTATATCTACAGCGCGCCCATCGACTTGATGGCCATGACCCATCCGGCCAATGGCATCGTCCCCATGGCGGAACTGGAGAAACAAACCATCCTGAATGCGCCCACGCAAGTGAACGGAGACAAGATGCTGGCGGCGCGACTGCTGGGCATCGGCAAGACCACGTTGTATCGCAAGCTCAAAGAATACGAGTCCGTGAATTTGTGATTAGTGATTGGTAATTGTTAATTGATAATCGAAAAGAGTGCAGCTCCCAGCGCCACAATTACGAAATTACAAATCGCCAATTACAAATCCCCGTCCCAAAACTGACCTGCTAGACCAGGCGTTGGTGCCAGAACGGGAGTTCAGCCGGAGCCCAAGGGGATAACTCATTTATTTTCAGAAAAAGATGATTGGCCAGGAAGTTGCCAATGATTCGGCATGATCCTTCTGGTTACGCCGAGCGAGCGGGCATCCGAGTGCGTCCGGGCGCTGCATGCGGCGACCGGCGAGGAGGTCGTGGTTGCGGAAACTCTGGCTCGCGCCACCACACTGTTGCGGGTGGAATGTTACCTGGCCGTAGTGCTCGATCAGTATCTGCTCGAAGCCCAACCGAGCGAAGCCGCGACCATGCTTGAGCATTTGGGCGGCGCCATTCCCGTGCAGGTCAATCTGGCGATCAGCGCCATGGACCGTCTGGTGCGAGAGGTGCGGGAGGCCCTGCATCGCCGCCAGCATGAGCAAGCAAGGGCCCGCCAAGCTGCGATCGGCAGCCTCCAATGTGAACTGAATGGCACGGTTACGGCGCTGCTGCTGTCCATTGAACTGGCCCTCGAAACCACCGGCCTGCCGGCGATGACCGCCGAAAGGCTCCGCGCGATTCACGAATTGGTAAGAAAACTCTGGAAGCAATTAGAGTCCACCGGCATAACCGAAGAGGGAATGCACACGTCTAAACGCCCCGCCTAGCAGGATGCGGAAAAAGTCGATGTCGCATTTGATTTTGGGTGGCGCAGCGGTTTACCGCTGCGGTCCAGACACTCAATCTCAGTCGGCTTTAGCCGCTGTGGGGAGAGTGCGCGGAAACTCTTTTTACAGCCTGTTCACGCATGCCGCAAATGCATGGGCATCAACGCGCCTTCAAGCACCGGATCGAGAAATGAGAGTTTCACCACTGGCTCCTCTGCTCCAGATCATCTCAAACATTTACAAATCTTTGCCCAAAGTATTCGCAAGGCCAGCGCCCGGGTTGCGTTCTTCGACAAAGGAACGGAGGTTTGTCATGGAGAACCGAACGACAGTGTTTTACGTAGACGACAATCCCAAATCCAGCCGGTTGCTCACCAGTGTTCTTGAAGCCTGTGGATTCCGAGTGATCACCAAGAATGACCCCATCGAGGCGCTCGCGCTTTGCCAGAGAACCTACTTCGATCTGGCGCTTCTCGACTACGAAATGCCCGCGATGTCGGGTTCAAGGTTGGCCCACGAGATCAAGTACCTGGTCCCCGATGTTCCCGTGGTTCTGCTCTCTAGCCGCACCACTCTGCCGTCCGCGGAACTGGCGTTCGTGGACGCTCACTTCGGTTTTGGAACCTCCCTCGACGATCTCCTGTGGACCATGCGGATATTGGTGCGACCAAGAGTGTTCACCATGAAGGATCAGCGCGCAGATCAACGCGAGATGACCCGGTGGGCCGACTCCACCTGAAGAGAGAGGCGCGGGTGCCCCACTCATCGCGTTCTTTGCGATGAGTGGGATGCCGCGAAAGAAGCTATCGTAAGTCGCGAAACTCGGCGTCGCACTTGATTTTTGGGTGACGCCGTGGTTCACCGCTGTGATCACAGCCGGTTTTGGGTGGCGCAGCGGTTTACCGCTGCGATAACCGTATCATCTTGAATGCGGCTTTAGCCGCTGAGGTTACGGCTCTTGCTCACCGAACTTTATATACGTCAGCGGTGTCGACTTGTTCCCAGACAATAGACAGGCGGGTGGCTCTCGATAAGAACGAAGGCTCTATCGAGGGCTACCCGTCCAGCCGCTTTCACTTGCAAATGATGCTCGGATTGTCCTTCGCCAAGTCTAAGCAAGCTTTGTGCTGCTTTGCTCTGCGTGCAGCATCTCCCAAACTCTCTTCCGCCCTAACAGGCTCCGAAGCAGTCTGTATTGCAGGCTGGACTTGGGCGCTATTCTGCTGCTGATATGCGATTGGAGTAACGGCAGCGGGCGCTGGGGCAGGAGTAGGCTCAGCAGCGGGAGCAGGAGCAGCATCAGGAGTCGGTGCAGTCGCGGGAGCAGCCGGAGTCGCCTGTCTCGCTTGCCAGTCCGACAGAATCACATTGCATGCAGCCTTAACTCCACCATTGATGCTGCCGCTCTTGATTCCGCCTTTCTCGCGCACACCACCCAGCATATCCCCTTCTTTATTGGCCACCTGGAACTGGTTGTCGCGTACGAAGGCGCCAACTTCAATGTGGTTCAAGATAACTGTATAGTCGGCTGCGCTCTGCAAGATGGTGACCTTGACGTCAGGGCAATTCTTCGCGAAGTCCTTGGCCATCTCCATTGATTGGTCGCGGTGTGCCGCCCACACGTTGCCGTGGCTTGTCGCCTCCAGGAATACTCGCGGCTGCGATTGCAGTTCCTGCGCAAAGGAGCGCCCGACCAGCGGCAGTCCCAGTAATATCAGAATTAGAACTCGCTTCACGATGATCTTCTCCTAATTGTGGCGAACCCTAGACCCTACCGACATACCCAGGGGCGCGCTAATTACCGCAGTCATACGTGGGGTGCCAGTCCTAACCCCATGATTCCAATAGACCGCGGGAAGGGGGGGTACCTCATACCCTGGAATCTTTATCAACAGCCAATACCGGGATTAACGTGGTGGAAGCAATTGGAGGACCAAGGAAGAACCCAAGAAAAATCTTCCCAGACACGGCCTTCCGCCATAAACTGACGGAAGGTAGGCCCGAGGGTATTTCCCAGCCCTCGATTCCCCGGGGGTTCTGTGCGCGTACTCGTGACGGCTGACACGTTCAGCGGAGTTTGGACGTACTCGCGCGAACTGGTTTCGGGCCTGGTGACCCACGGCGCGCAAGTAACGCTCGTCAGCTTTGGAGAAATTCCGCTTCCTCATCAGACCGCCTGGATGGACGGGCTCCACGGCCTCGAATATCATCCCACCGCGTTTCGTCTCGACTGGATGCAGGAAGGTGTGCAGGACTTCCATGCGGCCCAGGATTATCTGTGCGCGATCGTTCGCGACACGCGTCCTGATTTTCTGCATTTGAATCAGCTCAGCTTTGGAGCGCTGCCGGTGCCGACGCCCCGAGTCGTCGTGGCGCATGGCGATGTGGTTACCTGGTGGCTGAGCATCCACGGACACGAGCCTGCCGAGTCGGCATGGCTGAAGTGGTATCGCCAGACGATCGTCGCCGGCTTGAAGCGGGCCGAGGCCGTGGTCACCACTTCGCGCTGGATGGAAAAAATGCTGCGCGAGGCGTTCGGCAACAATAACGATAACGATTTCGAGGGGTACATCATTCCGCCCGGACGCAATCCCATCTACTTCAATCCGTTTGTGACCAAGGAAGAATCGGTGCTGGCGATCGGGCGTCTGTGGGATACGGGAAAGCAGGTGGCGTTGCTCACCCAGCACAAGCACGCCTTACCGGTGTGCATCGTGGGAGCGGACAATCCAATTCCCGCGCCGCCGGTGCCGATCCGCGCCGATGTGCGCGTCTCAACCGACGATCATGAGATTTCGGTGAAGGGAGCTCAGACCGAATCGCAGCTGCGCTCGCTCTACAGCAAGTCAACGATTTTTGCTGCGACCTCGCGCTACGAGCCTACCGGACTGGCGTCGATCGAGGCGGCGTTCTCGCGTTGTGCGATCGTGGCCAATGACATCGGAGTGTATCGCGAACTTTGGGGCGACGCGGCTTTGTATTTCGAGCGGAATAACGCCGAGAGCCTCAGCGCAGTGCTCGCGCAACTGGAGGCAGACCGCGAACTGACCCGCCTCTACGGGACACGAGCCTACAATCGGGCCCGCGAGCGCTTCACGGCGCGACGGATGGTGGACGACTATCTGCGGCTGTACCGGCGGCTGCGCACTCCGAAAGTCGCTGTCGCTTGATGGCCGCCCCGCGCAAAATTAAAGCGAGAGTGCAGTCGAAAGTGCAATCGGAAGGGCAGGAGTCCGCTCGCGGAGCCTCGCCCGTTCTGATCGTGACCGGAGCCAGCCGAGGCATCGGCGCGGCCACTGCCCTGCTCGCCGCCCGGCGAGGTTTCGCGGTCTGTGTCAATTATCTAGGCGAGCACGCGAAAGCCGCGGAGGTCGTGCGCGCCATCCAACAAGAAAACGGACGGGCCATAGCCGTGCAGGCCGACATGAGCTCCGAGCCCGATGTGGTGCGCCTGTTCGAGACGGTCGACCGTGAACTGGGCCAGCTCTCCGCTTTGGTGAATAACGCCGCGACCGTCGAGCGCCAGACCCGGCTCGACTCCTTGGACGCGGCGCGCATCAACCGCATCTTTGCGATCAACGTCACCGGAGCTTTTCTGTGTTGCCGCGAAGCCGTGCGGCGAATGTCGACGCGCTATGGCGGCAAGGGAGGAGCGATCGTCAATGTCTCTTCGGGTGCCGCGCGGGTGGGATCGCCCGGCGAGTACATCGAGTATGCGGCAAGCAAGGGCGCCATCGACACGCTGACCATCGGTTTGGCGAAAGAAGTCGCCGAAGAAGGTATTCGCGTGAATGCGGTTCGGCCGGGCTTCATCTACACCGACTTGCACGCCAAGGGCGGCGAGCCAAACCGAATCGAGCGGGTCAAGACCTCGGTGCCCATGCAGCGTGGCGGCCAACCCGAAGAGGTCGCCGGGGCGATCCTATGGCTGCTTTCGAACGAAGCATCGTATGTGACCGGAGCAATTCTCGACGTCACGGGCGGGCGTTAGCCGGACGTGAAGTTGGCTGCCCACGCGGCGCATGGCGGTCAGCGGGCTGCTGGAATTCTGATTTTCGTCTTTCCTTTGCGTAGGGACAGCCGCCCCCGGCTGTCCCTACGTTATTACTTGCCATGGGGCCAGGCATCGAAGAGTCGGGTGGCGTTCACCGAGCCGAGCCCGGTGGCGAGATCGTAGCCGACAGTGGCCGGGTACGCGGGTTCGCTGGACGACGTGGATGTCGAAAGCTCTCCGATGATCTTGATGTCGTCCTCATAGCAATCGTATGAGTTGCCCTTCCCGTTTTGGCCGCAGGGGATATCCATGTCGCCACGCGTGACATCATTAAAGATGCAGGAAGCAGCAGGAAGCTTGCCGTCGGTTTGACTGGCGTCGCAAGCTTTCGTCCCCTGCTCCGTGAACTGCGCGGCCGCCAGCGCGTAATAGACGTAGTTGGCGTTTCCCTGCCTGCCATATTTCTGATCGATCAAGGCTTGAATGCCGGCCATCGCCGGCGAAGCAAAAGACGTGCCCCCACCGCCCTCGAGCAGCGCGTCGTTCCGCGCGGTACAGGGCGCGCCGAACTGGTTCGGATCTGACATGCACTCGACCAGGAAGCTTCCCCACACCCCGTTCGCGGCGAGGAGCGAAAGATCAGGCTGGTCGCGCAAACCATCGTTGGGAATTCCCGGAACACCGGTTTGCCACACAGGCTTGGGATTGCCCTGACAGGTTCCGCTGACCACGCCGGGGATAGACGGCCTGCCCGTGAAGCAAGTGCTGGGTCCGCCGCTGCCACTCACCGAAAATTTAAATTCCCTGCCGAGTTTCGTGTTGCAGAATCCGGCGGGACCATAGGCTTGCGTGAAACCGCCGTTTACGGGATCGCTGTAGATTAGCTGGCTGGTACAGCCGTCATTCCAGGGAATCTCCGGAATATACGACAGCGCGGAAGCCTTCGTCACCGGATCGTTGGTGGCGCTCCAGTAATCGCTGACGGGGATGCCGTTGACGTCAGAGTTGTACTGAGCCATGAAGTCGGTGCCGCCCAGATCGACGGCGTAAGCGGAGGCCGTATTGTCGCCGCTGTTGATGCCAAGGTGGGAAGTGAAGCCCTCCACGGGAGAACATTCGTCGGCTCCGGTGTCTCCCTGCGCGATGAAGAAAGTCGTGCCCAACGCCGTGGCGATTTGCGCCTCGCGATTCTCCAGCGCGATTTCGGTCTGCCCGGTGATGGTCTCGCATAGGCCATAACTGTCGGAGATGATGTCTGGCGGCTCGAGATCGAGGAGATTGAGGATGGCGAGGTCAAGGCCGGAGACGGTCTTAGAATTGGCGCAGGCGGACAGCTCGATGTTGGCGTCGGGAGCGCTCGCGCTTGCCCACTCCACATCGAGGGCGGCTTCGATCTCGTCGCCGTTTTGACCCGGGTTGGGGCAGTTGGGATAAATTTGCTTGAAGTTGCCGTCCTTAAAACCCTTCAGGCCGAATACATCGCGGAAGGAGTTCCAATCGGATGCATGGAGGAGGTTGGAGTCCTCAACCAGAGCAATGGTGACGCCTTTGCCGGTGAATCCACGCTTCCATAGCGGCAGAAGATTGTAGATGGTCGCGAAGTCGTAGGGGCTGACGGTATGGAAGGTTTGCCCCTGAATTTTGACGTTGAAGTGCGGATGCCAGGTGCGGGTAGCGCGGTCATAGGAGACGGGACCGAGTTGCATAGCCCGCGACTTGGGGAAAAAATCGTGGAGTGAAGCGACGCCCTCGATAGCTGGGGCGAGGGCGGCTGGGATCTGCGGATCGCGCATGTTGGCGATGTGCTTTTCGCCGTTCGGCAGAACCAGATTGTGAATATCGGTGTGGAACGTCTCGCGAATTTGCGCGGCGGTTCCGGCGAAGTCGATGACCAAACCATTCTGGTAGACGCGATTGATGGAAAAGCCGTGTGATTCGAGCCAGCGCTGAATGGTGTCCCGATCCTGCGCAGCAAGCCCGAAACGCTCGCCTAATTGTTGCGGAGTCAGCCAATGATGGTATTCAGGCGAATCCTGATGATGCATCTCATCAATCAGCTTTTCGAGGCGCGCTTCGGTTTCCGGTGCGGGCTTCAGCGTGAGCAGCAAATGATCGAAGATCAGGTTGTCGGCGACGGGGCCGCGGTCGTTCTGGGCGCGCAGTGCCGCTGGGGTCGTGTTCCCGGTGAGCGTGACCAACCGGGACTCGTCAATCGGGCCGGTGATCAGGGACTTGGGACCGTCGGTGGGAGCCCGTAAAGGACCGGCGAAAGCCACTCCGGAGAAGAGAACAACAGAAGTCACGAGAAGAATGGAAGCGTAGCGGCGCATAGTCAGAACCTCCGGAAGCGGTGACCCTAAGCGGGTACCAGCACAGCTCAGTGAGAACCGCAGGCCGTGCAATCCGGCAACGCTAGCGGCTTTCGGCGGGTTCGGTCAAGGCGGAAGAGGGCGGGTTGACAAAGTTCCGGGCGGCCGCATGCTATACTTTTTAAGCATCTTTTGTGTGAGCGGTCAGTAGACGGAGGACAGTATCGACAAACGCTTTATCCGCATGAACGAGCGCATCCGGGCGCGAGAAATTCGCGTGATCGGCGACGAAGGGGAACAGATCGGCGTGATGCCTCCCTTCGAGGCGCTCAAGATGGCCCGCGAAAGAAACTTGGACCTGGTGGAGATTTCCCCAACTGCGCAACCTCCGGTTTGCCGCATCATGGACTATGGGAAATTCCTGTACCAGAACGAAAAGCGCGAGCGCGAAGCCAAGAAGAAACAGAAGACCATTACGGTCAAAGAAGTAAAGTTTCGTATCAACGTGGACGATCACGACTACGAAACCAAAAAGAATCATGTGTTGCGCTTCCTCGACGATGGAGACAAGGTGAAAGCGACCATCTTTTTTCGGGGACGCGAGATGACGCGGCAAAGCCTGGGTCGCCAGATTCTGGAACGTTTGATTAAGGACGTCGATCAGAGAGGTCTGGTGGAGTTCCGTCCACGGCAGGAAGGCAATACGCTGCACCTGATCCTGGCGCCCAATAAGAAGGAAGGCGGAGCCAAGGAAAAGCCGGCTCCTCCAAAGTCCGCACCTCCCGCGCCGCGAGGCGGCGCGCAGACAGCGTAGAGCAGCTATCAGCTGTCAGCTTTCAGCCATCAGTAAAATCTCATGGTGCGATCGCTGGCTAAGAGGCATGTGGATGCTGCGCTGCTGACGATGTAACTGAGAGCTGACAACTGAAAGCTGAGAGCTATTATGCCTAAACTAAAAACACACAAAGGCGCTGCCAAGCGCTTCAAGAAGACCGGGACGGGAAAGATAAAGCGGCACAAAGCGAACCTCCGCCACATCCTGACCTCCAAGTCCAAGAAGCGCAAGAAACATCTCGGCAGCGCTGTGCTGGTGAGTGACGCAGACTTTAAAAAAGTAATGCGCATGATCCCGTACTAAACGGGAATGGAGCGACGGGCGTCCGCGCCCGTCCATAACAAAGTCTGCGGAGCAGAACGCACCGCAGCGGCGCGTGAAGAGGTCGGGCTTCAGAAATCCCATCGGGTAGAAGCCTCCTTACCTCCAGCCGCCATACGTAATAAAAAAGGAGAACCGCAATGCCTCGTGTAAAACGCGGAACCAAACGCCGCGCCAAGCGCAAAAAGATTCTTGAGCGCGCCAGTGGATACTTCCTAACTAAATCAAAACTTTACCGCTCGGCGAAAGAAGCCGTTGAGCGCGGGCTGAAGTTTGCCTACTCCGGTCGCAAGCAGAAGAAGCGCCAGTACCGGTCGATCTGGATCGTGCGCATCGGCGCCGCCGCCCGCCTGAATGGACTGAATTACAACCAGTTCATCAGCGGACTGAAGAAGGCCGGCGTGGAACTGGACCGCAAGATTCTGGCGGATTTGGCGGTGAACGATCCTGCGGGATTTGGCAGCCTGGCGGAGCAGGCAAAGAAGGCAAACGCAGCCGCGGCGTAGCAGTCAGTTTTCAGTCTCAATTTAATCTTGTCATCCTGAGCGAAGCGAAGGACCCCTACTCGACACACTTTTTCGCACGAGTAGAGTTCCCTCGCTTCGCCCGGGACAACAATCGTTATTGAGTAATGTTCGAAAGTAAGGTATTGCTCGAACGATGCCCTATACCGTCCCCCAACTGACCGACTTCTCGGCGGCCGCGCTCGACGACGCTGTCCGCGAACTTCTCGCCGCGCTGGAGCAAGAATCGGCAGCGGTCGGCTCCGAAAATGATTGGAAGGCATTTCGCGATCGTTGGATAGCACGCAAGAACGGCATTTTCACCCAAATCAATGATCTGTGGCTGAAAGCTGCGCCGGCAGCGAAGAAGCGCAACGTCGGGCAGCGCGTCAACGAACTCAAGCCGAAAGTCGAGCAGGCGGTGAATGGGACGTATGCCCGCCTGCTGAGCGGAGCGCTCTTCAAGGGCCGATCTGTCGGACGCGCGAAAGTACAGGACACCCCGCCTCGGCCTAGCGACGAATCGGAGAGTGTGCAGGTCACCTCTCCCGATGTTCCCAGCCCCGTTCGCGGCGATTCCGACCCAGCCGAGGCCCTGCCAATCGTGGAAGAGAAGCCTCCGGAGATTAACCAGCGGATTGCACTGCCAAAAGCCTTTATGGAGTGGGCTGAGCGAACTGGGCAGCCCCTGACCATCGACGAGGCGTTCAGCAAGGCCGAAGCTGTCGACATCACGCTCCCTGGCATTCGCCGCCCCATCGGCGCGGAGCATCCCGTCATCAAGACGATGAACGAGATGATTGGCGTCTTCCGCAATCTGGGCTACTCGGTCGAAGAAGGTCCGGAGATCGAAACCGATTTCTACAACTTTGAGGCGCTGAATTTTCCGCCGAATCACCCGGCGCGCGACACCCAGGACACGTTGTTCATCGCCGGACAGGAATCGAAGCCGCTGCGCGACCGTCTGCTGCTGCGCACGCATACTTCGCCGGTGCAGATTCGCACCATGCAGAAGACGAAGCCGCCGGTACGCGTCGTGTGTCCGGGCAAAGTTCACCGCAACGACGCGCTCGACGCGACGCACTCGCCCATCTTTCACCAGATCGAAGGTCTGGCGGTCGACACCAACATCACGTTCTGCGATCTGAAGGGCACGCTCGATCACGCCATGAAAGCGATGTTCGGGTCGAGCGTGAAGACGCGCTTCTATCCGTCGTTCTTTCCCTTTACCGAGCCCAGCGCCGACGTGCAGATCAGCTGCATTTTCTGCGACGGCAAGGGAGTGCGCGATGGCGCTCCCTGCCGGAACTGCAAGGCCAGCGGATGGATTGAGTTGCTGGGCTGCGGCATGGTCGATCCGAATGTGTACGGCTTCGTGGATTACGATCCAGCAAAAGTCTCTGGCTTTGCCTTCGGCATGGGCGTGGAACGAATTGCGATCCTGAAGTATGGCGTGGATGATATTCAGCTGTTCTTCCAGGGCGATGTGCGGTTCTTGGAGCAGTTTCTATGAAGCTCTCCCTGGGGTGGATAGGAGATTTTGTCGACCTGCCGGATTTCAGCAATCTGGGGAGCATCGACAAGATGGTCGAAAGATTGACCATGGCCGGACTTGCCGTCGAAGGTTTCAGCGTCGACGTCACGGAAAATGGTGACGTCGATCTGGAACAGACTGTGCTCGATTTTGATATCACCACCAACCGTCCCGATGCCATGAACCACTATGGCGTGGCTCGAGAGATTTCGGCGCTCTACGATCTGCCGCTCAAACCGATCGCGCCGAAACTGCCGCCGTCGCAAGGTAAATCCGAGGTCACCATCGACATTCAGGAGACGGGGCTGTGTCCGCGCTTCACGGCGCGCGAAATTCGCGACGTCACCATCAGGCCCTCACTCCCAAACATTGCGAGCCGTCTGCAGTTGCTCGATCAACGGCCCATCAGCAACGCGGTGGACGCTACCAACTACGTTTTGTGGGAGAGTGGCAAACCGACGCACGTGTTCGATCTCGATCTGCTCGAAGGCGGCAGGCTGATCATACGCAAAGCCGTCGACGGCGAAACGCTGAAAACGCTGGATGGCGTGGAGCGCAAGCTCACGACCGATGATCTGGTTGTTGCCGATGCGAAAAAACCGGTGGGGTTGGCCGGCGTAATGGGCGGCTTCGACACCATGATCACCGAGAAGACGAAGAATATCCTGATCGAATCCGCGTGGTGGGACCCGGCCACCGTGCGTCGCATGTCGAAGCGGCACGGCATTCACACCGACGCCTCGCACCGTTTTGAGCGCGGCGCCGATTTTGAATCGACTGTCGTTTCGACCAACCGGGTCGCCGAGCTGATTCTTTCATCTTGCGGCGAATCCGGCGGCGGCACGCTTATCGGCGATGTGATCGACGTGATCGCTCGCAAGCTTGATCTTGCTCCGGTGGAGCTCGACCTGCGCGAAGTGCACCGGATTCTCGGCGAAAAACTTAGTGCGCTTGAAATCAACCGCATTCTTACTCGTCTTGGTTTCACGGTCCTTCCCGGCGGCGAAGACACTTACCTCGTCCACATCCCCAGCTGGCGGCTTGATGTGGAGCGCGAGATCGACATCATCGAAGAACTGGCGCGGCTGCACGGCTACGACAGGTTCGCGAACACGCTGCCCGCCTACAGCGGCGAAGTTCGAGACCTGCCTGACGCGCACCAGGATGCGAGGATGCGCTCATCGCTCCTAGCGCTCGGGTACAACGAAGCTATTTCGCTCACATTTATTTCAAAAGAAGACGCCAAGCGCTTTTCGACCGCGGCCGAACTCGACCTCGCGAACCCGCTGAGCGACGAGGCTTCGGTGATGCGCACCTCGATGGTTCCGGGCATGCTCAACATGCTGGCCTACAACCTGAATCGCGGCAGCGACAATGTTCGCCTGTTCGAAGCTGGAAATGTGTTTGAAGCGTCGGGACCGGATGCATCGTCGCCGGGAAAGCCGCTGGAGCTGAAGCGTATCTCGGTGGGTGTGACCGGGGGCGCGACGGGCACCGCCGACGCAGACGTGGTGCGCGGACTCGCTCCGGGAGCGGCGTCGCGTCCATTTTCGTTCTTTGACCTGAAGGGCGATGTCGAGAGCTTGCTCGCTGCTTTCAGCCATTGGACGCTCTACTACGATGCCCACACCGCCGACTATTATCATCCCGGACGCTCCGCTCGCGCCGTGCTGGATGGCGCTACCGTAGCCCAGTTTGGCCAGATTCATCCCGAAATGGCCGCGGCGCGCAAACTGCGGCAGGATGTTTTTGTGGCCGAAATCTATCTCGACCGCCTCTACCGGCACGATCTGCGCCACGCTCATTATGAAGCGCCACCGCGCTTCCCTGCGGTCGAGCGCGATTTCTCGTTCACGTTTGCCGATGGCGTGGAGTTCGACAAAATTCGCCAGAGCGTTGCTGGATTGGGCATTACCGAGCTGCGCAGTTTCGTTCCGGTAGAAATCTTCCGCGGCGAAAAAGTGGGCGCGGGCAAGTACTCGATTCTGATGCGAGCCAAGTTCCAGTCCAGCGAGCGAACGCTACGCGACGACGAGGTGGCGCAGTGGGCGGAGCAGATTGTGAAGTCGCTGGAAGGGCTTGGCGGGGTACAGAGGGCGTAGGACTGCCTGGCCACAAGACTTCGGTTGGCATAGTTGGGCAGACGCTAATTGCGACGATCTACTTGCAGCGAGTCCCGTTGCGCTCGGCACATCGGTCATTCATGTTCTCAAGCCCCAATCCCGCCAGCGGGTCATAGCAGAAGCCCATACAGATGTCGTTTACGCTTCTCGATTCCTTTTCCGCTGGAGCAACCGACTCTAACTCGTGAAATATATCAACTACTTCTTTCGGCGGTTGCGTTCCATACTCATTTGTAAAGGCTAAGACCTTGTATCCGGTTCGAACGTACCAGCCTTCTGCATTGATGCTCCGCAAGGCGACTGCGGGCGCTGTGCGCATATCTCTTAGTTGAGTCGATTGTGCCAGCTTACGCACGCGCGCAGTAATTGTTTCCGGCAGCACTCCCGATCCGTCACGACTTGTGAACCGATATTGGAACAGTCGCCTATTGTTGCGCTCAACATAGAGCCTCCCGTCCCTAGCGGCGCTGATGGCGGTCTCGTCAAATTGCATGCCTCTTTTCTCCACGTGCAACACTGTCAATTCCGCCGGAGCGCCATCAGCTATCAAAGGGATACGATAGGGGCTCGCCGAGACGCCGTACCATGAGGCTACAACCAGGAAACAAACGGCAAGGGCTGGCCAAGTCCGCTCCCGGACGGGAACCTTCCGCAGCATCCAACTAGCCGGTAACAGGCGAGTCACGCAACACGCGGTTGAGGTCACAACTGTGACGACGAAGAGAATCTTCAGTTTCGCTAAGAAGACTTCTGAAAAGAATTGAGGGTTGTCGGACGGCAGGTTAAATGTGATCCAGGAATTCAGTGCAGGAAAATAATAGAATTCGATTCGCGAAAACCAGTACAGGCTCACGAGCCCCGATACCATCCCCAACCAGTAGCTGAAACGCGGCCTCAGGAAGACCCCCTCTGAAGCGACCACGAACGCAAGGGCACTCGCTATGGCAGCCACCGGGATGGGGCGATCGCCCGGTTGGAGACTGAGAAATAACCACCCTGTGGCCAGTGCGGAACAGAGAACAATGATGGCGGTCGCGACCTTGGCTCTCATTCGAGCGCATCCAGGAGAAGCGATTCCATACTGGTATTTGACACCGGTGCCGTGATGGAGACCATTCTCTTCGGTAACCACAAGATAGAGATCAGCGGTTGGCCATGGTCCGTATCGTTCCCAATCCCAGCAATCGTTCGTCGGCCGTGACCAGTGTCAGGTCCAGGACCTCGGCGGTGGCGGCGAGAATGCGATCGGCGGGGTCCTGGTGCATGGAGAGCTGCCTCGCGGCCAATGCGATTTCGTGTGTCAGCGGGGCCTCGCGGGTTCCGGCAGTGGCTCGCGCCAGCCAGGTCGAGAGGTCCCCGTCAATCTCGAATCTGCCTTTGTAGTGCAACGTCAGCGCCTCATAAGTGTTCATAGGCGAGAGCCAAAGTTCGTTTTCCTGGTCTTTGAGCTGAACCAAAACTCGTTTCCCAATCCGCCTGGGCTCGCTCAAACCCCATAACCAGATGTGCGTGTCGAGCAGCAATCTCAATCGCGCAAAACCTCCCACTCATCCTCATCGTTTGCCGGAGAAACGATGTCGCCGGTGATCCTCATCGTGTTCTTCATCGACCCGATCCAAGCTTCGCGATCTGTCACCGCCGTCGGCGGAACGACCTCGGCCACTGGCTTGCCAAACCGGGTGATCCGGATCGGCTTTTTCGTGGCGCGAACCTGCTCCAGCACGGCGAGGCACTTGGCTTTGAATTCCGAGATGGCGATTTCCTGCATGATGTTCTCTTATAGTCATTATATCATACTATGGTCGATATAATTGACCACTTCGCCAGAGAACACCTGCCACCGGCACTAAAGCCCACAATGATCGTGCGGCTTACGCGGCCCTAAAGGGCCGCTCTTTCATCGTGTCGACCGCTGGACGGACGAATGCGTCCGTCCCTACGTGAGCATCTCTTGTGCTAGCCTTACTTTCCATGACCCAGGTTTCGGCCCATCCCAAGCACTTTCTTTCCGATAAGGTTGAGCATTTTACCGAGTCCGTGATTCGCGAGATGACTCGGCAGGCGATGCAATATGACGCCGTCAACCTGGCGCAGGGGTTTCCCGATTTCTCCGCGCCCGCCGAAATCAAGCGCGCTGCGCAGGAAGCGATTGCCGCCGACGTGAATCAGTACGCCATTACCTGGGGCGCGAAGAGTCTGCGCGATGCCATCGCCCGGCAGATGCAGATGAAAGACGGGCAGGGGATCGAAGTCGATCCAGAAAAAGAAATTGTGGTGTGCTGCGGCTCGACTGAAGCGATGATCGCGACGCTACTGGCGGTGTGCAACAAGGGCGACGAAGTCGTGGTCTTCGAGCCCTTCTACGAAAATTACGGGCCAGACGCAGTTCTGAGTGGAGCCAAGCCGCGCTTCGTCAGTTTGCGTCCCCCACAAAAGGCGGGAGGCGAGTGGACGTTCGACGAACAGGAACTTCGCGAGGCTTTCCTACATAAAACCAGTCAATACCACACCAAGGCGATCATCGTTAACACGCCAAACAACCCAACCGGCAAGGTGTTCAGCCGGAAAGAACTGGAACTGATTCGCGACCTGTGCGTCGAGTACAACGTGCTCGCTATTACCGACGAAATCTACGAGCACATTCTTTACGATGGATCGGAGCACATTTCTCTCGCGAGCCTCGACGGCATGCGCGAACGGACCATCACTATTAACGGCCTCTCCAAAAGCTACAGCGTCACGGGATGGCGCGTGGGCTGGGCGGTTGCGCCGCCCGCCATCACAAACGCCATCCGCAAGGTGCATGACTTCCTGACCGTGGGTGCGCCCGCGCCTTTGCAGGAAGCGGGAGCGGCAGCCTTGAGCCTGCCTGCGAGCTACTATCGCGAACTGGCCGACCGCTACCGCACGCGGCGCGATCATCTGATTCCGGCGCTGGAGAAAGCCGGATTCCGCTGTTATCGTCCGCGGGGCGCTTATTACGTGATGACCGACATCAGCGCCTTCGGGTTCGCGAACGACGTGGAGTTCGCCGCTTACCTGGTGAAAGACGTCGGCATTGCGTGCGTGCCGGGATCAAGTTTCTACAAGCATCCGAAAGACGGATCCCAACAGGTACGTTTCGCCTTCTGCAAGAAGCCTGAGACACTGGACGAGGCAGCGCGACGGCTGGAAAAGCTGGCACGAAAGTAGCGTAAAATCCACAGCCAACTGCGCTATACTTCGCCTCAACGCTGACAATATTTCCCGAAAGCGAGTGGTGCCCATGTCTGTGAAGATGGCGGAAGAGGTATCTACCGAGGTTCCGGCTGAAGATTTTCAGGCGCTGGAAGAGAAAGTTTACCGCACCATTGAGTTGTACAAGGCCGCGAAGGAAGCGCGGGCTACGGCCGAACGCGATACGAAGCGGCTGCGGGAGCAACTCGAAGAGCGCGAGGAAGAAAACGAGTCCATGCGCCGCGAACTGGTGCAACTGCGCAAGGATCGCGAGGACATCCGAGCCCGGGTTGAGAAAATGCTGGGCCAGATGGAAAGCTTGACGCAAGAGCAGGCGGCAAGCTGACAGATTGCTGCGAAGTAGCCGATGGCGTCAGGCTCGCTAAATGACGTCGTCAGGCAGCGATCTGGCAGGAAGTAATTTGCCGAGGAGTGACATGGCCACTGCGAGCAAACAGCCTCCGACGGAAGCGCTGGCTAAGGATGTGCTGGCTAAAGATGCGTTGACCAAGCCCGTTGCGGCCAAAGACGCACCTGCCACCAGTGCCGCTAACGGCAGCGGCAATGGCAGTGTTCGCGTCGAAATTTTTGATCAGGTTTACAACCTGCGAGGCTCTGACGCGGATTACATTCTGAAGCTGGCCGAGTATGTGGACGGCAAGATGCGCGCGGTATCGGAACAGACGGCCACGGTCGATTCGGTACGGCTGGCGGTGCTGGCAGCGCTGAATATTGCGGATGAATATCATCTACTGAAGCGGCGACTGGAGCCGTCCTCGCCGAGCGCGCGGCAACGGGCCAGTAAACTGGCAAGCGCGCTGGACGAAGTATTGAAAGATGGCCGGCGCACCGGCTGATTGATCGTCTTAGTTCAGCCGTTTTAGTCAGTCTTGTTAATCGATCGTAACCTGCCGTTCATTTTTTTTACAC
>Ga0116216_10000966_pt1 | contig 20739 bp, 18 predicted proteins | sample Sb_taG_11_FD_89696 | JGI IMG/M metagenome (GOLD analysis project Ga0116216, IMG submission 89696) | Peat soil microbial communities from Weissenstadt, Germany - Sb_50d_3_AS metaG | ecosystem: Environmental > Terrestrial > Soil > Wetlands > Peat | place: Germany: Weissenstadt | collected 2010-09-21
CGAGCATCGAGGCTCCTCCTTGGGGTCGTCGGTGCGGGTAAGCACCGCCGACTTCGACCTCTCTGTTTATGTCCCCTTCCCAACCAGCACGCCGCACATCGGCGTGGAACTACTCATCTAGGCGCCTCTCGGCGACCCCGTGGCGCGTGGCGCCTCTCGGCGCCGATTCAGCGAGCGTAGGTCTCAGGCGGGCGCGTCGTGCGGCGGTCATCGACCACCGGTGCGACTTCGTCCCGGCGCCTGGCCCACGTGGGGAGATTGCCCTTCGCAGGCGAGCTTCCCGATCGACTGGGGCCCGAAACGTCCGTCAGAGCTCGGCCGCCCGGACGCTGGGGCAGTCCGGGCGGGCGTGGGATCGCGCGATCGCGCCTGTTATCTAGGCGCGATCGGCTTCTACGAATTTCTTCGGGTCGGCGGCTAGTTGCGATGCCCGGGCGCGACGGCCTCGGAGACGCGACGGCCGAGCTCGTGAACCTGATCATCGGTCAGGTGGCTCACGTCCAGGCCCATCTCCTCGAGCTCGCGGCGAACGTTCTCCGCCGCGTGGATGGCGTCCAGCGCTCGGCCGAGCTTGGTCAGCACGCCGTTGACGAGCGGATCGTCCAGCGAGAGGGTTCCGTCCGCCGCCGGCTTCAGCAGCCGCGTCCGGAGCGCCTCGCATTCGTGCATGCCCAGCTCGAGCGTGAGCTTCGGCTCGCCATTGAGGTCGCCGACCTCGAACTCATTGAATTGATCTGTGGTGCTCATTACAACCCCGCCTCCTGAGCGGTAACCCTCCGAGCGCGATCACGCCCAGCTGGGACTTAGTGGTCCCTGTATCGACCGGCGCGCGCGTAGCTTGAGCAAGCGCCGGTTCCCCTGCGCGGTTCGCCGAGGGCGGCGGCGAGCGCCTACAGATTCACGGCCACGTACTTGGTCTCGAGGTACTCCTCGATGCCCTCGGGACCGCCCTCGCGGCCGAAGCCCGACTGCTTGATGCCGCCGAACGGGGCGGCTGGGTTGGAGACCATCCCCTGGTTGAGGCCGACCATCCCGGTCTCGAGCCTCTCGACGACGCGCAACGCCCGCTTGAGGTTGGACGTGTACACGTAGGCAACGAGCCCGTACTCAGTGTCGTTGGCGGCGGCAATCGCCTCGTCCTCGTCGTCGAATCCCCTCACCGGCGCGACCGGGCCGAAGATCTCCTCCTTCAGGAGGTGCGCGTCCGCCGGCACATCGGTCAGCACCGTTGGGTCGTAGAAGTAGCCGGCGCCGTCGCGCTCGTGACCGCCGACAAGGGCCTTGGCGCCGCGGCCCACGGCGTCCTCGACGAGCTCCGCCACCTTGCTCCGCTGGTTGGCGTCGATCAACGGCCCGACCTCGACGTCGTCCGCGGTGCCGCGGCCGACCTTCATCGCACCCATCTTCTCCGCCAGCTTCTCAGCGAACTCGCTGGCCACCGAGTCGGCGACGTGGAACCGGTTGGCGGCCGTGCACGCCTCGCCGATGTTGCGCATCTTCGCGATCATCGCGCCCTGGACGGCCGCGTCGACGTCGGCGTCGTCGAAGACGATGAAGGGGGCGTTGCCGCCGAGCTCCATCGACAGTCGCAAGAGGTTCTCCGACGCCTGCTCCATCAGCTTGCGGCCGACCTCCGTCGAACCGGTGAACGACAGCTTGCGCAGCCGGGGATCGGCGATCAGCGGGGCCATCGTCTCGCCCGAAGAGGACGCGGTGATGATGTTGAGCACGCCCGGCGGGAGCCCGGCCTCCTCGAGGATCTTGACCAGCATCAGCATCGAGAGCGGTGTCTGCTGGGCCGGCTTGACGACCATCGTGCACCCCGCCGCGATCGCCGGGCCGACCTTCCGTGTGCCCATCGCCAGCGGGAAGTTCCATGGCGTGATCAGCAGGCACGGCCCGACGGGCTGCTGCATCGTCAGCAGGCGGCCCTGGCCGTTCGGGGTCACCGCGTAGCGTCCGTTGATCCGAACCGACTCCTCGGCGAACCAGCGCAGGAACTCCGAGCCGTACATGATCTCCGCCTTTGACTCCTTCAGCGGCTTGCCCATCTCGAGCGTCATCAGCAGCGCCAGTTCGTCGGCGCGCTCGGTGAGCGCCGCAAACGCGCGGCGGAGGATCTCGCCCCGCTCGCGCGGTGCGTGTTGGCTCCATTCGGGTCCGGCCTCGACTGCCGCGTCGAGCGCCGCCTTGGCGTCATCGACGGACGCGTCAGCGACGTCGCACAGGGCATCGCCGGTGGCGGGGTCCTCGACGGACAGCGTTCCCTTGGCGCCGTCGCGCCACTCGCCGGCGATGTACAGCTGCTTCGGAACCTGGTCGACTACGCGTTGCTCTTCTGGGGCTGTGATCGTGCTCATGTCCTCAACCTACCACCGGTCAGCGGGCGTCAACCAACGCCCCGGCGAGAGGAGAGTCTCGCCGGGGCATCGGCATAGCAACGTTACGCAGCGGACGCCAGGGGGGCGGGTTCAAGAGTGACGCCGAGCACTTCGTCAATGGTCATCGCAAAGTGGAACTTCATCGCCTCGCGGACCTCGTCGGGCACATCGTCCAGATCGCCGCGGTTGCGCTCGGGGAGAACCACATCGGTGAGCCCGGCGGCGTGTGCCGCGAGCACCTTCTGCTTCACGCCACCGATCGGCAACACGCGCCCCTGGAGCGTCACCTCGCCGGTCATTCCGACGGTGTGCTTGACGGGCCGGTCGCTCAGCAGCGACGACAGCGCAGTGACCATCGTCACGCCGGCGCTCGGGCCATCCTTCGGGATGGCACCAGCGGGAACGTGGACGTGGAACGAGCGGTCCTCGAACGCGTGCGGGTCGATCCCGAGGTCATCGGCGTGGCCGCGGACGTAGGAGAGGGCGATCTGCGCCGACTCCTTCATCACGTCGCCGAGCTGGCCCGTGAGCGTCAGCCCGGGCTTGCCCTGCATCGCAGTGGCCTCGACGAACAGCACGTCGCCGCCAGCGCCGGTGACGGCGAGACCCGTCGCCACGCCTGGCACGGCCGTGCGGATCGCGGACTCCTGGAAGTGGCGCTGGCGCCCGAGGGCGTCGCGGATCGCGTCCAGGTCGATTGTCACGGGCGCCTCGCTTGAACCGGACGCGATCTGCGTCGCGGTCTTGCGCAGCAGGGTTCCGAGGTCACGCTCGAGCTGGCGGACGCCGGCCTCGCGCGTGTACTCGATTGCGATCGTCGTCACCAGCTCGTCGGAGATCTCGACCTCCTCGGACCGGAGTCCGTTGCGCTCCAGTTGGCGCGGCCACAGGTAGCCGCGAGCGATCGCGACCTTCTCGGTGGTCGTGTAGCCGTCGAACCGGATCACCTCCATCCGGTCCAGCAACGGACCAGGGATCGTGTCCGCCACGTTTGCGGTGGCGATGAACATCACGTTGCTCAGGTCGAGCTCGACATCGAGGTAGTGGTCGCGGAAGCTGTGGTTCTGCGCCGGGTCCAGCACCTCGAGCAGCGCCGAGCTGGGGTCGCCTCGCCAGTCGGCGCCGACCTTGTCAACCTCGTCGAGCATGATCACGGGATTCATCGTTCCGGCGTCCCGCAGCGCACGCACCAGGCGGCCCGGGAGGGCGCCGATGTACGTCCGCCGGTGACCGCGGATCTCCGCCTCGTCGCGCACGCCGCCGAGCGACATCCGGACGAACTCCCGGCCGGTGGCGCGGGCGATCGACTCGCCAATCGAAGTCTTGCCGGTGCCCGGGGGGCCGATCAGCGTCAGGATCGCGCCGGAGCGCTTGTCCTCGACGATTCCCCGCTCCTGGCGGAGCTTCTTGACCGCGATGTACTCGACGATCCGGTCCTTGACATCTTCCAGGCCGGCGTGATCGGCGTCCAGCACCTCACGAGCGTTCCCGGGATCGAGCCGCTCATCGGAGCGCTTGCTCCACGGCACTGCAATCAGCCAGTCGAGGTAGGTGCGGATCACGCTTGACTCGGCGCTCTGCTCGCCCATCCGCTCGAGCCGGCCCAGCTCCTTCTCGGCCTGCCCGCGGACCTCGTCGGGCATGCCCGACTCCTCGATCTTGGTCCTGTACTCCTCCACGATCGAGCCGTCGTCCTCGCCGAGCTCCTTGCGGATCGACTCCATCTGCTTGCGGAGGAAGTACTCGCGCTGCTGCTTGTCGGCGCCGGACTCGACGTCGTCCCGGATCCGCTTGCGGACCTGGAGCTCAGCGAGCCGCTCGCGCTGGAACTTCAGCGCGATCTCGAGCCGCTCGGGCACGTCAAGCGTCCGGAGCAACTCGACCTTCTGCTCGTAGCCGATATCAGGCGAGTAACCGCTGGTGTCGGCGAGCGCGCCGGCGTCGGTGATGCTGCGGACAAACGCGGAGACGCGACCATCGTCGCCGCGGAGCTCGAGGATCTCCTCGACCACGGCGCGATACTCGCGCTCAAGATTGCGGGTGCGTCCGTCGACCGGCCCCTTCTCGGGATCGGGATGCTCCTCGACCTCGACGTACAGCCTGCCGTCCGGGAGCGTGTGAGCGGCGCCGGCGACGCCACGGTGCAGTCCCTGCAGGACCACGCCTCTCGCGCCACCGGGCAGCCGGACCCGGTCAGCGACCTCAGCGACCGTGCCGACGGTCGCGAAATCCTGCTCGTGCTTGGGCACGAGCAATATGCGCTCTTCCTCGCCGACGTCCACGGTCAGCGTGAGCGACATGCCCGGGAAGACGACTGCGTCTTCAAGCGGGACAAGGAGTAGGCGGCTCATCTGAGTTTCTTCACTTTCGCTAGCTGCTTATCAGTGGTAAGCGAAAGGATAGCAAGATTCGGTTGCCCGAGCGGAGCGGATTTGAGTCGCTTAGGCTTAGATTACTCGGACCTCCGCGAGGCGATGCGAGCGGGGGCCGTCGAAGGTTCGTGTCCGAGGCGAGCCAGCCGCCGCGAGGCGGCGCCCCCAGATCGGCCCGCGTTTGCGATCATCCCCGGGATGTCCGAGCACCGCACGCCCACAGGGGAGCCGGCGCACGATGTCCTAGCGGCGGAGGCGTTCGCGATGCCGGCGCCGGATCCGGACCTTCACCACGGCCCGGTGCTGCTGCCCGAGGACCCGACCGGGCTGCCCGAGCCCCACGATGTGCTCGCCGCCGAGGAGTTCCCGATGCCGGCGCCGCGACGTGGCGACGAGCACGGGTCCGTGGTCAGCCGGGCTCCGATCCAGGCGAAGGTCGGGGTGCTGACAGCCGGCGCGGGCCTGCTGCTCGTCGTGAGGCGCCTGCGCCGGCGCTGACCCGCCGCGTCAGGACGACGCCGACTGCCGAGCCGGCCGGTTGCGCGAGGGCAGCAGATCGGTGATCGTGCCCTCCGCCATCTCCGCCGCAAAGCCGATCGTCTCGCTCAGCGTGGGGTGGGGGTGAATCGTCAGCGCGATGTCCTCAGCGTTCGCGCCCATCTCGAGCGCGTGGACCGTCTCGGCGATCAGGTCGCCCGCGTTCACGCCGACGATGCCGGCGCCGAGGAGCCGCCGCGTCCCAGGTTCGAACAGGAGCTTCGTCATTCCCTCGTTGCGGCCGAGGCCGAGGGCGCGGCCTGACGCCGCCCAGGGGAAGACGGCCTTCTCGTACTCGATCCCGGCGGCGCGCGCCTCGGTCTCGGTCAGGCCCATCCAGGCGACCTCGGGATCGGTGTAGGCGACGGATGGGACCGTCCGGGCGTAGAACCCCGCGCCGGGGACGCCGGCGATCACCTCTGCCGCGGTCTTCCCCTCGTGCGAAGCCTTGTGGGCGAGCATTGGGCCGCCGACGATGTCGCCGATCGCGTAGATCCAGGGGACGTTCGTGCGCAGCTGGCGATCGACGGCGATGAAGCCGCGCTCGTCGACCTCGACCCCCGCCGCGGACGCGTCGATGGCCCGCCCGTTCGGCGTGCGCCCGACGGCCACCAGGATGCGATCGAACAGCTCTGAGGTGTCGTTCGAGAACTGGACCCGGAGCCCATCCGGGGCGGCCTCGATCGCCTTGACCTCGGTGCTCAGATGGATCGCCTCGTAGCGCTGCGAGATCCGCTTCTCTAACGGCCGGACGAGATCGGCATCGCATCCCGGGATCAACTGGTCGAGCAGTTCGACCATCGTCACGCGCGAGCCCAGCGCGTCGTACACGGTCGCCAGCTCGAGCCCGATGATCCCGCAGCCGATCACGAGCAGACGCTCGGGGATGTCCGGCGGTGAGAGCGCCGCCGTCGAGTCGACAACACGCGGATCGTCGGGCAGGCCTGCAAGCATGGCGGCCTGCGATCCGGCGGCGATGATGCAGTTGTCGAACGTGACGGTGCGCTCGCCAACCGACACCGAGTGCGGGCCGGTGAGCCGTGCCTCTCCGTGGATCACCTCGATCTTCCGCTGCTTGGCGAGGCCGCTCAGCCCCCCGGTCAGCTTGTCGACGACCGATTGCTTCCACTGCAGCAGCGCGGCGATGTCCACCTCCGGCTTGCCGAACGTGATGCCGTGGGCGGCCATCTCCTCGGTCTCGGTCACCACCCGCGCGGCGTGCAGCAGGGCCTTCGACGGGATACAGCCGACGTTCAGGCAGACGCCGCCGAGCGTCTCGTAGCGCTCGATCAGGATCGTCTTGAGGCCGAGGTCGGCGGCACGGAAGGCGGCCGTGTAGCCGCCGGGGCCGGATCCGATCACCACCACCCGGGCGTCGTGCCCGCTGCCGTCGGGGGACACCGGTGGCGGTCCGGACGCGGGTTGATCGGCGGAGGGGGGAGTGGAGGCGGCAGGGGCCGCCGAGTTCGTCTCCAGCGACAGCAACACGCTCCCCTCGCTCACGCGGTCGCCGATCTTCACGCTGAGCTGCTTGACCACGCCGGCGACGGGGGCCGGCACATCCATCGTCGCCTTGTCGGACTCGAGCGTGACCAGTGGGTCCTCGACGGCGACCTCGTCGCCCGGAGAGACGTGGATCTCGATCACCGGCACGTCGGTGAAATCCCCGATGTCGGGAACGCGGACGTCGGTGGCTGAGCTCACAGCAGCGCCCTGCGCAGGTCGCTGAGGAGGCGGGCGAGATGGACGACGAACCGGGCCGCGGCCGCGCCGTCGATCACCCGGTGATCGTAGGACAGCGACAGCGGGACTATCAGCCGGGGCACGAACTCCGATCCATTCCAGACGGGCTTCATCGCCGAGCGGCTGACGCCGAGGATCGCGACCTCAGGCGCGTTGATGATCGGCGTGAACGAGGTGCCGCCGATGCCGCCGAGCGAGGAGATCGTGAACGACGCGCCCTGCATGTCACCCGGCGCCAGCTTGCCCTCGCGGGCCTTGCCGGATAGCTCGGCGAGATCCCGAGCGATCTCGAGCAGACCCTTGCCGTCGGCGTCCTTGATCACCGGCACGACCAGCCCGCCCGGCGTATCGGCGGCGAAGGCGATGTTGTAGTAGCGCTTGAGCACGAGGTCGTCGCCGTCGAGCGAGGCGTTGAAGTTCGGGAACTCCTTGAGCGCAGCCACGCAGGCGACGACGAGGAAGGAGAGCATCGTCACCTTGATGCCTTCGCGCGTGTGTTCCTCATTGAGCTGCTTGCGCCACGCCTCGAGCTCGGTGATGTCCGCCTCGTCGTTCTGGGTGACGTGCGGGATCATCACCCAGTTACGGGCGAGGTTGGGCGCGGAGATCTTCTGGATCCGCGAGCGCGGGACGCGCTCGACCGGGCCGAACTTCGCGAAGTCGATCGATGGCCATGGCGGCAGATCCAGGCCCAACCCGGGGCCGGCCGGCGAAGCCGGAGCCGGCCCTCTCTTTACAAATCCCTCGACGTCCTCGCGCGTGATCCGTCCCTTGCGGCCCGTGCCGCTCACCTGTGAGAGCTCGACTCCGAGCTCGCGGGCGGCGCGCCGGGCGCTCGGGCTCGCATAAACGGGAGCGTTGCCGTCGGCCGGCGCGGCGGGGGCGTCTTCACTCAGCGGAGGCTCGGCCTCGAGCGCCGTCTCGACCGCGTCGGGCGCCGCGGCCTCGACCGGCGCCCCATCCGAGGCGACCGCCGACGCCTTCGACGGCGATCCGGCGCCGTCACCGTCACTGCCCGACGGCTGCATCGTCAGCAGCGCTGTGCCCCGCGATACGCGATCGCCGACCTTCACTTGCAGCTCTCCGATGACGCCGGCGAACGGCGCCGGCACATCCATTGTCGCCTTGTCGGACTCGAGCGTCAGCAGCGGATCGTCGAGACCCACCTCGTCCCCTGGCGCGACCAGGATCTCGATGATCGGTACGTCTTCGAAGTCGCCGATGTCCGGCACTTCGACGGAGATGGACTCAGTCGCGCTCATACCGTCGTGGGCATCGGCGCGTCGGGATCGATCTCGTAGCGGTCGATCGCTTCCTGGACCCGAGCGGAATCGAGCGAACCGTCGTCGGCGAGCTCCTTGAGCGCTGCGACGGTCACGTAGTGGCGATCGACCTCGAAGAACCGCCGCAGCGTGGCGCGCCTGTCGCTGCGGCCGAAGCCGTCGGTTCCCAGCACGCGGTAGCGGCCGGGGACCCACTGGCGGATCTGATCGGCAAACGCGCGGATGTAGTCAGTCGAGGCGACGGCCGGACCTCTACCCAGGCACTCCGACACATATGCGGAACGGGGCTCGTCGGCAAGCGGATGGAGCATGTTCCAGCGCTCGGCATCGAGTCCGTCGCGACGCAGCTCGGTGAACGAGGTGACGCTCCAGACGTCTGCGGCGACGCCGAAATCGGCCTCGAGCAGCTCGGCCGCTGCCAGCACCTCGTTGAGGATCGTCCCGGAGCCGAGCAACTGCACCCGGGGGCCGTCGCCGGTGCCCGGGCGGAGCAGGTACATCCCCCGCAGAATCCCCTCCGCGGCGCCGTCAGGCATCGGCGGATGCCGGTAGTTCTCGTTCATCAACGTGAGGTAGTAGAAGACGTCCTCCTGCTCGCCGACCATCCGGCGCAGGCCGTCCTGGATGATCACCGCCACCTCGTAGCCGAACGTCGGGTCGTAGGCGCGGCAGTTCGGCACGACCGAGAACAGCACGTGGCTGTGGCCGTCCTGGTGCTGGAGGCCCTCGCCGTTGAGCGTGGTGCGCCCAGCGGTGCCCCCGAGCATGAAGCCCCGGCTCCGGCAGTCGGCGGCCGCCCACACCAGATCGCCGACGCGCTGGTAGCCGAACATCGAGTAGTAGATGTAGAACGGCACCATCTGGGTGGCGTGGGTGCTGTAGGAGCTCCCGGCGGCGATGAACGAGGAGATCGATCCTGCCTCCGTGATCCCCTCCTCGAGGATCTGGCCGTGCTGGTCCTCCTTGTAGAACATCAGCTGCTCGGAATCCTGGGGCTGGTAGAGCTGCCCCACCGGCGAATAGATACCGACCTGGCGGAACATTCCCTCCATGCCGAACGTCCGTGACTCGTCGGGCACGATCGGGACGATATGGCGGCCGATCTGCTTGTCGCGCAGCAGCGCCGCGAGGACCCGCACGAACGCCATCGTGGTCGAGATCTCGCGGTCATCGGTGCCCTGAAGCTGGGAGGCGAACAGGTCGAGCGAGGGCACCGGCAGGGGTTCGGCGCGGCGCCGGCGGACGGGCAGCGAGCCGCCGAGCTTGCCGCGGCACTCGCGCAGGCACTGCATCTCGGGCGAGTCGTCGGGGGGCTTGTAGTACTCGGCATCGCGGACCTGCTCGTCGGTCAGCGGCAGCTCGAACCGGTCGCGGAAGGCGCGGAGGGCGTCCTCGGTCATCTTCTTCGCCTGGTGGGTGATCATCTGACCCTCGCCGGAGGCGCCCATCCCGTAGCCCTTCACGGTCTTGGCCAGGATCACGGTCGGCTGACCGGTGTGGCGAACCGCCTCGTAGTACGCCGCGTAGACCTTTTGCTGATCGAGCCCGCCGCGGTTCAGAAGCCAGATCTCCTCGTCTGACATGTGGGCGACACGCTCGAGCAGGACCGGGTCGCGACCGAAGAAGTGCTCGCGCACGTAGGCGCCGTCCCGGGACTTGAACGTCTGGTACTCGCCGTCGACGCAGTCCTCCATCACCTTCACGAGCCGGCCGTCGGTGTCCTCAGCGAGTAGCGGATCCCACCGGGAACCCCAGACGACCTTGATCACGTTCCAGCCGGCGCCGAGGAAGTCGGACTCGAGCTCCTGGATGATCTTTCCGTTGCCCCGGACGGGACCGTCGAGCCGCTGGAGGTTGGCGTTGATGACCCAGATCAGGTTGTCGAGTTGATCGCGGCCGGCCAGGCCGATCGCCCCCATCGACTCGGGCTCATCCATCTCGCCGTCGCCGAGGAACGCCCACACCTTGCGCCCCTCGGTATTCACGATTCCCCGTGCCTGGAGGTAGTGCATGAAACGCGCTTGGTAGATCGAGGTGATCGCGCCGATCCCGAGCGAAACGGTCGGGAACTGCCAGAACTCGGGCATCAGCCACGGGTGCGGGTATGAGCTGAGACCGCCGGGGATTGAGACCTCCTGGCGGAAGCCGTCGAGCTGCTCGGCGGTCAGGCGCCCCTCCAGGAACGCGCGCGCGTAGTTGCCCGGCGACGAGTGGCCCTGGAAGTACACGAGATCCCCACCGTGATCGTCCGACGCCCCGTGCCAGAAGTGGTTGTAGCCGACCTCCATCAGCGTGGCCAGCGACTGGTACGTGGCGATGTGCCCGCCGAGCTCCGAGGAGAGCTTGTTCGCGCGCACGACCATTGCGATCGCGTTCCACCGGACGATCGAGCGCAGCCGGCGCTCAAGCGCCGGATCACCGGGGAGCTTGGCCTCGCGCTCGGCCGGGATCGTGTTGACATACGGAGTGTTGAGGCTGGCGATCGGTCCGGTGCCGGAATGCTGCGCGCGCTCGACGACGCGGGTCAGGATCTGGCGGGCGCGGTCGGGGCCATCGTGCGCGACGACCGCGTCGATCGCCTCGAGCCATTCGCTCGTCTCGGCCGCGTCGACGTCTGCTCCGGCGCCGTTAGAGCTGGGGATGTGTACTTGTTCCGTCATGCGCCAAGGGGCAGTGGATATTGGGAGTTCGCGGTCCGGAGGGTCACTATACATTCGCCTCGATCCCCCCAGGCGGGGGGTTCCGGTACGGTCCGCGCCGTGGCACTACGTGAGGTAGACGGCGCACCGGGAGCGCCCTGGGGACGGTCGCTCGCCGGATCGCTCGACGAGCTGGTCGTCGAATCGGAGCTGCTGGCGGGCAACCCGCTGGGCGATCCGTCACGGCGCCCGCTTTACGTGTACCGGTCTCCGGGCGCGGGTTCGAACGGCGCGGTCCCGTCGGTGTACGTGATCCAGGGCTATAGCGGGCAGGTCGACGCATGGCTGGGCCGCGTCGCGTTCGAGCCGACGATCATCGAGCGGCTGGATGCGATGTTCGCCGCCGGTGAGTGCCCCGACGCGATCGTCGTGTTCGTCGACGCGTGGACCTCGCTCGGCGGCTCGCAGTTCCTGAACTCGAGCAGCACCGGCCGCTACATGGACTACCTGTGCGACGAGGTCGTGGCGTTCGTGGAGGAGCGCTACCCGGTGCTGCCCGGACGCGACCATCGCGGCCTGACGGGCAAGTCATCAGGCGGCTACGGGGCGATGGTGGTGCCGATGCTCCGTCCCGACGCGTTCGGCGCGCTCGCCTCGCACGCCGGCGATGCCCTGTTCGAGGCCTGCTACCTGCGGGACTTTCCGGTCATCGCCAGAACGCTTCGCGACCACTTCGACGGGTCCTACGACGCGCTCGTCGAGCAGGCCCGCGAGGGGGATCACTTCGACTGGGAGCGCTTCGGGATGGCGTTCTCCATGTACGCGTACGCCGCCGCCTACACGCCCGATCTCGACCGGCCGGGGGCCGCGCTTGTTCCGTTCGACGTCGCCACGGGTCGTCTGATCGACGAGATCTGGGAGAAGTGGCTGGAGCTCGACCCGGTGCGGATGGCGCCGCGCTACGCCGACGCGCTGCGGAGCATGCGCCGGATCTACCTCGATGCCGGCAAGAGCGACGAGTACTTCCTCGACCTCGGCGCCGAGGCGTTCGCCGACGAGCTCTCGCGCCTCGGGGTCGAGCACACGCTCGAGCTGTTCGAGGGTAAGCATGGCGGGATCGTGTACCGCTACCCAGGGGCGATCCGGGAGCTGATCGTCGCGCTCGCCCCATAACGCGCCATCCGCGAAGGATCAACCATGACCACGACCTCCGATGAACAACTGATCTACGCAGGCCCGGCGGAGCTCGCCGAGCTTGTGCGCGGCCGCCAGGTCTCGCCCCGGGAGCTGGTCGAGCTGTGTCTCCGGCGGATCGAGGCTCTGAACCCGCGCCTGAACGCGTTCCGCACGACGCTCGCGGAGCTGGCGCTGGCGGAGGCGGACACGATGGCGGGCCGGGAGGGCCTGCTTGCCGGAGTCCCGGTCGCGATCAAGGACGACATTGCCGTCAAGGGGCAGCCGACGACCCGGGGCTCTCGCAGCTTCGGCCCGCCGGCGCCGGCCGACGCCGAGGCGGTTCGGCGCCTCCGGGCCGCCGGCGCGATCCCGATCGGGATCACGAACGTGCCCGAGCTGACGATCTGGCCGTGGACGATCACCAAAGCCAGTGGGACAACTCGGAACCCGTGGGACCTCAGCCGCACACCCGGAGGGTCCTCGGGCGGCTCGGCCGCCGCAGTGGCGGCCGGAATGGTGCCGTGCGCGACCGGGTCTGATGGAGGCGGATCGATCCGGATCCCCGCCTCGTGCTGCGGACTGGTCGGAATGAAGTCGACCCGGGGTCGCGTCTCGACCCAGCCGGCGCGCGAGGGATGGCTCGGCCTGTCGGTGTTCGGCGCCCTGGCGCGCACGGTTCGCGACAGCGCGCTGCTGCTCGACGCGATGCAGGGGTCGATCGCCGGTGACGCCCACTCTGCTCCACCGTTCGACGGCACGTACGTCGACGCGGCGGGGAAGGAGCCGGGTCGGCTGCGGATCGCCGTCTCGCGCAAGGTGCCGCCGGGCTTGATCGCGAAGCTCTCTCCCGACCAGCGCGGCGCTTGGGAGCGGACCGGCCACCTGCTGTCGGATCTCGGCCACGACGTCGTCGAACGAGATCCCCGGTACGGACTAGCGCAGATCGACTTCGTGCAGACGTGGATGCGAGGGATCCACCAGGAGTCGCTGACAGTGCCCGACCGGAGTCAGCTCGAGCCCCTGACGCGACAGATCGCGGGCGCCGGCCGCTATCTGGTCCCTCCCCGCCGGCGGGACAAGCTGCTGGCCAAGCGAGCGGTGACGACTGCGCGCATCCTCGCGTTGTGGAACGAGGTCGATGTGCTGATGACGCCGGGGCTGGCGACCACGGCGATTGCAGCCGAGGGGGCGTTCGGCAAGACCGCTCCGCTCGCGATCGACAAGGCGGGGCGGTTCACGCCGTACACGCCGATCTTCAACCTGACCGGCCAGCCTGCGGTGACGGTCCCGGCCGGCTTCGGCAGCGACGGGTTGCCCCTGAGCGTCCAGCTGGTCGGCAGGCCCGGTGCCGAGGACGTGTTGTACTCGCTCGCGGGTCAGCTCGAGTCCGCTCGTCCGTGGCGCGAGCACCGACCCGCGCTCGGCTGAACCGGGCTAGGGCGCGCCCCACTTGACCGTGGTCGCGCCCCACGTGAACCCGCCGCCGAACGCGGCAAGTAGCACCCGATCCTCGCGACGCAGTCGCCCCTCAGCCTCGGCGACCGACAGCGCGATCGGCAGCGTCGCCGTCGACGCGTTGGCGAATCGATTCACGTAGTCGACAACGCGGTCGGCCGGTAGCCCAAGCCGCTGGCCGACGGCGCGGATGATCCGCGAATTCGCCTGGTGGTAGACGAACAGATCGACGTCTTCGAGCGCGAGCCCCGAGTGCTCGAGGGCCTCGCCGGTCACCTCCGACAGGCGCCCGACCGCGGCCCTGAACGTCTCCTGCCCCTGCATCTGGATCCGCTCGCCGCGGGGCAGGCGGATCAGGTCGGCGCCGGCGTGATCGGCATGGAGCACGACCGGACCGATCCGCCCAGGCGCCTCGCCCGTCGAGGAGACGACGGCCGCGCCGGCGCCATCGGCAAACAGCGGCGCGGTTTCACGGTCGGAGAAGTCCAGGAATTTCGAAAGGAAGTCCGCGCCGACGACGAGCGCATGCGTGGCGCGCTCCGACTCGATCTGCCCGGTCGCGAGCGCGAGGGCCGCCAGCCAGCCGGTGCACGCCGAGCCGACGTCGAGCGCGCCGGCGCGGGTGGCCCCGACGATCCCAGCCACGAGCGGCGCGGCGTTGGGGGTGATCTCGTCGGCCGTCGAGGTCGCGACGAGCACGAGGTCGAGCTCATGGGGCTCGACGCCGGCTTGGCTCATCGCCGCGCAAGCAGCGCGCGCCGCGAAGTCGCTCATCCGCTCTCCGGGCTCCGCCCATGGTCGCTCGCTGGTCCCGGTGCGCTTGGCGATCCACTCCTCGTCGACCCCGATGCGCGCCGCGATCTCGCGGTTGGGTACACGGCGCTCGGGGAGCGCCATGCCGATCCCGACGATCGCCGCGCCGGCGCGCCCGCCGCGATCCTGCGGCAACGGAGTGGGCGTCTCGGCGGACGAGGCTCTCAGCTGCGAACCTCGGGGTACCGCGGCAGCCCGTCGTCTGGGATCGGCTCCCACGGCACTGCGTACGCGACGAACTGGTGGGCGCTCGGACGGACGCCGGGGTCGGAGTCGAACGCTCCCATCCGCACGCCGATCCGCTCACGATGCTCCGGGTGCCGGCTGAACAGGGCCGAGCCGCAATCTCCGCAGAACCACTTCTCCGCGCCGTCCGGGGGCTTCCACGCGCGGAGGTGCTCCTCGCCGGCGACGACCCGGAACGAGCCGGGCACCACGCGCGCATTCGGCGAGGCGGCGGCGCCGGTCCGGCGCTGGCAGCGGCGGCAGTGGCAGTAGGTGACGCCGACGGGTTGGGCGTCGAGCTCGAACCGCACGGCGCCGCAGTTGCACCCGCCGGTCAGGGGAAGCTCAGGAGTGTCCGCCATCTGAGGGCGAAACGATACGGCAGCGAGGTGTGAGGCGGCGGTGGGAGAATCGGCGCGTGACGCTCGCGGCGAAGCTCCAACTCAAGCCAGGCCAGTCGGTCTTCGTCGCCGATCCACCGTCCGGCATGACGCTCGAGCTACCGCCCGAGTGGCCCCGGACGGATGACCTGGACGACGCCGACGCGGCCCTGTTCTTCGCCGTCAAGCGCAGCGATCTCGAGCGACTGCGCTCGCAGCTCGTGGCCGTCGCCCGCAAGGATCGTCTCGTGTGGCTCGGGTACCCGAAGGCCCGGCAGCTCGGAACCGATCTCAACCGGAACTCGCTGTGGGAGCTGCTCGTGGGCGACGGAATCCGGCCGGTGCGCCAGATCGCGATCGACGACACCTGGTCCGCGCTCCGGATTCGCCCGGCGTGAGGGCCCTTAGCGCCGGTTGCGCCTCGACCGCTCCGGATTCGCCCGGCGTGAGGGCCCTTAGCGCCGGTTGCGCCGCGACCAGTCCCGGGCGAGGATCGCGTAGACGACGTGGTCGATGTAACGGTCGCCGACCAGCTCCGCTTCCCTGAGCACGCCCTCCTCGGTGAACCCGAGCCGCTCCGGGATCGCCCGGCTGCGCCTGTTCCCGACGCCGGCTCGGATCTCGATTCGGTTGAGCTTCCATATGTCGAACGCGTGGTCGATCAGCGCGACCACGGCGTCCGTGACCAACCCTTGATGCTGCGAGCTTTCGGCGAGCCAGTAACCGATGCTGGTGCTGCGGTTCTGCCAATCGAGGCGGTGAAAGCCGATCCCGCCGACGATGCGGCCATCGTGGACGATCGCGGCCTGGAATCCCTGGTTCTCCGGAGGCTGCGTGCGGCTGCGAACGATGAACTCGCGGGTGATCTCGAGGGTCTGCATCGCAGGCCAGGGAAGCCATTCCGATAGGAACTCCCGGTTGGCTACGACCACCTCGTACAGCTCCTCCGCGTCCCGTTCCTCCAGCTGGCGGACGAGTCGCCCGTCGCCGAACGGGATGGTCAGCGGGCTGCCGCCTGCTCCGCCGGCGGAGCTCACGTCAACCGCGGCGGGAGCTCGCGACCGAGCAGCCCCACCGCGTCGAGGTCGTCGTGCAAGAGGTGCTGGCACATCACCCGACTGACGCCGGCGTCGCGCAGCGCGGCGAGTTGCTCGGCGGCGGCGTCGAGCGTCCCGACGATCCATGCAGGCGGAGGGTTGGCGGCGAGCTCATCGGGATTCGCACCCATCTTCTCGGCAAGGCGGCGAAGCCGGTTGGCGAGCTCAGAGTCATCGACGCCGAGCACGGCCGCGGTCATGATCGAGAACGGAATCGGATCGCGCCCCGCTCGTTCGCAGGCCTCATCGATCTGCGCCTTGCGACGCTTGACGTCCTCTACCGTCGGAAACGCCGTGTTGTACTCATCCGCGTACGTCGCAGCCAAGCGGGCGCTTCGCGGCCCGGCGTTGCCGCCCATGATCAGCGGCGGATGCGGCCGCTGCACCGGCTTGGGCTGGGCGTCGAGGTCGCGGATGCGGTAGTGCTCTCCGTCGAACGAGAACGGACCGTCGCCCCAGTTCCCGAGCACGACCTGAAGCTGCTCCTCGAGGGTGTCCATCCGCACGCCTACCGGCGGGAACGTGAATCCGTAGGCCTCGTGCTCGCGCTCGTGCCAGCCGGCGCCAAGCCCGAGCTCGATCCGGCCGCCGGATACGTGATCCGCCGTGGTCACCATCTTCGCCAGCAGGGAGGGGTGCCGGAACGTCGCCGGGGAGACGAGCGTTCCCAGCCTCACGGTTGAGGTCGCCGCCGACAGGGCGTTGATAGTCGCCCACGCATCGAGCGCGGCGCGGCGGGGATCGCGGCCGTCGAGGTTCATGTAGTGGTCCGAGCGGAACAGCGCGGTCACGCCGTGCTCCTCGCACGCGCGGGCCAGCGCGAGCCACTGCGGCCAGCTCACGCCCTCCTGACCTTCGATCATCAGACAGATCTGCATCGTTGGCTCTCCTTCCCGCGCGATGATCCTATTGAGTTCGACGCTGCCACTTTGTCGATCTGAGAGCCTTCGCGCCCGTGATCGTGCGGAGGGCGAGACTCGAGGATGCCCGGGCGATGGCGATGATCATCGCGGAGGTTGCCCCTGAGGGATTCCTGGGCAGCGAAGCGCCTGTCGACGTTGACGAGCGCGCGCAGCGGTTTCGCCGGACGATCGAGGAAGAGGGGCCGTCGGCGGTGTGGGTGCTCGAGGACGGCGAGCAGATCGTCGGCGACGCAAGCGTCCAGGAGCGTGTGCCCGGCGTTCTCACGGTCGGCATGGCGATCCTGCCCGAGGCGCGGGGGCGGGGTGCAGGACGGGCGATGCTGGCGGCGATCCTCGAGCACGCGCATGCCTGTGGTGCGCACAAGCTCGATCTCGAGGTGTGGACCGACAATTTCAGAGCAATCGCGCTGTACGGCTCGGCCGGTTTCGAGGTCGAGGGGTTGCGCCGCGACCATTACAGGCGCGGTGACGGAAGCCTCCGGAGCACGCTGGTGATGGGGCGGCTGCTGCGCGGGGCGGAGTGAGCGGCGCAGCTGGTGCGCGGGGCGGAGTGAGCCGCCTTCACAGCAGCCTGACAATCGCGATCACGCCGACGATCACGATCACCGCCCGCAGCGCGGTCGGCGAGAGGCGACGACCGGCTCGGGCTCCGAGGATCCCGCCCAAGGTGGAGCCCGCCGCGATCAAGAGGGCGGCGCCCCAGGCGACGTGGGCGGCGAACGCGAACACGATGCCGGCGACCAGATTGACCATGCCCGCCAGCACGACCTTGAGGGCGTTAACCCGTTGGAGGTCATCATCGAGCGCCAGCGTCAGGATCGCCAGCAGCATGATCCCCTGGGCGGCGCCGAAATAACCCCCGTAGATGCCCGTCCCGAAGTCCGCCAGCATCGTGAGCGGCCCGACGTGCTCCCGGACCTGGGGGCGGTGTCGCTCGAGAGCGCGCGTTATACGCGGTTGCAGCACGATCAGCACCAGCGCGATTGCGATGAACGCCGGCACGATCGCCTTGAACGCCGACGCCGGCAGGATCAGCAGCAGCGCGGCGCCGACGAGCCCGCCGGCGACCGACGCGCTGCCGAGCCTCACGATCCGCTGGTTCTGGCCCTTCAGCTCGGCCCGGTAGCCCACCGCGCCGGCGACCGAGCCGGGCACCAGCCCGACCGTGTTGGAGACGTTGGCCGTCACCGGCGGGTAACCGAATGCCAGCAGCACGGGGAACGTGAACAGCGTGCCGCTGCCGACGACCGCGTTGATCGTCCCGGCGACGATCCCGGCGGCGAAGATCGCGACGGCGTGCAGGGGGCTCACGAAAGCGCTTCCCCTGCGAGGCGCGTCGCGACGCGAGCCAGGTTCGGGGCATCGAGCGACTCCTGCACGCAACGGGCGAACAGCCACGCGGTCGCGCGGTCGGGATCGAGGCCGGTGAGCCCAGCCATCCGCCGCGCCAGCCCGCGCGGATCGTCACCCAGCCGATCGGGGCAGTTCAGCATGTGCTGGACGAGGTCGTACGCGGGATCTCCCACGTACGGCTTGGGATCGATTGCCAGCCACGGTTCGCGCTCGGCCGCGAGCACGTTCTCGGCATGCAGATCGGTCCATAGCAGCAAGGGCCGCGGCCCGGTCTTCGAGAGCGCGCGGAACAGGTCGATGCCCTCGCGCGCGATCGCCGGGTCGAGAAGTGTGGGGGGTGTGGGCGGCGGCGGGAGTGCGGGCGGCGTGGGGGATGCGGGCGGCGGCGGGGGTGCGGGCGGCGCGGAGGGTGCGGGCGGCGCCGGGGGCGCCGGCGAGCGCTCCTGCGCCTCCTCGAAGGCACGGGCCCATTGCTCGCACATCAGTTCGAGCGGCCGGAAGGGGTGATCCGATGGCGCGGTCACCCACAGGCGCTGAAGGAGCGCCGCGATCACGAGATCCTGCTCGGGCTCCGATTTGACGTCGGCGAGCATCATGCCGGGAACGCACCGCTCGAGCAGCATCGCGCTGGTGTGCGCGCAGTGATGCTCGGCCCGCAGCCGCACGGTGCCGGCGCCGTCCCAGAAGCGCAGGCCGGCGGCCTCGTGCATCGACTCCTCGTGGGCCCAGGCGACCTTGAGCACGAGTTGCGCTCCGGAGCTTGTAGTGACGGGTGCGACCCACGAGCAGCACCCTCCGGGTCGGTATGGCTCTGCGACCGTCAGCGACCACCGATCCGCCAGCTGGTCGACCACACCAGGGAGCGCGCGGAGCCAGGCGGCGCGAGCGTCGCTGTCGGCAGCGTCGATGTCCTGAGCCAGATTCTCTGGGATGGTGAGAGGCGACACGCCGTGGATTATTAGTCGGGAAGCAGAGGCACCCACACTCCCGGGTCGTGGCCGATGAGGACACCGCGGGTGATCGCCGCGGTTCCGAACCGCTCGTGGACGGCGTCGATCGCGATGTCGAGCTCGCGCCGGCGGTCGAACGGAAGCACCAGCTGAACGGCTCGGCTGTCCGCCAGGTTCGCCAGCGCGATCCCGATCAGCGTCAGGCCGCGACGCTCGATCATCGGCCTCGACGCCATCAGCAGACCGGTGGCGGTCGCCAGGATCGCGAACGTCTGATCGGTCGGCTCGACCATCGTGTGTGAGCGGGTCGCCCGCGAGAAATCCTCGAAGCGCATTCGCAGCACGACCGTCCGGCACAGCCGCCGCGCCGTGCGCAGCCGTCGAGCGACACGCTCCACCAAGCCGATCAGCGCCGTCGTCAGCTCCTCGTGCGATCTTCGCCGCCGTCCGAGCGCCCGTTGCGCGCCTATCGAGCGCCGCCGGCGCCGTGACTGCACGGGTCGCAGATCCTGATTGTGCGCGAGCGCGTGCAGGTGGCGGCCCGAGGCGCGGCCAAGCATCGAAACGAGCGCACGCTCGCCCAGCTGCGCGACCTGGCCGACGGTCGTGATCCCCCGCCCGTGCAGTTTCGCCGCGGTGACGCGGCCGACGCCCCACAACCGCTCGACAGGAAGCAGATGGAGGAGGGCGAGCTCCCCGTCGGGCGGAATGACAAGCAGACCGTCGGGCTTAGCCAGCGCACTGGCGACCTTCGCCAGGAACTTCGTCCGAGCGATCCCCACCGTGATCGGGAGGCCGACCTGTCTCCTGATCTCCTTTCGCAGCTGGATGGCGATCTCGAGCGGTGAGCCGGATATGTGGCCCAGCCCCCGGACGTCCAGGAACGCCTCGTCGATCGACAGCCCCTCGACCAGCGGCGCGGTCTCCTCGAAGACCTTGAACACGGCCTTGCTCGCCTCGGAGTAGGCGGACATCCTCGGGGAGACGACGATCGCGCGCGGGCACAGGCGGCGCGCCTGTGTGCCGCCCATCGCCGTCCGCACGCCACAGGCCTTGGCCTCATAGCTCGCCGCGAGCACGACCCCGGCGCCGACGATCACCGGACGGCTCCGGAGGCGGGGGTCGTCGCGCTGCTCGACCGAGGCGTAGAAGGCGTCGAGGTCGGCGTGGAGGATCGTGGCGCCTCGGTCCCTCGTGGCTCCCCGGTCCCTCGTGGCCCCCCGGTCGCTCGTGGCGCCTCGGTCATTCATTGCGCGCCGGTCGCTCGTGGCGCCTGGGTCGCGCAGCGGTCGGTTGGGATCCGAGGCATCGAACATATGTTCCTACTCGATTCGGATGGAGACGCCCTGAGACCCCGTTCCCGCCAAGCTCGCATGGCCCGCGGCGCTTTCAACTCGACCCGCCGGAAATCA
>Ga0116216_10000969_pt1 | contig 20671 bp, 18 predicted proteins | sample Sb_taG_11_FD_89696 | JGI IMG/M metagenome (GOLD analysis project Ga0116216, IMG submission 89696) | Peat soil microbial communities from Weissenstadt, Germany - Sb_50d_3_AS metaG | ecosystem: Environmental > Terrestrial > Soil > Wetlands > Peat | place: Germany: Weissenstadt | collected 2010-09-21
CACGGCGCTGCTCGGTGGCGTTGATCTTCCGGACGCCGTGCGCGATCTCGTCGAACGCAAGGCCGAGGGCAACCCCTTCTTCGTCGAGGAGGTGACAAAGTCACTTCTCGAACAGGGCGCGCTCCGCACCGAGGCCGGCCACCTAGTGCTGGCGCAAACTCTCCAAGAACTCGCCGTGCCCGACACTATTCAAGGTGTCCTTGCGGCGCGCATCGACCGGCTGTCCGACGCGCCGAAGCGTGCCCTCCAAATTGCATCGGTGATCGGGCGAGAGTTCGCGCTTCGCCTGCTCGAGCGCATCGTGGAGACAGGCAAGGGGGTGAGTGGCCAACTCGAGGAGTTGCGGGCGCTCGAGCTGATCTACGAGAAGGCGATGCACCCCGAGCTCGCCTACATGTTCAAGCACGCTCTTACGCACGATGTCGCTTACGACAGTATCCTCATCGACCGCCGGAAGTTCTTGCACAACAGCATCGGGCTCGCGATCGAGGTGTTGTATGCCGACCGCCTCGCAGAGCACTTCGAGACGCTGGCGCTCCACTTTGAGCGCGGAGAAGACTGGGAACGTGCGCTCACGTATCACGAGCGCTCCGCCGAGAAGGCGGAAGCGAGCTATGCGACCCACGCGGTCGTTCACCACTGCCGGCATGCGCTGGCGATCACCGAGCGCTTGGGCACCGTTATCGACGACGAGCGCCGACGCCGGCTTGAAGACAAGCTTGGTCTTGCGCACTTCTACTTGAGCGAGTTTCACGCTTCGGCCGACGCCCACCGGCGAGCGGCGAATCTCAGCGCCGATACCGCGCTCCAAGCAACGCACCTCGCGTTCGCAGGTCACAGCGACACATGGGGTCACCGCTACGCGTCCGCACGCACCTCGCTCGGCGCAGCTCTCGCGATTGCCCGCCGGGATGGAATCAGGGGAGTTGAGGCGCTGGCCCTCGTCCTGGATGGCTTTCAGTTCAGCGTCCTCGGAGAGATCGACGGCTACGAAGAACACACGCTTCGTGCGCTTGCGATCGCCAGGGAGGCCGGCAGCGAGGAGGCGGCCGCGCTGGCGAACTTTATGCTGTGCGAGATCGCAGAGTGGACGGGCAACTACCAGCAGTCCATCGCTTTCGGCACCGAAGCAATCGAGGCGGCGCGTCGGCTGCGTCTTGCGCATGTCCTCGTGTGGTCCACCTGGTTTGTAGGCAAGGCGGCCTGCTGCCTGGGAGACTATGGGCGCGCCCTTAATTGGTTAGGAGAGGCGCACGCGATCACAGAGCGGATCGGTGATCGCGCGTGGCGGACGCGGCTCCTGAACACATTGGGCTGGTGCTACACGGAGCTCGGAGACGACGCCCGGGCCCGCGAGTACAATGTGCTTGCCTGCGTGCTCGCGCGGGAGTTCGGCGATCCCGAGATCATTGTCAACGGCGAGATCAACCTCGCGATGAACGACCTGACGCTCGGAGAGCACGGGCGCGCCGCCGATGCACTCGAGAAGCTGCGCGAGGAGGCGGAGACCCGGGAGGATCCGTGGATGCGCTGGCGTTACACGCTGCACATCGCGCACGGCCTGGGACGCGTGGCGCTGACGCGGGGAGATGCAGAGTGCGCGCTTGCTCTCGCGGATCAGGAGCTCGCGGGAGCGCGCAGCCACCGTGCGCCGAAGCTAGAGGCGCGCGCCCTGGGCCTGCGCGGCGCCGCGCTTCTGCTGGAGGACCGACGCGACGAGGCGACCGCCGCGCTCTCGCAGACGATCGCCGCTGCAGACCGAATCGCGTATCCGCGCGCATCCTGGAGTGCCCTCGGCTTGCTTGCGGAGGTCGAGCGCCGCGCAGGTCACCCCAACCGCGCGGGGGCACACGCGGCGCAAGCGCTGGCCCTCCGCGAGCGCGTGGCTGGATCGCTGCCCGACGTGGTACTCCGCCGCGGTCTGTGGACGCCAAGAGACCCAGGGTCTTGAGCGGCAATCGGGTTCCCGGAAGTTCCCGGAAGAACGGCGCGAAGCTGCGGCGCTCGAGACCACGGGCGGCAGCTCGAGCTACGGGCCTGTCCGCCAACGGCGACCGCAAGGTCCGTTCCCGACCTTTCTTAGGAGTCATACTCTATATAGTGTATATCTGCACTCGCACACAGGGAGCTGGACGGACGCGGACCCCACTCCGGTGTTGGATTTAGGGTGCCCCCTCGGTCTCGCCCAACGCCGGCGTTCTGTTCCCAACGCGGCAACGAACAGCCCCGAGCTCGACTGGTGCGTTCAACCCCCGGCAGGAACCCGCCGCCGAGTTCGGCGAAGGGCTGGGGCGAGAAGTTGATAGGCGAGGGTTGAGGGCGGTAGGTGTCGTGCGGCCGCCCGGCGCTTGAGCGTTGCGAGCTCGTCCGCCGTGACCATCAAGACCACCCGCTCGGTGCGTCGTTCGTCGACGGGCAGCGGCGGCCGACCCGCTCCAAGCCTCGGTCCTCCCCATTTGGCAGGCATGCATGCGATCGTAGGACGTGGCATCTTGAATTGCAAGCACACCGAGGTGGTGTAAAATTCGAGCCGAGAGGAGCCCCCCATGAAGCACCTCGCCATCTACGCTCGAGTCTCCACGGATCAGCAGACCGTCGAACCACAGCTCCACGCGCTACGTCAGTACGCCCTTCGGCGAGCCTGGGAGCCGGTCGAGTACGTTGACGCCGGCGTGAGTGGAGCCAAGGATCGGCGGCCGGCGCTGGATCAGCTCCTGGCGGACTGCAGGAGGCGGAAGGTGGATGCTGTGGCTCTCGTCCGGCTGGATCGGCTCGCACGGAGCGTGCGGCACCTCGTGACGCTGGCTGGCGAGCTCGAGGCCCTGGGCATCGATCTGATCGCGACCGAGCAGAGCATCGACACGAGCACGCCAGTGGGCCGTCTGCTCTTCCACGTCCTCGGCAGCATCGCGGAGTTTGAGCGTGACCTCATCCGTGAGCGGACAGCAGCTGGGATGCGGGCGGCGAAGCGCAGGGGCGCCAGAATCGGACGCCCCGAGGTCGCAGTCGATCGCCTCGTGCTCGTCCAGGGCGTCCGCTCGGGCGCGTCTGTCTCCGAGCTCGCCCGCCGGCTTGCTGTCTCCCGGCCGACCGTCCGCAAGCTCGTGTCGGCCGAGGTGGAGAATCTCTGCCGAAGCCGCACACGTGGAAGCGATCGCTAGCCCTGGGCCTGCCTAACAATCCTGCCAGTCTCACCCGCGGGTTAAATCGAGCCGCCAGCCCTGGAGAAAACCGGACGGTTTCTGCCAGGCGTACTCCGAACCCCGGCCGCCACGCCCGCCAGCGCGAGCACCGGGCCTCGGGTTAGTGACGACTTGTCGCACCCATCCTCGCTCGCGTGGTCATTTTGCCACTGCGTTCATTCTTCACGCCGCGCCCTCCAGGGCCCACGTGACGCTGTCCGTACCGTTCGGTCCATGGGTTCGGCTGAGCCGCCCCCGATTTTCGTTGCGCGATTCCCTGGATTTCGTTGCGAGAGCCCCCTGAATTCTGGATACCGTCGTCTCTCGCTCCGGCGCACCTTCATCGTCTCCACGTTGGCATTCGCAGAATCCATCTCAAACACACACATTCGAGGAGAGTTGTCATGGCACTCATGACGAGGCAGGAGCTGACACTCCGTGCAGAGCGTCTCAGCACCTTCGAGACGGCGGCCCGGCGGGTCGCCGAGCGAGCGGTTGGCCAGAAGGAGAAGTTCCGCTGGGGCGTCTATCAGACGATGTTCGGCGATATCTCGACGATGAGCTACGTGTCGCAGGCTGAGGACTGGGCGGAGCTCGAAGCCAGAGAGCCGATCGACGCCCTCCTGCGCCGGCTGCTGGGCGAAAAGGACGGCCAGCGGGCTCTTGAGGAGATCCGCTCCGCCGTGGAGCGCGCGCACAACACCGTTTCCATCGACCGCCCGGAGCTCAGCTACCCGCCCGAACAGACGGGACGGCCGGCTCCCTTTGCCATGGTGACGGCCATCCGTGTTCGGCCGGGCGGCAATGAGGCCTTCGAGGAGCTCATCCGCAAGATCGCCGAGGCGATCCCGAAGGTGGACGAGCCCGCGCGCGTGGTCGTCCGCCAGACGATCGTCGGAAACCTTCGCGAGTACGCCGCGATCCGACCTCTACAGAGCCTGAAGGAGCTCAGCGCCCAGCGCACGCCCGCGGATCTGCTGACTCGCGCCTTCGGCGCCGCCGAAGGGGGACTCATCTTCCGCACAGGCAACGAAGCGATCGAGCACATCGAGCGGCGGATCGTCGCCTATCGCCAGGATCTCTCGAACCCGCGCTGATCCCTCATCGCAATCGATCGGGCGTGCGGGCGCCCGATCGATTTCTCCCCGGGCGCAGTCCTGATCGCCGCCGCGTGTAGCCGTCGTCCTAGTTTTCGCATTCGAGACCCCGGCTTCGGTCGGGCGTTGTCGTTCTGCCGCTGGCATCGCGGCTCTCGCCGTCCGACGCCGACATGCGCGAGGCGCCTTGCTCGGAGAGCGCGTAGTCCACTGCCCTTGCTTCTGTGTGCCGCCCGGCCGCGATGGCCCTTGCCCGTCGTGTCCTCCACGAGCGAGACACTCCTGCCGCGCACCTGCGGCGGTGGGGCGGTCTCTACACCTCGAGCCCCCGGGCGCGCTCTTCGACGTACCGTCGAATCGCTTCCAGGTCCTGCGGAGCGAGCGATTCGAATGCGACTCCCATCCCATGAGGGAGCTGCGGGCGCTCGAGGTTTCCCGGCACATTCGTGAAGCCCACCTTCGCGACCACACGGATGCGGGCTGAAGGAAGGGGGAGCTCGAGTTCGATCCGCGAGCTGCGAGGAGAGGGACGAGGCGTCTCCAGGAACGCACCACCGGTGGATAAGTTGTAGACAATCACATCTTTCTGGCGATCTTGCGTCACCACCCGCGCGATGAAGACCGTCGGCACATGGACCTCACGCCGATGCTCGGAGGGAGTCTGCTCCTTCTCGTAGAGGGCGCGGTTAAGTTGGAATCGGAGTGCGCCGTCGTCGAACGGTTCCCAGAGCGCAAGCCGGAGTCCCGCGTCGCGAAGCTGCGTACGGACCGAGGCCTCGGGTCGGGGACCCACCACCACGAAGCGGAGGTGTCTTCCGGGCCCAGCATTGCGAATCGACCGTAGAAGCGCCTGAGGCTCAGCCATGGGAAAGTCGCTTGCGAGGAGTCCCACGCCATCGCCCTGCATTCGCTGCACATGAGAAACGGCTTCGGATAGTGTCTTGGCACGGACGAGGAAAAAGCCAAGCGCGTGGCTGCGACTCACGATGCCTCCCTGCGGGCCTTGCGGCCCTTCGAGCAGGAGAATCCACGGTTTATCCGGCAACCTTCGAGCGTGCCTCCACTGGCGTCCCTTCCCCTTTTCGCGCTTCGGGTTAGAAGGCTGACGACCGGATGCTATCGAAACGCTCCCTAAAGTACGCCGAAGCCGAGGGCCGCCTCCTGCGGCGAACGAACCAAGACTTCCGGAAGATCGCATCCTCCTTCTCGGGTTCTCTCCTCTTGATCTCATGGGGCCACCGACCGATAACGCAGACCGGGCTGCAACGAGAGTCTCCTCCCGGAAGGAGCCGATGGAACGCCGGAGGCAGAGACGCATCAAGTGGCGGAGTTCGTGTGAACTCAGGGCCAACGGCCGAACGGTATCCGCGACGGTCCTGGACCTCTCGGAAGGCGGACTCTCCGTCCGGCTCGTTAACGAGGAGCTCGAGCAGCAAGGAACCGCAAAGCACTTTTCGGCATCTTCGCTAAACTTTTGCTCGCCACAGCGGCTCCCTATCCCCCCGAGCGAGCCTTCCCCATGCCGCGCGCTTCCTGCACGTTGGCGCCGAGGAGCCGTACGGCCCTGACCATCAGCGATGCATGGCGCAGATCGAACAGTTGCCGCCCCATTGAGCTTCCGCACCCGCCGGAGAGGTATTGCCCATGACGAAACCGACCTACGTCGACGCAGAGTTTTCCAAGCCCGAGACGGTTGAGCACCGGACACTCTCGCCGGCCGAAGCCCTCGATCTTGTGTGTCGTCTCGATCGGGTCGCCGAAGACTTTCAGCGCTTCTCGACGAGCCACAAGGACGCCATGGACCTCCTCCACAAATTTCGCTTTAGGGGGCCTGAAGGAATCGACCCGGACCTAGAGCGGTGCTTCGACGTGCTTTGTGACGCAACCGACCCCGAGACGTTGCGCGGGGAGCGCGAACAGATTGCAGCGCGGTACGGGATCAAGGAGATTGAATAACTGCATCCGGAACAGTGGCGCCGATAGGCCGTCACGCTGCGGGATTCAACCCGACTAGCAGGGATCGCGGCGGCGCCCGTCGCCGTGGGTGATCGGCGCACGGTCGAACGCGGTCGCGACGCCTCTCTCTCATTCATCGTGCCTTCTTCGGCTCGTCCGTCTCCGGCGGGGTCCGCTCAACTACGACATCGATCCACCTCGCCCAGAACGCCCCCGGGTCGCTCCCCGTCTCAAGCGCTTCCACGCAAAGGTCGGCGCGAAACGCTTTCGCGAGCTAATGACCGAGCTGCCCTCTACGATCGAGAATATCGGCAGCAGCGATCAGCGGGGCGTCGCTGAGTTCTTCGTCCTCTCGGGCCGGAGCACTTCAGCACGTACGTGGCCGAGCCGGTGCGCAGAAGCGAGTCAGGGCCTCCCAGGTGCGGTCAAACTTCGCAGGCGTATGTCTCGACCCTCTATAGATCGAGCGCGCCGAAGCGGGTCGATGGAGCGATGGGCGCTGCGCGCGCTCGCCGGCGGATCCGCGAGTCAGCGTCCGATAAGGTCGAAAATGTCAAATAGCGATGTTGAATGATTCCGGGAACTTACAGCGTCGGCACAGTTATGCGCGCCGATTGTCCGGCTCACGCGAGGCCTCGCGGAGGGTCCGAGAGCCGGTCAAGAGCGCCCACGCAAGCCGCGGGCGAAGGCGGCGCGACCCCGGTCGCCTGGGGGTTCGCGCTCGGCGACGCCTCGATTGCCTCCTCTCGCACACGGCGAACTGCCGCTTCGCAGACTGCGAATCCACGGTTGCGGTGCAAGTGCTGGGGGAGGAGTGCGAGAGGTTGCCACGCAGGTGTGTTGGAGCAGTCACCGGCCGGTATCACTCGATCTCGTGCGCCGTTTCACTAAGCGGTTTACCGGAACAGGAACGCCGGTGCTGTCCTACCCCAAAGGGGGCCGAACGTGAACGACATCCACATCTCGACATTCCAGGCGGCCATCGAGGAGATCCACGGCGCTAAGTCGCGCTTCTTGACCAGGGAGAACGTCCAGGAGGTTTTCGAGGGCGAGCCGGTCTGGCAGGGTGAAGTCCTGATCTTCGAGCTTCTGGACCATCCCAGCGTGCGACTCTGCTACGCCTGGGAGGTGGATGGCGAGGTGACGGCTGTCTTGGGTCAGTGGCCGATCCAGAGCGCCCAGGACGCCGTTCGCGCCTCGATCATGGCGGATAACGGCCCGGCTATGACATAGCGATCCACGGGGTAGGACAGCACCGGAACGCGGGTCCTGAACAGGCGCCGTCTCGCAACGGCGGACGCCCCAGTCGGAGGTTGGATGCCCCGCAAGTGCTCAGTCTGTGCACGAGCGGATCGCGAGCTTGTCGAGGCAGCCCTGGACAACGGCGGCAGCTTCCGAGAGATCAGAAGGCGCTTCGGCGTCGCACTGGGGACCATTCACCGTCACGTGAAGCACACGCAGCGCGCTGCCGTGCGGATACTCGAGGAGGCGCCCGAGAAGTGCGGCGAGAGCGTGCTCGCCAACCGCAGCCGCCGCGCCGCTGACAGCGGACCCGCCTGGAGCCCACGTCCCGACGACTTCTCCCCCGCTGCCCACTCGCAGCGCAGGCTGCTCGAGGCAAGACGCAGGGTCAGAATCCCTTGAGCGAGCGACCCCGTGGGCAAGCCGTGGGCAGAAAATGGATCGCAACTCAGCCAGCTAACTTCCCGCAATTGCTTGATCCCCGCTGGCAGAGGCGCGGGATGGTGACCCGTACGCCGGGGCGCAGGGAGGCCAAATCGAGATCGGGGTTGTATTGGTGAAGGAGCCAGACCGGGACGGCCACCTCACCGCGCGAGAGGCTCCACAGAGTGTCGCCTTTACGGAGCACGTACTCTTGCGTGCCCGCGACTTCGAAGGTGTCGAAGAACTCACGGCGCAGAGCCTCGTGGTAGGCGAGGCGGCGCTCCTCGAACGCTGCAGGGGAACTCTTCGAGAAATCAAGACGCAGGCGTCGTCCGATCGCCACCGAACGCCCCGGACGCAGTCCATTTAAGCTCCGGAGCCTCGAAGCTGAAACGTTGAGCCACTGCGCGTAGTGTCCAAGCGTTTCGTCCGCCTGCACTTCGATGAAGCCCTTCGCGTCGACCCGGTAGCGCGGCGAACTCACACCCATGAGCGCGGCGGCAGGACCGACCTCACCCTGGGTCGGCGGCGTCGCGCTTGCGACCGCCTTCTTCGCGGGTGAAGGCGGGGGCGTGCGCTCCTGCGCAGCGCTCGGCGCGACCGGGGATCCGGCCGCGCCATCTGCTGCCGGTTCTGTCGCATGGGCCACCGTTCCCTTCTCGGGTGAAGACGCAGGCGCGGACTCCTCAGCGCTGGACGCGACCGGGGATCCGGCCGCGCTATCCGCAGCGGGCTCGGTCGCGCTTGCCACAGTCCCCTTCGCGGGTGAAGAAGGGGCCGCGGGCTCCTGCACGGCGGTGGACGCAGCCTCGGGTCCCACCGCGCGATCCGCAGCGGGTTCGGTCGCGCTTGCCACAGCCCCCTTCGCGGGTGAAGAGGGGGCCGCGGGCTCCTGCACGGAGGTGGACGCAGCCTCGGTATTCGCAGCGGGCTTGGTCGCGCTTGCCACAGTCTCCTTCACAGGTGAACGCGCCGGCTCCTGTGAAGAGGAGGGCGTCGCGGCGGGCCCCGCTGCGGTGTCCGCGGGCGAGGGCTCGGCTTGCGCGACGGGCAGCTCGACTCTTACGGGCGCGGAGGCGGGCTCCACGGGCGACACCGTGTGCGCCGAGGGGATGGACAGCAGCATGCCCCGCCGCAGCCGCCGGGGGCTTAGGTGATTGGCCGCCAGAAGCGTTCGCTCCGACACACCGAAGCGGTGAGCGATTTTCCCCACCGTGTCACCTTTCGCCACGCGGTAGGTCCGGTTCCGGACCTCCACCTGGGGCTGCGGGTGGGTCTCGGGCGGCTGGCTTGCGAGCGCCAACTCTGTGCCCCGGGCGTGCCCCGCCGGCAGACGCAGCACGTAACCCGCGGGCGCGTAGCGGCGGCCACGCCAGAACGGCATGCGCAGGGCGAGGTTGTTGGCGCGCAGGGTCTCGAGATCGACGGCCAGGAACCGCTGCAAGGCACCCACCGAATAGGAGCGCGGGAGCACGTAGTTGCGGGGCTCTTGCGGCTGGCTGCGCTCGAGCGCTCCGAAGTAGCGCTCGGGGTCGCTCGACACATCCAACGCAGCGAGAAACGAGGTGTAGAAGTTGCGGGAGGCAAAACCGAAGGAGGGGCTCTTGTAGCGCCGGACGATGGTTGCGATGTCCTCGGTTCCGAGGATCTGTTCCGCCCGCTTCATGCCCCCGGACCCATGGTTGTAAGCCGTGACGGCGAGGGGCCAGCTGCCGGTGGCTCTGTAGTTCTCGGCCAGAAAGCGTGCGGCGGCCTCACTCGAGCGCCAGGGATCGAACCGCTCGTCCACCACAGGGTCCACGCGCAAGAAGCGCCGCCCGGTCGAGCGCATGAACTGCCAGATGCCGGCCGCGCCCACCCTCGAGTAGGCCTCCGGATTGTACGAGGACTCGACGTGCGGCAGCGCGGCCAGCTCCGGCGGGACGCCGTTCTCCGCGAGCGTCCTGCGGATGTGCGCCTCCCAGCGGCCCGAACGCACCACCCCCTCTCGGAAGCGGTCGGCCTGGCCGAGCTGAAAGCGCACGTTTTCGGCTGCGTGGCGGAGGGTCTCACTCGCGACACCGGTCGGGAAGAGCTGGAGCACCCGCTGCTCATCGGGCGAGAGATCCTCTCTGCGCCCATCGGCCAAGCCGAGAAGGATTCGCCGATAGGTTTCCTTCCGTTCGTCGATCCGCGCCTGGAAGGCCGAGTTACTGAGCCCCTCGGGCATCCGCACGGTCTCGTAGACCACGTCGAGATGCTCCGCGTCGTGGATCAGGCCCCCGTTGGTATCCACCTCGGTGTAGACGCGCTTCCAGAACCGGATCTGCGGCTGAAGTGCATAGGGACGCGGGAACAGGTCCTCGCCGGACTCGGCCTGCGTGGTCGAGGCGCCCGCCAGAAACACAACGGTAGCGATCGCGGCGAGAAAACGGCGCATCGCGGTCCTTACATCGGCAACTCGTCGGCCGAACCTAATGATGACGACCGCATCGAAGTGCCCGGCGGCATTCGCTCAACGCGAATCCCTCACAGCGCTCCGAGCAACGCCCGTGCCCCCCCCCGCGCACGAGCGAACGATCCCATTGTATGGAGAGGGCGCGACGATTTCTAGCGCCGGCGGCCCTTTTTGCGGTCTTTGCGAGCCTGCTTTCTCTTGCGCTTCTGTTGCGCACGTCGCTTGCCATCGTCACGCCGTGCGGCGCCCCCCCCGGCAGCGTGCGGTGCGCCCCCCCGCTGTGCCCCAGCCAGCAGGGCTTGCGGATCGAAGCCCGCGGGCGCTCCCGCCCCCGCAAGCCGGCCGAGTCCAGGGATGCGCGACAAGAGCCCACCGCCTCCGCCGAGCGCGCCCATCATCTCGCGCATTTGCCTGAAGCGCTGGACGAGCTCGATCACCTCCTTGCTGCGTCGGCCACTGCCGCGCGCGATGCGTGCGGCGCGGCTTTTCTGGATCGTCTCCGGCTCGGCGCGCTCGCGTGGCGTCATGGAGCGGATCATCGCCTCCACCTTCACGAGTTCGCGTTCGTCGAGTTGGTCTGCGAAGGAGCCAAGGCCCGGCAGCTTTCCGAAGATCTCCCGCAGCGGACCCATGCGCTGGATCGTCTTCAGCTGATCCAGTAGGTCCTGCATCGTGAAGCGGCCGCGCAGCATGCGCTCGGCCGCGGCCTCGGCCTCTTGTTGGTCGACCACGGCTTCGAAGTCGCGGACCAGCCCCACGACATCGCCCATCCCGAGAATGCGTGAGGCGACGCCTTCCGGCCGAAAGGGCTCGAGCCGCTCGAGCGTCTCGCCCGTGCCCAGAAACTTGATGGGAACACCGGTCACCGCCTTGACTGCGAGCGCAGCGCCTCCACGCGCATCGCCGTCGAACTTGGTGAGGATGAGTCCATCCAGACGCAGCCGTTCGCTGAAGGCCTTGGCGACCTGGACGGCGTCGCGTCCCATGAGTGCGTCACAGACCAGAAGGTGGTTGGCGGGTTGGGTGGCCGCCTCGATCTGCTCGAGCTCCCGCATGAGCTCTTCGTCGATCGCAAGGCGGCCTGCGGTGTCGTAGACGATCGCGTCGAAACCCTCCGCGCGGGCACGGGTCGCGGCCGCGGCGCAGATGGCGGGCGGCTCCTCGCCCGCTGCCCCGACGTGCACGGGCACACCGATCTGCGCGCCAAGTTGCTGCAGCTGGAGGACCGCCGCCGGGCGATACACGTCTGCCGCGACGAGCAGCGGACGCCGGCCCTCGCGCTCCAGCAGGCGCGCCAGCTTGGCTGCAACAGTCGTCTTGCCGACACCCTGAAGGCCGAGGAGCAACACCGAAACGACGCCGCCCGGGCCCCTTGCGAGGCTCGGGTCGACGGGTCCCATCAGTTCGGTGAGCTCCTGTTCACAGATCGCGATGAAATGCTGACCCGGTGTCGCGCGCAGCTCGCGACCGGCCGCGTCGCGCACCCGTGTCTCGACCTTCTCGCCGAGGGCGCGCGCCCGTACGCGCTCGAGGAATCCCTTGACGACCGTAAAGTCGACGTCGGCCTCGAGCAGGGAGGCTCGAACATCGCGCAGCGCCTGGTCGATGTTTTCGTCTGTGAGGGCACGCACGCCGCGCAAACGTTCGCGCGCGGCGCTAAAGCCCCGGCTCACAGTCTCGAGCATCGGTTCCTCCGGAGGCGCCGAGCATACGGAAGGGCGGCGGGAGGGCCAAGGCACCGTCTCGCCGGCAATTGGCTTGGAGGCGATCGGCGGGGCGTGCTAAACCGCGACCCGTGTTCCGTCGGGTGCTGATCGCTAACCGGGGGGAGATCGCGCGGCGCGTGATTCGCGCGTGCCGGGCGCTTGGGATTGAGACTGTGGCGGTGCACTCGGAGGCCGATGCCGAGGCCCCGTACGTACGCGAGGCCAACGTCGCGTTCGCCATCGGACCGCCGCCCGCGCGCGAGTCGTATCTCAAGGTGGAGGCGCTCCTCGGCGCGCTTGCTGCGAGCGGGGCCGACGCGGTGCATCCCGGCTACGGCTTCCTCTCCGAGAACGCAGCGTTCGCGCGCGCCGTCGGCGCCGCGGGTGCGACCTGGATTGGTCCCTCGCCCGATGCCATCGCGCAGATGGGGGACAAGGCAAGAGCGCGCCGCCTCATGCTCGAGGCGGGCGTTCCGGTCGTCCCCGGGAGCTCGGTGGTTCCGGACGAAGAGGCCGCCCTCGCGAGCGCCCGCGGCCTCGGCTGGCCCATCATGATCAAAGCCTCCGCCGGGGGCGGCGGGATCGGCATGGTGGCCTGTGAAACGGAGGCCGATCTGCGCAAGGGTTTTTCGAGCGCAGTGGCGCGTGCGCGCGCCGCGTTTGCGGACGGAGCGGTGTATCTCGAGCGCCTCGTCCATGGCGCCCGGCATATCGAGATTCAGATCGTGGCGGACTGCCAAGGCGCAACGGCGCATCTGTTTGAGCGCGAGTGTTCGGTGCAGCGCCGACATCAGAAAGTGTTGGAGGAGGCGCCGAGTCCGGCGGTCGATGAAGCGCTCCGTCGCGAGCTTGGCGCAGCCGCGGTGCAGGCCGCCCGCGCCATCGGCTACTACAACGTGGGGACTGTGGAGTTCCTGCTCGGCCCCGATCGAAAATTCTACTTCATGGAGATGAACACCCGTCTTCAGGTCGAGCACCCGGTCACCGAGATGACGACGGGCATCGATCTGGTCGAGCTTCAGCTCCGGCTTGCGGCCGGGGAAGCGCTGCCGTTCACGCAATCCGACCTGCGGCAGAGCGGCCACGCGATCGAGCTGCGAATCTACGCCGAGGATCCGGCGAAAAACTTCCTGCCGTCCCCGGGCACGATCACCAAGCTGCGCTGGCCGGAGGCGAGCGACATCCGCGTGGACGCAGGGGTGGTCGAAGGATCGAAGGTCACACCGTTCTATGACCCCCTCCTCGGGAAGATGATCGTCCCCGGTCCCGACCGGGCGCAGTGCATCGCGAAAGCACGCGCTGCCGTGGGGGCCACGACGATCGAAGGGCTCAAAACCAACCTTCCCGTGCACGAAATGGTGCTGGACGATCCAGCATTTCAGCGCGGGGAGATCACCATCAGCTACCTCGGCGCGCTCATGCAGCGCCAGCGCGGCCGCTGACGCGCAAAGGAGGGAGGAGGCCATGGCGACCGAGGTCGAGGCACAGATTACGGGCAGCGTTTGGAAGATCGAAAAGAGCGTGGGCGACCCGGTGCAAGAGGGCGACGTCCTGATCATCCTGGAGTCGATGAAGATGGAAATTCCGGTCGAGGCTCCGTGCGCGGGACGCGTGAGCGAGATCCGCGTACAGGAGGGGGCGAGCGTCGAAGAAGGCGCGGTCCTGGTGGTGATCGCGTGAGGCGCCGGATGTGCTCGGCGCAGTGAAGGCTCGGATGCTCGGGCCCGCGGACCGCGAGGCCGCGAGGCGTTTTTTGGCGGAGGACGCTCAGAGCAACCTTTTCCTTCTCGACCTCGTGCAGAGCCTCGGCTCGCCGCCCACGCCCGGGGAAGCCGGGGCAGAGCTCTGGGGGGCTTGGCGCCGCCGCACCTTGCTCGGCGTGGCTGCCATGCGGCCCTGTCTTGTGCTGGCTGCGCAGCTGCCGCCGGCCGTGCTCGAGGGGCTGACCGCGGTGCTTGCGGGTGTGGAGAGCGGGCTCATGAAAAGCTCGCTCGAGAGCGCCGGCATGCTCTGGCGCAGGCTCGAGCTGCGCGGTCGTCATGCGCTGGTGGACCGCGTCGAGCGCGCGTACGCATTGCGAGTCGCCGACGCACGTCTTGTGGATCCGCCGGCGGGGGCGCGGTTGCGCGAAGCGTCCACCAACGACCTCGACGCCCTGGTCGAGGCGGCACGCGCCAGCCTGCGCGAGGAGCAGCGCCCCGACCCATTCGACGGGGATCCGGAGGGCTTTCGCCGCTGGGTGCGTGGCCGGTTGGGGCGCGCCCATGTGATCGAACAATCGGGTGCCATCGTGTTCGTCGGCTATGCCGACGTGCGTCGCCCGGAAGGTTGGCTTCTCCAGGGCGTGTATACCTGGCCGGCGGCACGCCGCAGCGGCTTTGCATCGGCGGGAGTGTCGTCGCTCTGCCGCGCCGCATTCGACGCGAGTGCCGAACACGTGCAGCTTTCGGTGGTCGAGGGGAACGAGGCGGGAGGGAACCTCTACGCGAAGCTCGGCTTTCGGCCCTTCGCGAACCTGCGCACCATCCTCTTCGCCTAACCGGGTTGATCCGCGAATCAGGCGTCGGCTAGGATGCGCCCTCCACAGAGAGGAGAACCCCCATGGGCTTGCTCGACGGAAAGGTTGCGATCGTAACGGGCGCGGGCGGAGGCATCGGACGCGAGCATGCGCTGGCCTTGGCGGCCGAGGGCGCGAAGGTGTTGGTCAACGACTTGGGTGGGACGCGGGACGGGTCGGGCGCCGGCAGCAAGCGCATGGCCGACCATGTGGTCGAGGAGATCCGCGCCGCCGGCGGCGAAGCCGCTGCGAACTACGACAACGTGGCGACCATCGCGGGCGGGTCCAGCATCTTGAAAAGCGCGCTTGCGGCATTCGGCAAGGTCGACATCCTGGTGAACAACGCCGGCATTCTGCGCGACAAGACCCTCTCGAAGATGGAAGAGGAGCAGTGGGATATCGTAAACGCTGTTCACCTCAAGGGGACTTTCTGTGTCACGCAGCCAACCTTCAACCACATGCGTGAACGGGGTGAGGGCGGCGTCATCATCAATACTTCATCGACCTCCGGCCTTGAGGGGAATTTCGGGCAGTGCAATTACGGTGCAGCGAAGGCCGGCATCTGGGGCTTCTCACGCTGCCTCGCCCTCGAGGGCAAAAAGAGCAACATCCGGGTCTTCGTGCTCGCGCCGGTCGCGCACACCCGCCTGACCGAGGATCTCCCCTTCTTCCAGACGGAAGAGACCAAGGCGCGGATGGACCCGAAGCTCGTCTCGCCGCTCGTCGTCTTCCTCGCCAGCGACCTCGCAAAGGACCTGACGGGCCGCACGTTCTTCGTCGGCGGCGGAACGATTGCGGAGATGAAGATGGTGCGCGGCGAGGGCGCGACGAAGAAAGAGAATGGCGGTCTTTGGACGCCGCGGGAGATCGCTCAAAGCATCAGCAAGATCCTCGCCTGAGCCCGCGCGCGCGTCTGCGCGGGCAGGCCGACATTGCTCGCCCTCAGCGCGCGTGGTACACCTCGGTCCATCATGTCGGAGCGGCCGCTCGCCCCGCATCGCGTCACCACCATGCTCTCTCCTCTCGCCGATTCGTTCTCGGCGATGACGCCTCGCTTCAATCTCTTCTTCCGCTGGTTCGCAAAGCGGTTCTTCGGGCACCTTGATCTCGACGATGACACGGTAGCGAGGCTGCGAGAGCTCGAATCCCGAGGCTCCGTGGTGTACGTGATGCGCTACGCGAGTCGACTCGACTACTTCCTGTTCAATGCGCTCTTCCTGCGCGAGGGACTGCGCCTTTCCGGCTTCGCAAACGGTGTGCGCTTCTATTACTACCGGCCTTTGCTGGAGGCGATCCGTCTCGGCGTGCGCCGGCTGCGCGGCATCCTGCGCGAGGGTCGTGGACGAGACGGTGGGGGCGCCGAGCGCGAGCACGCCCGCCAGCTCGTGCTGGCGGGCGAGTCCCAATTCCTGTTTCTCCGCACGGCGCGGCTCGGGTCGTGGCTGCGGGGCCGACGGCGCGCCTTGGAGGTCGGCAAGCAAGAGCTCGACAGTCTCGAGGAGGTGGTTCGGGCCGCGTGGAGCGCCGAGCGGCCGGTGTTCCTGGTTCCCCTGGCGCTGTTCTGGCGCAAGGGACCGCGCTCCGAGCGCCGGTTCCTGAACCTCGCGTACGGCGGACCGACACGGCCCTCGGACTTGGCGAAGGTCATCGGCTTCCTCACCACCTACCGGGGACTCTTCGTGAAGGTGGGGGAACCGATCGATCTGAGCGCCTTCATCGAGGAGCGCCGGCAGGAGGGCGAGACGGCGATCACGCGCAAGGTGCGCCGCTCGCTGCTCATCTTTCTCTACCGCGAGGAGAAGGTGGTCGAGGGTCCGACGCTCCGGCCGCCGCACAAGGTGCAGGAGAGCGTGCTTGGGGACCCGCATGTGCGGTCCGCGGTCGAGGCGGTCGCCCGGCAGCGTGGGATTGGGATCGAGGCGGCGTGGAGGGAAGCGGAGAAGGACTTTCGCGAGATCGCCGCTCACATGAACTCGACCTTTCTCGCCCTGCTCAATGTGGCCGTGAACGCGATCTTCAAGCGGCTCTTCGCGTCCATTGAGGTCAACGGCCTCGAGAAGGTTGCCGAGTACGCAAAGCGCCATCCGCTCGTCCTTGTTCCTAGCCATCGCTCGTACTTCGACTTCCTGATTCTTTCGTGGCTCTTCTACAGGAACCACCTGGTACCCCCTCATATCGCCGCGCGCGAGAATATGGGCTTTGGTCCCTTTGGCTTCCTGTTTCGTCGCGCAGGCGCTTTCTTTCTGCGACGGTCTTTCGATGATTCGCTCTACAAGGAGGTGTTTCGCCGCTACATCGCATATCTCGTGAAGGAGGGTTTCACGCAGGAGTTTTTCATCGAGGGTGGCCGCTCGCGCACGGGCAAGACGTTGGTGCCCCGGCTCGGCATGCTCTCCTGGGACGTCGAAGCTTTTCTGGCAGGCACCCGACGAGACCTTTTCTTTGTGCCGATCGCCATCAACTACGAACGCCTGGTCGAAGAGGGCGCCATGGTCGATGAGCTCGAGGGTGGCGAGAAGGTCAACGAAAGTACCCTCGGCCTGCTGCGCGCACGCAAGTACCTGCGGCGGCGCTTCGGCAGCGTTTTTTTGAACTTTGGGGAGCCGATCTCGCTTGCCGAAGCGATGGGGCCCGATCGGGCGCTGTTCGCAGCGTCCGCTTCGCCTGAGGTGGAGATCGCCAAGCGCCGCTTCATCGAAGGCCTTGGAAACCGGGTCGTCGAGCGTATCAATTGGGCCACGGTCGCGAATGCCACCTCGGTGGCGGCGAGCGCACTCCTTGGGGCGCCTGCCCGCGGCCTGTTCCGACATGAACTGGTGGCCCGCATGCAAGAGATCGTCGAGCTGCTCCGGCTGCAGGACGTGAGGCTCACGCCCGCGCTGGAGCGCGACCGCGACGACTTCCGGGAGTCGACCGCCTTTCTGTTGCGCGCCGATCTCATCCACACCGTGCAAGATCCTCGGGGCGAGGTGCTGTATTTCGAGGAGGCCCGACGCCGCGCCCTCGACTTCTACCGCAACGGAATCCTTCATTTCCTGGTGACACCCAGTTTCATGGCGCGCCGCCTTTTGGCCGGGACCACAGCGTCCGAGCTGCGAGAGGACCTCGGCTTCTGGCTGGATTTGTTTTACCAGGAGTTCTTCGTCCCGCGCGGGGAGCTGATGGCCGCGCACCTCGAGGCGTTCGCCGACTACTTCGAGCGCAAGGGCGTGATCACCAGACGCGCGGGACGACTCGAAGCCGCCGAGAAAGGGTTTGCGTACCTTCGCTTCCTCGCCGAACAGACCCGGGGCATGCTCGAGGTCTATTACGCCGCGATGGGTGCGGTCCTGGCCGCCGATGAGGTCGTGACGGGCCGGCGCATCGCGCTGCGGGTGCAGGAGCAGTTCGAGCGATCGCAGCTCCTGGGCGAGGTCTCGAGGCGCGAAGCCGCGAACCCGGTGACCTTCGCCAACGCCATCGATGTGTTTGTGCGGCGCCGCATTCTCGACCGCACGCGGGCGGAGGCGGGGCGGGACAGTACGCGCGACTCCCTCTACACGCGCGGCCCCGCATTCGAAGAGCTCGCGCCTCTGCGCGAACGCCTGGCGGCCGCTCTCGGCGCCCGGTAGGCTCGAATTTCCTATGGAACTGCTCGAAGCCATCGACTTTGCGAAGGGCGACGGTCTGGTCACGGCGATCGCACAGGACGCGTCCTCGGGCGAGATCCTGATGGTCGCCCACATGAATCCAGAATCGCTTCGCAAGACGCTCGAGACGGGCGAGGCGTTCTACTGGAGCCGGACTCGCGGCCTGTGGCACAAGGGCGAGGAGAGCGGGCACACCCAGCTGGTGCGCGAGCTGCGGATTGATTGCGACGGCGACGCCCTTCTGCTCCGCGTGGAGCAACGGGGAGGCGCCGCCTGCCACACTGGAAAGCGGAGCTGCTTCTTCCGGCGCCGGGATGGCGCGGGCTGGACCGACGACGGCGTGCAGATCTTCGACCCCGAGAAGGTGTACGGGAAGCGCAAATGACCGCCCGCCCGACCCCCAAGCTGCGCCTCGGCTTGCCGAAGGGCAGCCTTCAGGACACGACGGGCAAACTGCTCGCCCTCGCCGGCTTCCGGGTCAATTTCTCGGGCCGTTCTTATTATCCCGAGATCGATGACGCCGAGATCGATTGCATCCTGATCCGCGCGCAAGAGATGGCGCGCTACGTCGAGCAAGGTGTCATGGACTGCGGGATCACGGGGCTGGACTGGGTGCTCGAGAACCGCGCGAAGGTGAAAGAGCTCGCCGATCTCAAGGCACCCTGGCCAAACTACCGTCCCGTGCGCTGGGTGCTCGCGGTGAAGGAGAACTCTGCCTTTAACAGCGTGAAGGATCTGCAGGGAAAGCGCATTGCGACCGAAGGCGTCGGGCTCACCCAGCGCTACCTGGCGGAGCACGGGGTGAAGGCCGAGGTCGAGTTCTCCTGGGGTGCCACAGAGGTGAAGCCACCGATTCTCGCCGACGCCATCGTTGACATCACCGAGACCGGACACGGCTTGCGCGCGAACGAGTTGCGGGTCCTCGACACCGTGCTGGTGACGACGCCGCGCTTCATCGCCAATCTCGATGCTTACGACGACGAGTGGAAGCGCCGCAAGATGGAACGGCTGGTGCTGCTCCTCCGGGGTGCGATTAATGCCGCCGATCGCGTGGGGCTCATGATGAACGTGCCCCGGGAGCGACTGCAAAAGGTGATCGAGCTGCTCCCCGCCCTCGCGACGCCCACCATCTCGGCCCTGGCCGACGACCGCTGGGTCGCCGTGAACACGATCGTCGAGGAGCGTCTCGTGCGCGAGCTTCTCCCGCGGCTTTCCGAGTCCGGCGCCCAGGGCATCGTCGAGTATCCCCTGAATAAGATCGTGGAGTAGGGGCCTGGGCACTGGCCTGCGCGCACTCGGGCGTCTCTCCCGTGCCCCGCTGGTGTATGCAAAGCTCGCCTGGTGGGGTCTCGCGGCGCCGCGCGTCGTGGAGCGCGCCCCGCTGGTCGTCGTGCAGGGCATCGTGCGCTCAGAGCAGGGGGAGATCTTGCTCGCGGTGCGCAGCGATCTGCAGGGCTGGGAGCTCCCCGGTGGGACACCGAAGAGTGCCGAGGCCCTGGAGGATGCGCTCTGCCGAGAGTTCCAGGAAGAGACCGGCCTACAGGTGATCGTCGAGCGCGTGGTCGGAGACTACGTCCGCACCGGCTTCCGGCCGCATCGGGCGCGGGTGTATGTGTGCCAGGAAGCGGGCGGCCATCTCCGGCCGAGTCATGAAACTCTCGCGCTGCGCTGGTTCAATCCCAACGCGCTCCCGGACACGCTGTTGCCCTGGTACCGCGCGCCGATCGCAGACGCGCTCGGCACGCCGCGCGCTCCTGTGACGCGACACGAGCACCAGGGGCTCTCCGCGATCCTCGCGGGCATGGCGATCGATTTGAAGACCCGGGCGCGCGGAATTGAACAAGAGCTCCCCGCGCAAAGGGAAAGCCGCGGCCCGGCGCAGGGCGTGCCAGACGAAGGGAAGGGGAGGCCCTCCCGGCGAGACTAGCGGGGCGTCTCGCGCAGGCCGCTCGCCTCCCACTCTTTGGAAAGCTGCTGCAGCTTGCGCGTGAACTCGTCCATCGAGTCGTCGAACGACAGGATGATTTCCGTCGTGCGCGGAATGTCATCCCCATTCAGCAGACCGCGGTATCGGTTCAGATTGGCAAGGATCGCTTCCGCGACCTTGAGCGCGCGCTTTTCGGTCTTGATGAGAGGGGACTGGAGTGTATAGACGTTATTGCGACCCCAAAGGCTCTCATCCCGCACGATCGCAATCTCGCGGTACACGCTGTGGATCGGGTCGAAATTGTACTCGACGCGGACCTCCTTGAAGATGTCGGAGTTCCCCGTGTAAAAGCCCCGTTCCTTTTCCACCTTGCCGAGCTGACGGCAGCGTGGGCAGTAGAACGTATCACCATGGTTCAAGAGGAAAACGCCCTTGGCGTAGTCCTCACAATCCGTGTTCTCGCAGTACCCGACGCCTCGTTTCATGCTTGCCATCCTCTCCGGACCGCCTCCGAG
>Ga0116216_10000974_pt1 | contig 20565 bp, 21 predicted proteins | sample Sb_taG_11_FD_89696 | JGI IMG/M metagenome (GOLD analysis project Ga0116216, IMG submission 89696) | Peat soil microbial communities from Weissenstadt, Germany - Sb_50d_3_AS metaG | ecosystem: Environmental > Terrestrial > Soil > Wetlands > Peat | place: Germany: Weissenstadt | collected 2010-09-21
ACCAGCAGGCTCGCGCGCTCGAGCAGGGTCGCACCGACGCTCGTACCGTCGCATTCGACCGTGACGTCGCGGGGCTCCGACGATCGTCCGCGATCCGGTCGTGGTCGGGCGCCGTGATGGCTGCCACTGAATCAGCGTGGACGCGAATGCGGGCATGAGCCGGGTAGCCGGCAGCCTCAATCGCGTCGTCGACGAAACGTGCGATGATCGCCGGGTGGAGCATCACCGCGTGCCGCAGTGCGCGTCCGCAGGCGATCGCCGCCAGCCTGATCGCCTCGTTGCGGATGGCGAGGCTGTGATCGCATGCCTCGGCGGCGACAGATTGGACGACCGCCGAGGTGAGCACCGCATCGGTCATCGCCGAGGACGGTTCGCTCATACTATCGTGTGTTACCATATCACGTCGGATCTCGTCGTCGACGCTGTCATCGCTCGCGCGTGGCGCATCGGACGAAGCCCTTTCGTACGCTACCTCAACTGGTTCGCCCAGGCCATTGTCTTCCATGGCTTGCTCGCGGGCAGGCGGCTCGTCGCTCGCATGGCTCGCTCTGCGAGGCACAAAGGGGACGAAGTCGCTGTCACCCATGCGCTCGTCCGTTCATGTGGCGGAGGATGCGTTCGCGCTGATCGACTGGGTACTCGCGAAGCACTTGATCACGCACGCGTGGCGGCATCGAGCTGAGCACGTACGCGACGGTGTGCGGAAGCTCGCGCTGCAGTGTTTCTCGCACGGCGACGACCGCGGCTGCGTCCGCTCCCGACCGTGAGGCGACGTGCGAACGCAGCGCCGCCACGCCGAGCATTCCAAGCCCGACAAGCACAAGCCCCGTAGCCACGATGCGGTGCAGTCTCACCCATGGCGTTTGTCCGGGGACGGCTTCTTGCTCCCGGAATGGGAGCGTTCGCACGACGACGTCATCACCACTCGCGAGTTCAGCGCCGGCTGCAGCGCGGACCAGATCGGTGACGAGCGTGGACTGCTCGAGGCCCACCTTCCGGGCGTCGAGGAAGACCGCGACGGCGACATGCGCGATGGCGTCGGCGTGCGCGGCGCGGGATTCGACGATAGTATCGTAGGCGTAGCGCTGACGGTCGCGCACATTTTCGAAATGCTTGCCGCCGTCGGCTCCTTGCTCCTTACCGCTGTCCGACTCCAGCAGGCCATGCGGCGTCACGCGGGTGCTCTGCTGGCTGCGCTCCTCGCCTGAACTGCGCACGCTCACGCGGACGACCGCTGCGCCAATCCCGAACACGGCGTCGAGTGCGGATTGGATCGAAGCCTGCAGACGCGCCTCGCGCGACGACGCACGATCGGCCATGGCCTGCACGCCCACGGTGGCGCCCGTCCCGTCGACCACGACGACGCGTTCGGCGGCGAGCCCCGGATAGCTCGCAGCGACGAAGCGCTTGATGCCGCTCACCGCCGTGCCCGAGAGCTGCCCGCCCGACTGCATGACGAGCTGCACGCTCGCGCTCGCCGGCGCGCGCGCGTCGCTGAGCGGGTCGTCGACCGCAGGCGCGATGACGATGCTCGCGTCGGCTACGCCGTTGATGCGCCGCAGACCGGCGACGAGATCGCCCTCGATGCCGGCCCGTCGCCGGTCGTCGATGACGGTCTGCGGCACAAACGCATTCGGTGGTTGGTCGAGGACGTCAGCCGTCGTCGGCACGTAGCGATGCGGCAGACCCGCGAGCGTCAAGCGCAGCAACACATCGCGCCGGTGGTTGGCGCTCACGAATATCTGTGCGTGCTGTTGATCGGTCGAGAACGATTCGTTCCATATCGTCAGCGCACGCTCGACCTCAGCAGCTTGGCTGGGATGCAAAGGCGTGCTGAACAGCGGCGCTTGCGTGTTCATCTTCGAGCTGGCGAAGGCGAGCGCCACGACGAGCACGACACCTGCGCTGACGGCCGCGACCAATGCTTTGCGTGGTTCCAGCCAGGCAGCGCAGCGTCGTACGACCTGCGGCAACGCCGGCGGGAGATTGGCGAGCATCGTTCAGACTTGGGTCTGCATGAGTGTCGCGATCGCACCACTGATGCGTGACGCGGCGATCGCCGCCACCTCGAGCATGACGTCCGCCTTGGCGCGTGCGATTGCGGCCTCGGCGATGTCCGTCTTCCCGGCTGCGACGCCTGCGGCGAGGGCGTCCGCGCGAGTGAGCGCGCCCGACAGCGCATCGGCCGCCGATCCCATGGCATCGGTGAAGGTCGACGCCGCGGGCCCGGTCAAGAGCGCGGGCCCCGTGGCAGGCAGCGGTGCGATCGCGTCAATGCGCATGACGCCCGTCATGCACGGTCGATGTCGGCTGCGTCGAGATCCATCTGCTTAGCCGCCTGGAGCATGCTGACGTCCGCATCGTACGCTCTCCCCGAGGCCACGAGGGCGATCATTTGCCCGATAGGGTCGACCTCGGGCTGCGCCACGTATCCTTTATGTGCTCCGGTCTTGGCTGCGAATGGGTTGTCGGGTGCGTAGCGATACTGCGGCTCGCGCCGGCTTTCGGTGATGCCGGCGATCGCAACTCCGCCCGGTTGGGCAGCATCCGCTGCGTCAAAGCTGAAGGCGAGCGCCGGCCCCTCATTGTTGGGCGAACTGAACCGGAGATCTGGTCCCAAGATCGCGTCGCGCAAGACAGGTTCGAATGGCGCTGCGGTCTCCATGACTGCGGTCTTGGGACGGAACACGCTGCCGTCGGCGCGCACGACGCCCGCATTGGCGAGATTCTCGGCGATGAGATCCATCTGCACGCGCTGTGCCGCCATGCCGCTGGCAGCGATCTCGTAGACGTCAGCCACGTCAGCGGCGCGCCTCCTCGGCGACGGTGCGAAGCTCGCGCAACATGGCATGTTCCTGATCGGCGAGCGCTCGGTACGTCACCGCGTTCTTTGCTTGCGCGGTCATGGCGAACTCCAGCACGCCCACAGCCCCGCTCGCCTGGACCTCCTGCAAGACAGCCGAAAACGGCTGACCGCTTCGGACATCTCCCGGCGCGCGCGCCGCGTCGCGCGGCACAAAGCCAGGCGTACGCGCGTTCGCGACGTCATCGGCCAGAACGGCTGCGCGGGTCCTGGCAAAGCGCATCCCCGCCTCGATGTAGTCTAAACCCTGGTCGCTCATACGCGGCGCATAGTAGCGCCGCGATGTGGCCATGCGCTGACCGCTGCGTGGCCATCGAACGCACAACCGACCGCACGGGCGCCCTCGTATCGTCTTTTGGCGTCAAATTCGCGGCCGCGGTCACACTTATGCCGATACTCTAGATGTGAACAAACGCGAACGCCGAGACGACCCGTGGAACCGCATCGCCTCGCGGCTCGACGAGGCTCTGGACGACGCTCGCAACCTGGTCGAGCGGCCTGCACCCAACACCCGCGGCGTCGAGAAACTGCTCGCATTGCTCGGCGACGCGCGCCGCGACGTGCAGGCTCGCGAACTCGAGGCCCGGGTCGCCGCCGCCCGCGCGCAGCGGCTGGAATCTGATCTCGACCGGCAGCGCCGGCGCGCCGACGTCCTTGTTCGTATCGGCAAAGCGATCAATGCGGTGCGCGAACTGCCCGCGCTCCTCCAACTCGTCATCGATCTGGCGGTCGATGCGACCGGTGCAGAGCGTGGTCTCGTCGTCGTGCGCGATCCAAGCGGCGGCGTACGCGAATTCTCCGCCGCGTCGAACCTGGATGCGGGCATCCTGCGCCAGCCCGAGTTCGCCGTGAGCCGATCCATTCTCGAGCGCGTGTTCCGCGACGGCCAACCGGTCGCCACGACCGACGCCCAGAACGATCCCGACGTCAACATGGCGCCCAGCGTGCGCTCGCTGCACATCCGTTCCATCATCTGCGTCCCCATCCGCAGCAAAGATGGGATCATCGGCGTCATCTACGTCGACTCGCGGGTGACGACCGAGACCGTGCTCGCGCACGACCCCGACCTGCTCGCCACCATCGCCGACCAGGCAGCGGTCGCCATCGACAACGCTCGCCTCTACGAGGACCTCAGCCGCAGCTTCCACGAGCTGTCGACCATCAAGTCACAAAATGATGAGGTGCTCGAGTCGATCGCATCAGGTGTGATCATCTTCGACGACAAAGACACGATCACGCAGTTCAATCGCGCCGCGGAAATGACGTTCGGCCTGTCCGGCTCCACCGTGCAGGGTAGGAGCTCGCGCATCCTCGATACCTGGCTTCCGGGCTTCACCGCACTCCTCGATCAGCACAAAGCCGACCCGGATGCTCATATGCAGGTCGAGATCCCGGGCAACCACTTCGTGCGTGGCCCGTTCCTCCTGCAGATCACGTTCTTCCGCATCCGCGGGTCGCTGCCGGGCCTCGACAGCACCGCTGCGGTCATCAACGACCTGACCGAGAGCCGCGCCCTTGAGGCCGAAAATCAAGCCCAGGCCCAGAAGAGCGAGCGCATCGCCCGGTCCTTCGAGCGCTACCTGGCTCCGCACGTGGTCAGCTCGCTCATGAAGGACCCTGAGCAAATCGTCCTAGGCGGAACGCGACAAACCGCCACCATGCTATTCGCCGATATCCGCGGTTTCACCGAACTCTCAGAACGCCTCATGCCGGAACAAGTGGTGGAGTTGCTGAACCGGTACTTAGCGCCGGTGGTCAACGTGGTGTTCGCGAACGCCGGCCTGCTCGACAAGTTCTACGGCGACGGCGTGATGGCGGTCTTCGGAGCGCCGCGGCCGGGCGAGGACGATGCGATGCGCGCGGTCCTCACCGCCGGGCAGATCCTCGAGCAGGTACGCGCGCTCAACGAGCAGCCCGGGGTCAGCTGGCCGCTGGCCGTGAGCATCGGGCTCGCGACCGGCGACGTGGTGGCCGGGCATATCGGGTCAGAGCGCCGGCTCGAATACACCGTCATTGGAGACGCAGTCAACTTGGCATCCCGTCTACAGCAGATCGCACAGCCGAACCAGATCCTCGCCGACGAGAAGACCTACGAACGCGTCCGCGGCCGTTTTGCCGCGACGCGCCGTCTCGCGCGCATCAAAGGCAAGGCCGGCCTCACCCCGGTCTACGTCATCCACGGCTGAACATGGCGAAGCAGACGGTGGGCGATGAGTCCTCGCCGGCCCCACTAGAGGCTGGGCCGTTGCGCGGTTCCCGCCGTGACGCCGCGAACACGCTCGCGACGGCGGCCTTAGGTCTTTTGGGATGCAATGCGTGCGAGGTCTACATCTACGACGAGCACGCCGATGCCTACGTGAGCGCGGCGCTGGCAAGCGACAGCGACCACCCCGCAACTGGCGAGGCGCTCCCCGGACCTGCCTTCGCCGGCATTTTCCCAGCCGAGTCCGACGTCTTGGCCATCGACGACACGCGCGTCATGACCGGCCCTCTCAAAGCCGCGCTCGACAACCTCGCCGCCATCTCGGCGCTCGTGCTGCGCGCGAGCACGCAACGCCACCCACTCGGGTTGATCTTATGCGCGTATCGCTGGTCGCGGCATCTGTCCGCCGCAGGCGAGCTCACGCCGACCGCGTTCGCGCGCGTCGCCTCCGTTGTGCTCGACCTCGCGCGGCGCAACGAGAACGCGCTCGATCGCGCCGACCGCATGGCCGCGCTGCTCGACAGCGCTGCGCGCTTCGCTGGGGAGCTTGACCTCGAGCAGCTCTTCACCGCAATCCACGAAGAAGTCTCGCGCCATATGGACGCGCCCTCCTTCTACGTCGCGCTCGAGAGCGGCGATGTCCGAGAGCTGCGCACCGAATATGCCATCGAGTCGGGTGTGCGCTTCCATTCCGATGCGCTGCCTGGGCGCGAAGGCCTCGCTTCGCAAGTGCATGCAAGCGGACGGCCAGCGCTCGTCGAGTGGGCCGACATGTACGGAGCCCCCGAGGGGCAGGGCTCGAGCGCCGGTTCCGTGCTCATGGTGCCGATGCGGCTAGGCGAACGCATCATCGGGGTGATGTCGGCGCAGTCGAAGCGGCCGAACGCCTACAGCCAGCATCACGTCGAGTTCTTGCTCGAGGTCGCAGAGCAAGCCGCCACCGCCATCCAAAATGCGGGCGTGCTGCGCGAAGAACGCCGGCGCATGGCGGAGCTGACCATGCTGCACCGCGTCGCGCTCCTCACGAGCTCGGAGAACCAGCTCGAGCGGATCATGGCGGCCGTCGTGGTTGAGGCAGCCTCCATCTTCCATGCAGACGCGGCATCGATCGCGCTGGAAGACGAACATGGCGATTACCCGCTCGCGGCGACGTTTGGGCTCTCCGAAGAGTACCGCAAGAAGCGGCGCCTGTCAGGCGCCATGCTGCGAGCGCTCTACGGCGATCCGCCTAAGGAGCGCTTCATCGGGCCCGACCAGATCGATTCGCTCGGGCAGCCCGAGCTCGTCGCCGGGGAAGGCATCCGCAACGTCTTCTTCATCCCGCTCGTCTATCGCGGCAAGCTTGTCGGCAGCCTAGCCCTGCACGGGCGCCAGAGCATCGTGCGCCTCTCGCCGGGCGAGACGCATCTGGCCCAGGTCTTCGCCGACCAGGTCGCCGCGTCGATGCATCGCGCACAGGCGGCCCAGTCGCTCGCCGAGCGCATCCAGGATCTCGATCTGGTCACGCGGGTCGGCCGTGCGCTGGCCGCCAGCCTGCAAACAGATTACCGCGGCGTGCTCGACACCCTTCGCGAAAAGCTCGGCTATAGCCATCTGACCATCCTCTCCGTCGACAGCGATCCGCCGCATCTTCGCGTGCGGGCGGCGCTGGGATACGGCGAGGGCGCGGTGGGCACCCAGCTGCCGCTCGACCGCAGTCTCGTCGGTCTCGTGGCGTCGAGCGGCGAGGTGATCCATGTGCCGGACGTCTCGACCGAGCCGCGCTACTTGAGCGGCGCGCCAGACGTGCGCTCGTTCATCGCGTACCCGCTCACCGTCGAGAACGAAGTCTTGGGCGTGCTCAGTGTGGAGAGCCTGAAGACCGAAGCATTCCAGACACGCGACCGTCGGGTGCTCGCAGCCGTCGCCGATCAGATCGCCGTCGCCATGTCCAATGCCCGGCAGTACGGTGTGGCCACGCAGCGGCTCGCCTCGCTCGAGGCAGCGCGCGCTCAGGCTGAGGAATACTCGCGCTATCTCGAACGGCGCCAGGACGAGCTCAAGTTGCTTGGCGCGGTGGGCGCCGCGGTCAATTCCACCCTCAATCTCAACCGTATGCTCGCCACTGCGGCCGAGAAGATCGCGCAAGGTTTACACGTCGAGCGCTGCGTCATCAGCCTTTATAATGAAGAGCACAGCGAGTCTGAGGTCGTCGCGGATTACTGGAGCTCCGGTTCCGCCGCAGCCGTCGGGGCCCACTTCCCTGTGAAGAGCGACTCGGCGGTTCTTCGCCTGCTGCACCAGCGCCAGGCCTTCGAGAGCGTCGATGCGGCGAACGACACTCGTTTTGATGGCAACCGCCAGGAAGTGCTGGAGCTCGGCCTGCGGGGTTGCGCTGTCGGGGCCATCGCCTCGGAAGGCCAGATCCTGGGGACGCTCATCGTGGGGCAGACCAGCGAGCCGCGCAGCTTCAGCCAGGAGCAGCTCGGTGTGGTCGAGACCGTCGCCACCCAGCTCGCGCTGGGCGTGCGCAACGCGCGTCTTTACGGGCGGGCGCGCGAGCGGGCGAATGAGGATTCGCTGACCGGCCTTTTCAACCACCGCTACCTGCACGGCCGCCTCGAGCAGGAGCTCTTGCGCAGCGAACGCACCGCACAGCCGCTTGCTGTCGTCCTGTTCGACCTCGACAACTTCAAGGCGTTCAACGACAACTATGGCCACCAGTCAGGCGACGAGGTGCTGCGCTTCATGGCGACCGTCTTGCACCAAAGCCTGCGAGCGACCGACATCGCCGGCCGCTACGGCGGCGACGAGTTTTTAGTCATCCTGCCGCAGTCGGACGAGCATGGCGCTCAGCTGCTGCTCGACCGCGTACGCCGCAAGATCGACGAACAGGCCGGATCGGGCTTCTTGCCCATCCCCATCGCCATCTCGGCGGGCATCGCCGTCTATCCGCGCGACGGCGCCAAGAAGACCGATCTCATCGCGCGCGCCGACGCTGCGATGTATGCCGACAAACGTAAGTGACGATCATCGCGGTAAGATGAAAGAACAACCGGTCAAACGGCCTAGCCCACAACTCCGCGAGTTCTTGGCGTGGGTGTCGAGCCGGACCCGGACATATGCGGAGACGATGGAGGCATGGCGCACGACCTGCCCACGTCACGCTGTCTGGGAAGATGCGCTGATCGACGGTCTTGTGCGGCGTGAGAGCGACGGATCTGTCAACGAGTCGATCGTGACGCTGACCGCGAGGGGCAGAGCCTTACTCGACTCAAGCTCCTAAAGCTCTCCCGCTACATTCGAAGGGCGGCCGGCTGGCCGCCCTTACTATTATCGCTTGCTGAACTGGAATCGTTTGCGGGCGCGCTTGCGTCCGTACTTTTTGGATTCTTTCTCGCGCGGGTCGCGGGTCAGAAAGCCGGCTTTGCGCAACACCGGGCGCAGGCTTTCGTCCATGCGCACGAGCGCGCGGGCGATGCCGTGACGGATGGCGCCTGCTTGGCCGGAGAGACCGCCGCCGTGAGCGGTGATGGCGATGTTGAAACGCTCCGTGCTGTTTGTCAGTTCGAGCGGCTGGCGCACGACCTGGAGCAGCGATGCGCGGCCGAGGTACGCGTCGATCGGCCGGCCGTTGATCTTGATCTCACCCTGTCCGAGCGCCATGCGCACGCGGGTGACAGCGCGCTTGCGCCGCCCGGTGGCGGAAAGATTTGAGCCTGTGGTCGTGGTCATTTATATCCCCGTCAGTGTCTTGGGCTTTTGCGCTTCGTGCCCGTGTTCGGTTCCGGCGAAGATGCGCAGCCGCTTCATGCGACTGGCCCGCAGCTTGTTGGTGGGCAACATCCCCTTGATCGCGCTCTCGACGATGCGCGTCGGATTCTCAGCGTGCACCTGCGCTGCCGTACGGGTGCGCAGGCCACCGGGGAACTGCGAGTGGCGGATGTATTCTTTTTTCGCCCACTTCTTGCCGGTGAGATGGATCTTCGCGGCGTTCGTGACGACGACGAAATCGCCCGTATCGGCGTGGGGCGTATAGTCGGGCTTATGCTTGCCCATGAGCACGGCGGCGATCCGGGTCGCAAACCGGCCGAGGGTCTTCCCATCGGCATCGGCGACATACCAGGTGCGCTTCACGCCGTTCTTTGAAAGAAGCGTTGTGGTCATGATTCCTTGGTTTACAGCAAAAGGAGTCAAGAGGTGGCTACGAACTAGCATTCTACCGAACCCAAGCCAGACCCGTCAAGCGTTTGTGGGACAAAACCCCGGAGATGTGCGGTTTGCTGCATTCAAGCGTCCCATCGGGGAGTGGGGCGCTTCATCCAAAGTTCACGACCCTGATGCATCTGGGGCATACGATACGATCATGCTGACGAGCAGAGGATTCAAGGATCGAGCCGAAGCTGGGCGCGCGCTAGCCGCGCGATTGACCCACCACGCACACGATTCCGACCTGCTCGTGTTGGGCCTGCCGCGCGGCGGCATCCCGGTGGCCTTCGAAGTCGCGCGCGCGCTCCAGGCGCCGCTTGACGTGTTCGTGGTGCGCAAGCTCGGGTTGCCTGGACATGAAGAGCTGGCCATGGGGGCGATCGCGTCTGGAGGCATCACCGTCTTCGATCAGCGGCTCATTGAGGTCGTGCCGCGCGATCTCATCGATTCGGTCGTGGCCCGCGAAGCCGCCGAGCTCGCTCGCCGCGAGCGCGAGTATCGCGACCACCGCTCGCCGCCAACTCCTGCGGCAAAGACCGTCATTCTTGTCGACGACGGTCTAGCCACGGGCGCGAGCATGCACGCGGCCGTGCGTGCGTTACGGACGTTGCAGCCGCGCCAGATCGTCGTCGCGGTCCCCGTCGCATCGCGCGAAGCATGCCGGTCGTTGACCGGCGTCGCCGATGAAGTCGTCTGCCTGTTGATGCCGGAGGATTTCTACGCCGTCGGGCAATGGTACGACGACTTCGCCCAAGTAAGCGACGACGAGGTTCGAGCCCTGCTTGCCTCGGCTTGGACGCAGTACGCCGCCACACACGCACCAGAAGAACCAGAGGAGGGCGAATGAAGCGCTTGGAGGCGCGCGCCGACATCCTGCGACTGCTCGGGCGCGAAGCGCGGCCGTTGCACGGCGAACCGCATGACTACGATTCACTCCTCGAACAGGTGGGCGACGCACAGTTCGTGTTGCTGGGCGAAGGGTCGCATGGGACGCACGAGTTCTACCGAGAGCGCGTGCGGATCACCCGGCGACTCATCGAGGAGAAAGGCTTCTCGGCCGTCGCCATCGAGGGCGATTGGCCGGACGCTTACCGCGTGAACCGGTACGTGCGCGGGCTGGGCGACGATGGCGATGCAGAGGAAGCCCTGCGCGGTTTCGAGCGCTTCCCGACCTGGATGTGGCGCAACGCGGACGTGCTCGACTTCGTGGGCTGGTTACGTTCGTTCAACGACGATCGGGCAAGCGGCGCGCCCAAGGTCGGTTTCTACGGTCTCGACGTCTACAGTCTGTTCGCGTCGGCCGACGCGGTCATCAAATACCTCGGGCGCCACGACCCTGCCGCCGCGCAACGTGCTCGCGAGCACTACGCCTGCTTCGATTATTTCGGCCCGGACGAGCAGGCATATGCCCGCGCCGTGCAACAGCACGGGGTGGCGTCCTGCGAAGAGGACGTCATCACGGTGCTCACCGACATGCGCCGGCGCGTGGCAGCTCAATACCGACGTGCGAACGCAGACAGCGAAGATGCGTTCTGCGCAGCACAGAACGCCAATGTCGTGGCGAGCGCCGAGCAGTACTACCGGACCATGTTCGACCCGCAGGTGTCCTCGTGGAGCGTCCGCGACCGGCACATGGCGCACACGCTCGACGATCTCAGCCGCCATCTCGGCGCTGCCGGACAGCCGGCGAAGGTGGTCGTCTGGGCTCACAACTCGCATGTCGGTGATGCGCGCGCGACCGACATGCTCGACCGTCGCGAGGTGAACATCGGTCAGCTCTGCCGCGAGAGCTACGGCACCAACTGCGTGTTGGTCGGGTTCACGACCTACGCGGGCACTGTGACCGCGGCGCGGGATTGGCACGAGCCTGCCGAGCGCCGGGCCGTCCGGCCGGCGCGACCAGAGAGCATCGAAGGGCTGCTGCACGACGTCGGCCAAGCGGCATTCCTGCTGTCGCTGCGATCTGGCGAGAGCAGGCGCGTCCTCGTCGGATCGTTTCTCGAACGGGCCATCGGCGTCGTCTACCGGCCGCAGACAGAGCTCGCGAGCCACTACATGCAGGCGCGGCCTGCGCGGCAATTCGATGCGCTCATCCATATCGACCACACGCGTGCGGTGGAACCGCTGGAGCGCAGCGTCGCCTGGGAGAGAGGCGAAGTCCCCGAGACGTTCCCCACCGGCGTCTAAGCAGCAAGCGCCTAATTTTCTTGAGGAGTTGCAGACATGGCAGATGTCGTCAAAATCATCGAAGTCCTTGCAGAATCGCCCAAGAGCTGGGAAGACGCAGCGAACGAGGCGCTCAAGAAAGCGTCGAAGACCATCAAGAACATCCGCTCGATTTACGTCAAGGAATTCGAGGCCAAGGTCGAGCGCAACAAGATCACGCAGTATCGCATCAACGCGAAGATCTCGTTCCTGCTGGACTAAGAAACACGGGTCAAACGCGACGCCGTCACCGCTACACGGGATCGGCGTATTCCACGCGTTCGAGATACAGGCCGTGGGCGGGCGCCGTGAAGCCGGCGCGCTCGCGTGCGCCTGACGCCAGCACGTCCTGCACGTCGTCCGCGGCGCGTCGACCGCGCCCAACCTCGATGAGCGTTCCGGCGATGATCCTCACCATATTGTGGACGAATGAGTCCGCGCTGATGACGATGTCGAGGAAATCACCATTGCGCTCGAGATCGATCGATCGTATGCTGCGCCGGGTGCTCGCGGCCCGCGATTCCCTCGCGCAAAACGCGGCGAAATCGTGCTGGCCGACCAAGTGGGCCGCGGCGGCGCGCATCGCGTCGATGTCCAGCTTCGCGCTCACGTGGAACGCCCGGTGGGCGAAGAGTGGCGACGGCGCCACGCGGTTGAGAATGCGGTAACGATACGTCCGCGCGCGAGCATCGCGCCGCGCCGAGAATCCATCGGGTCGTTCCACGGCGCGCAGCACGGCGATGTCATGCGATCGCAGCAGCGCGCTTGCGGCGACTGCGATGCGCCGCAGCGGCATGACGCAGGCTGTCGTGCAGCTCACCACTTGACCCGTGGCGTGCACGCCTGCGTCGGTACGGCCGGCAGCAGCGATGGTGATCGGTTCTCCAAACAACGTCCCAAGCGCCGTTTCGACCTGCTCGGCAATCGATGGCAGGCTATCCTGCCGCTGAAACCCGTGATAGGCAGATCCATCGTACTCGAGCACGAGCGCGAGCGTTCGTCCGAATGTCATCGAGGCGACCTTCAACTACGGCCATGCGAGTTCTTTGCAGCCGGGATGTCAACAAAAATGCCGCGGGTGATGCGGCATGGTGGTCGGACGGAGGCTGGCGCGAGGGTGTTGGCTCCGGCCCCTCGCGCCTAGTTCGGATACGTGACGGGGATGTCGTCGACCGGGATATCGAGCAGTAATTCGTGCGGGATGGGGCGCTCATCCAAGTGGATCTCGTCGTCCGCCAACCATGCGGTGAGGTTTGTGCGCCATGCCGCCCTATGAGCTTCCAGGATCATGCGTTGTTCCTGCGGAGAATCCATATCATTCCTGCCTTTCTTGGAGCAAGCCGCCAGCGCTATTCGGACCCCTAGTGTGTATGAACGTTGGAGAGTCGCAGCGCTGGCGTTTGCAAGTGGTTTCATGGATCGTAGCGTCCTCGTTTTTCAGCGTGTCACTTGATGCGGATGTGCCCGCCTGTACCGGCCCCGCTGCCAACCACGATGTTCGGCCAGTCGGGGGCACTGGCTTGAGAGAAGACGACCGGGATTCCGTAGATTCCCGCTATCTTCGAGCAGTTGTGCACTTCCGGCGTGAAGTGAGAGCTCTTCACCGCGTCGACCGCCGCCTGATCGAAGAAGCGGTTGCCTGACGTGCCGGCGAGCTTCACGTTGGAGACGCTGCCGTCGAGTGCCATGGTGAAGGTGACCGTTGAGAAACCTTCGAGGCCCTCTTGGAGAGCGATCTCCGGGTACTGGGGCGACACTGCAAGATTGATACCAGCGGCGGTATCTTTGCTCGAGCAGGGTCCCGGGGGATCGTCGATCGTCTGCGCTGTCACAAGCTGCACCGGGCCGTAGCCCGTTTCATAAGCCAGGGCGCTGGAGACCGTGCCGACCACGGCCACCAGAGCGGCCAGTGCGGCGATCATGGTATGGTTGATGGTTCTGTCGCGATGCATGGTTTTGGCTCCTTATCATTGGTGTGGGCGCCAGATGGCGACTCACGGGCCAAGAGTAGCCCAAAAGGGGGAGCCAGAGATTCCGGGATTCCACGCATTTGCGCGAGGGGGGAGTACCTATATTTGAGTAGGGCAGGGACGCCTAAGTACCCGGGAAACGAGCGTTATTCGGGCTTTTGCAACGGGAAGAGCAGCACGTCGCGGATCGAGTCCTGATTTGTCAGGATCATGATAAGGCGGTCCAGGCCGACGCCGATGCCCCCGGTGGGCGGCATGCCGTACTCGAGCGCGTGCACGTAGTCCCAGTCCGGTTCGGGCGCTTCTGCGTCCCCCGCGGCACGTTCGCGCGCTTGGGTCATAAAACGCTCACGCTGATCGTCGGGATCGTTGAGCTCGGAGAACGCGTTGGCGACCTCCATGTTCGAGATGAAGAGCTCGAATCGTTCGACGAGCTGCGGATCGTCGCGCTTGCGCTTGGCGAGCGGAGACAGCAACACCGGCTGATCCGTGATGAAGGTGGGGTTGACGAGATGCGGCTCGACCGTCGCCGCGAACAGCTTATCGATGACGTGGCCATGGCTCGACCCCGCTTCGATCGCAAGCTTGAGGCGTTTGGCGGCGGCGCGGGCCTTGTGCTCGTCAAGGACATCATCGCGCGAGAAGCCGCCCCACCGCGCCATCGCCTCGAGATACGGCAATCTCGCGAACGGCGCCGCGAACGATATGTCTTTGCCAGCGTATTCGTGCTTGTCGCCCACGCCCGCGGCTCTGGCCGCGGCCAGCACCATGCCCTCGCTGAGCGTGAGGATGCCCTCGACGTCCGTATAGGCTTCATACAGCTCGAGCATGGTGAACTCGGGATTATGCGTGCGGTCGATGCCCTCGTTGCGAAACGTGCGGCCGACCTCATAGACCTTCTCGATGCCGCCCACGATGCAACGCTTGAGGTTGAGCTCGGTCGCGATGCGCAGCTGCAATGGGATGTCGAGCGCGTGCGAATGCGTGATGAACGGGCGCGCGTTGGCTCCGCCCGCTACCGTGAGCAGCGTGGGTGTCTCGACCTCGACGAAGCCCTTGTCGTCGAGATAGCGCCGCAGGGCGGCGATGACCTGGCTGCGGGCGAGCATCGTGTCGAGCACCGGCCGGTTGACCATGAGGTCGAGATAGCGTCGCCGGTAACGCGCCTCGGGATCCACCAGGCCATGCCATTTCTCAGGCAGCGGACGCAGTGATTTCGCCAAGACCACGAGTTCCTTGACCGCGATCGTGAGCTCGCCTTTCTTCGTGCGGAAAGGCTCGCCACACGCCCCGACGAGGTCCCCGCGGTCGAGCAAGTCGACGACCTCGAAGCCTTCACCCATGGTCTCGGCGTTGACGTGGAGTTGGATGCGCGCCGACTGGTCGGCGATATCGACGAAGGCGCTCTTTTTGCCCATGCGCCGGATCGGTTGCAACCTGCCGGCGACGGTCACCGTCGCGCCAGCGTGCTCGCCGACGGCGATCCCATCGAACGCCAGGCGCACGTCGACGATTCGATGGCTGCGCTCGAATGTGGTCAGTGCGAATGGATCGCGACCGGCCTTGCGCAGCTCGTTGAGTTTGGCGCGCCGCGCGCGGATAAGTTCGGCCTCGGTGGCGCCTGTATCGCCGTCCGAGGTCACTTGCTTCGTGCTTTAGAGCCGCCTCTGCGATTTGCCCGTATGCTCAAGATCCTGAGCTGTATCTCTCCCGATGGGGCGGTCGCGACGACGGTCTGCCCGGGTTTGGCACCGACCACGGCTTTGCCGATCGGCGATTCGTTGGAGATCTTGGCGTTGGGCGGATCGCTCTCGGCGCTGCCCACGATGGTGTATTCGTTCTCGGAGCCGGTGTTGAGATTTTTTAGCTTCACGGTGCTGCCCAGGTGGACCTCGTCGGCCCCACCTTCGCCCTCATGGATGATCTTGGCGTTGCGGATCATCGCTTCGAGCTTCATAATGCGGCCTTCGATGAACGCCTGCTCTTGCTTGGCGTCCTCGTACTCGGCGTTTTCCGAGATGTCGCCGAACTCTTTGGCCTGGCGGATGCGGTCGTTCACCTCTTTGCGGTGAACGGTTTTCAGTTCCTCGAGCTCGCCCTCGAGCTTGCGCAGACCTTCTTCGGTGACGACGGTCTCTTTTTCGGTCATGGGGTCCCCTTCTTAGGTGGTGGCGTGCGCGACGAGGTCGTGCACGTACGGTCGGAAATCAAGCCGGGCGAGCAGTGCGCGGTAATCGTCGTCGCTGACGTCTTCCCAGCGTTTGCCCAAGATCGCCAGGAGTGCGGCTTCCATGACGTTGGTGCCGAACGAGCGCCCGCCCAGATTGGGCGTGGTCGTCACCAGACGCGCCAGATGGCGGCTGCGCAGTTCGTCCACGTTCTGCACCGTCACCGTGTTGGTGATGATGGTCTTGCCGCTCAGGTCGTCGGGCATGTTCTGGCGGATGAAGTGGAAGTCGCCGGCGATGAGGCGCGCCGCTTGGTAGTACTGCGGGAACTTCGGTTCGGGCGGCCGCTCTTGCTTCTTGCCGGTCGGATAGAAGAATTGGAATGGCAGCTTGCACGCGTCGGGTAGATAGCGTTCAGCCAGCGCCTCGAATTCGGGCAAGGTTGTGACCGGCTTATCCAGACCCAGAGCGAAGATGAAGTCGCCGAACGTGACGTCGGCGCCGGCGGCGACGAGCGCTTGCGCCATGCCGAAGCGATCGAGCGCGCTCACCATGAGCACGGGCAACCCGCGAAAGTCGACGATCCCCTGTTTTTGCAGGTAGGCGATGGTCTCGCGCTCGAGGGTGTTCTTGAGCCCGCTGCCGTCGACCACCGGCGTTGTATGCACCGCTTCGAGCATGCGCAGGCCGTCGCGCAACGCGAAGCGGTGTTTGCCGGCGTAGAGATAGACGTCGATGCCGCCCAGGCCGATCGCGTCCACCGTGCCATCGAGCTCGCGCAGCGCTGCGATCGCGCGGTCGAGCGATCCGTCAAAACCGATGCGCCGGATGTCCAGCCGTTCGCCTAGCCATTCGACTTCGACCTGATGATCGCGCGTCGACGATCCCAAGCTGACGGAGACGATTCTCTTCATAAAAGGGCGACGCCGGCGGGGAGCGCCTGCAGGCGCGCTGTTCGCGCACGTTCCCGCGTCCGTGCGATCATGTCCGGCGTGACTTCCTTGTCGAACGCCCGCATACCGGCGACCTCGAAACCGTGCTTGTCGGCCAGACGTTCGATCTCGAGCACCTTCTCGAGATTGACGCCGCGGCCGAGCGAATAATCAACCATCCGGTTCTCCAGCGTCAGGATCATCGTCTCGGCCATGCAGGCGAGCGACGTTTTAGGCGGGAGGCCGAAATCGAAATGGAAGTCGACGTCGCCGGGGACGCGGATGTTGCCACCCTCGGTCACGAGCACGTCGTCGCGTTCGGTCGCGACCCGCCGTGAGACGTCGTGCGGCAGCGACACTTCGCAGACGACTGCGCCGGGTTTGAGATCCTCTGGCTCGATCACGTTTGAGAGGGCGGCAGTGGCGGTGAGCACGAGGTCCGCGTGCTGCACCGCTTCGGCGATGTCAATCGTCCAGCCGAGTTTGGCGTGGACGTGCGGCTGCATGGCATGGGTGAGTTTGGCGAGCCGCGTCGCGTTGCGCGCGGCGAGGGTCACGTGGGAGACTTTGTTGGCGAGGATCTGCGCGCAGGCCGATCCGATGCTGCCGGTCGCCCCGACGACGACGGCCGTCGCATTCGGCACATCGACGTCCAACTCGCGCGCGCCGCGGAACAGGCTCTGCATGGCGGCGGCGATGGTGTACGAATTGCCCGAGGTGACGGCGATCGGGCAGTTCTCAGCGATCGTCGGCCCGCCGTCGCCGACGACGGCCGTGAAGCCGCCCAGTCCGACGATGCCGCAGCCCAGTTCGGCGGCGAGATTGGCGCCCTTGATGATGCGCGCCATGACTTCGCCGCGCGGCAGCTCCAGGAACTGATCGGGCAAGAGCGGCACGCCGATGAAGTAGCCTACGATCTCCTCGCCCGTCGTCGCGCTGCGCACGCCTGTGATCTCGGAGACCACGTACTGCGGCAGCCATTCGAGGATCTTGCGGATGAGCGGCAGGCCTTTGCCGGCGGCCTTAGGCTCGTAGCGGAGGACGTCGTCGTAGGACAGGGGGTGGATGATGAAACCGAACTTACGCACCAAGTACCTCGGATGTATAGGGGTCCGGGAAATTGTTGATTTCGCAGGAAGGCGATGGCTGTCCTGGCAGGCGGCCCGGCCGGGCTGTTACTTTTGGTGGGCTTCGCAGCGGTCTTTGAGCGCCTGCAGCATCATAGCTGAGTTCTCTTCGACCTTCTTCTGCAGAATCGGTCCGATGAGCTCGGCCAGCGTCGGCACGCCGAAATCGTAATCAACGCCCAGCACGACCTTCGTGACGCCGTCACTTTCGTCGAACGTCCAGGCGCCTTCGAATTTATCGAGATCGCCTTCGATGAGGCGATAGTCGATGCGCGTGTTGACGTCGTCGAACACGTCGACTTCGGTCCACTCGATGGGGGCCTCTTCCACGAGCGTCTTCCAGCGCGTCGTCGTGGTGTTGCCGTCTCTCTTGAGGATCTTCACATACTCGACGTCGGGCATGAAGTCGGAATAGTGCTCCATGTCCTTGGCCAGTTCGTAGATCGTGCGTCGCGGTGCCCTGATCTCGATGGACGTCTCGACATACGGCATCAGGCGGACAGCGCTCCCAACTTGTCTTTGGCTTTGGCCACGGCCTGTGCCAGGATCGCCATCGCTTCGTCGATCTCTGCGCGTGTGACGATCAGCGGCGGCTCGAGGCGGATCACGCGCTGCTGGTTGAGCGTGTACGCGGCGGTGAGGCCCAACCGCAGCGATTCGGGGATGATGACGCCGCCGTAGCCCTCGTGTCGCAGCTCGAGCCCGACCACGAGGCCCCGTCCGCGCACCGAGTCGATGACCTCTGGGAAGCGCGCTTGCAACTTGCGGGCTTGCTCGAGCAGATACGCACCTTGCGTCCGCGATTTCTCGACGAGCCGTTCGTCGACAAGCACGTCGAGCGCGGCGAGGCCTGCCGTGCAGGCCAGCGGATTGCCGCCGAACGTCGACGTGTGCAAGAGCGGCGAGTCGCCGAACGCACGCATCCACACGTCGTGGCGGGCGATCGTGGCGCCGATGGGGATGACGCCGCCCGAGAGACCTTTGGCGACCGTCATGATATCGGGCACGACCTTTTCGGCGTCGACGCCCCACAGATACCCTGTGCGTCCAAGACCTGTCTGCACTTCGTCGGCGATGAACAGCGCGCCGTGCTTGGTGCACAGCTCGCGCGCGCCGCGCAGATACCCGTCGGGTGGGAGGATGACGCCGCCTTCGCACTGGACCGGTTCCACGATGAACGCAGCCGCGCCGTTCAGCGCCTGATCGAGCGCGCTTAAGTCACCGAACGGCACATGTTCGAACTCAGGGACGAGCGGCTCGAACTTCTCTTTGAAGACGTCGCGGCCGGTGGCCGTGAGGCTCCCCATGGTCTTGCCGTGATAGCCGTTGAAGGTGGAGACGATGTGCTTGCGCTTGGCGGACAGGCGCGCCAGTTTGAGCGCCGCTTCCACCGCTTCCGTGCCGCTATTGGAGAAAAACGTGATCTTGAGATCGCCCGGTGCCAGATCGGCGAGGGCCTTGGCGAGCGCGGCGGTCTTGGCGTTGAAGAGGACGCGCGAGGATAGCGCCATGTGGTCGAGCTGCTCGCGGACTGCCGCGACGACGCGTGGATGCATGTAGCCCAGGGTGAACACACCGTAGCCGCCGCAGAAATCGAGGTAGGCCTTGCCGGTATGATCGTAGACCTTGCAGCCGCGCGATTCCATCTCCACGCCGGCCCCGGCGATCTTCATGAACCTGGCCAGCGGCGGGTTGATGAATTCCTTATAGGCTGCGTAGACAGCGTCGAAAAGCGACGCCTGGTCTTGTGCCTCGTGCGTCATCATGATGCCGTGCCTTCGCCGATTGCCAAACGTGGCCCCTTTGCAGCGCAGGCGTCTTAGGTGGTCGCGCGAATTTTAGTCGCGCATGCATGGCATCTCGTTTGCGACTTCTGACGGGCTGCGCATCGCCTATTCCCACGCCGGCTCGGGCCCGCCCGTCGTTTTCTTACATGGCGTCGGTTCGACCGCCGAGATATGGCGCCGTCAGATGCTCGCGCTCGCTCCGTCCTTGCGCTGCATCGCGATCGACTATCGCGGCTATGGCCGATCTGATGTGCCGCCCGCTGCGTCGCTCGCTCGCGGCGCGAACGCTGCTCAAGCCATTTCGCGCTCCGCGTTTGCGCGCGACCTCTTCGCCGTGCTCGATGCCTGCGGGCTCGCGTCCGCCCATCTGTGCGGCTGCTCGCTCGGCGGCGTGGTCGCGCTTGAATGCTACGCACAGGCTTCGGAACGCGTTCGCTCGCTGATCCTGGTCGATACCTTTGCCTTCTATCCCGGCGGGGCGGAGTCGATCGACGAGCGCGTCCGCACGCTCGACGCGCTCGGCATCGAGGAGTTCGCCCGCTCGCGGGCGCCGGGCGTGCTTCGCCCAGACGCCTCTTCGGAACACGTCGAGTTCGTGCGTGCGGGCATGGCCTCGATCCCGCTTGAGGTCTATAAAGCTGCCACGCGGGTGACATGGACGGGAGATTACCGGGATCTTCTTCCGCGCATCGCCGTACCCACGCTTGTCATGTGGGGCGAGCGCGATGATGCGATCGCGCCCTACGAACGCAGCGCGGAGATCGCGTATTCGTTACGCGAACCATCGCAGGTGACCGTGGTACCTCACGCCGGTCACCTACCCAACGTGGACAACCCCGAGTTCTTCAACCACGCGGTCTCGACATTCATTCAGAGCCAAGACTGTGCTTGATAGCGACAAGCCAATATTCGACCGCTATGTGACCGACGGCGAGAAGCTGCTCTGGAGCGCTCAACCACGTGGCGGTCTACAACTGCGGAAGTCGGACTGGTTGGCCATACCGGGAAGCTGTCTCGCGGTAGCGTTTGCTGTGTTCTGGAATTATGGCACGAGAGGCGCCCCGTTGTTTTTCCACATCATAGGTGCTGTGGCTTATGTATACACCTTTTATTTTCTGATTG
>Ga0116216_10000978_pt1 | contig 20495 bp, 16 predicted proteins | sample Sb_taG_11_FD_89696 | JGI IMG/M metagenome (GOLD analysis project Ga0116216, IMG submission 89696) | Peat soil microbial communities from Weissenstadt, Germany - Sb_50d_3_AS metaG | ecosystem: Environmental > Terrestrial > Soil > Wetlands > Peat | place: Germany: Weissenstadt | collected 2010-09-21
GGGCACCCACTGGACATATGCGCCGAGCGCTTCTGAGATCACGCGCACGGGGACGAGCAGAACGCCCTTGTACATCATGGGCGGCACGTCGAGCGGACGTGACTCGCCGTTGATGAGGACTTCGTTCTTGCCCAGGGTGACCTGGACTTCAGATCCAGGCTTGCTGGCCTTGACGGACTTGCTGGCGGCGTCGTAGGACACCGTCGCGCCCATCTGCTCAAACATGCTGCGCAGCGGCACCATGAGCGTGCCGTTCTTGACGAGCGCGGCAAGGACGCGTCCCTGGCGCAGCGTGTCAGGATTGGCATAGACATGGTGGTCGTTGAACAGGATCGGTACCTCGCCGGACGGCGGGTTGCCGAAATCCATCGCGGGCGCGTCAGCGAGCTGAAGTCCGGACGTTGCCGAAGTTACCGTTCCGGAGACAGTCGTGTTCGAACCCAAGACGTTGACGGCGCTTGTGCCGGCGAAGCTTGGTGCGATTCCAGCAACGACGAACAGTGCCGCTGCGAGGACCGCGAGATGAGGATGCTTCAAACCTTTTCCCTCCTTCAGGAAGTGAGACCGGTCTGTCGTGATTCGAGGGAGCCCAGCACGCCTTTTGGCGAGGTGAGCGAACGAGTGTGCGTTCGAAAAACGCATGTGTTACCCCTCTGGGGGTGGCCTCGATACCCGCCTATTATACCCACTTTGCGGTCATAAAATCTCGTGGCGGAGGCCTGTGGACCGAGGCCGAAAAGACATCTCACACACCATGCCCGAGACAGCCGTTCGCGTCACTCTACTAGAGAAGTCCCCGCATCCGACCGCGATGACCGCGACCGCTGCGCGGACATGCTATTCCGCAAACGACCCCAGCTCGATCGTGGAACGCTGGGAACGCCGGCCGGACGATATGGTCAAGACGGTTGACCGAGTCCGTTCCGCTGGACATCATTCGACCCTCGAGCACAACATCTATGTCTTTGGGGTCACCGGATTGTCGCGCGCCGCGACACATCAGCTCGTGCGCCACCGCCACTTGCAGTTCGATCAGCAAAGCCAGCGCTATCTGGCGTTCAAAGATGCGGACTTCCCGTACGTGAAGCCGCGCCGGCTGTCATCGTTGCCCGAGTTGTCAGCGCGCTTCGATGCGCTCATGCGCGAGGTGGGAGAGACCTATCAGGCGCTGCTGGCAGCCGGCCTGCCAGGCGAAGACGCGCGGTTCGTCTTGCCCAACGCGGCAGCGAGCCAGCTCGTCGTCTCCGGCAACGCGCGCGCCTGGTACGAGTTCCTCACCCTGCGTACGTGTAACATGGCGCAGTGGGAAATCCGCGAGATGGCATTCGCGGTGCTGCGCATCCTCAAGCGCGAGGGTCCGGTTCTCTTCCGCGACGCGGGCGCGACGTGCGTACGTGGATATTGTCACGAACCAAACGGACCCGAATGCCCGCGCTACATCACCGTCATCAAGGCGCAGATGAAGGCTGGGGAAGCGGCGGGCGAGTGGCTCGCGCAACGCGCGAAGAACGGCAAAACCACGCCGCAATGAGGCTTCGTCAGCAGGAGGCCTCCGGCTGCGAACAGCACAAGCACGAGTGATCGCCCATCGACGTGCAATGAAGCGCCGCGCTCATCTAGCTATCATCATCGGCATAGCCCGTAACATTTGTGCCGACATGAGAGTACGAAGATCCGTGAACGATAACGAACGTGCTACGACCTACGTGCGGGCGCTGACGCTCGCTCTTGCGAGCATCCTCGTCCTCTCGCTGTCGGGCTGTGGGAAGAAGAGCGACGCGAGCCAAGATGCCCCACTGACGGTGACGAGCGCCGCCGCTCGGCGCGGCGACATCTCGGAACGGCTGACCTTGACGGGCGTCATTGCGCCCAAAACGCAGGCCAATTTCTCGTCGGTCATCACGGGCGAAGTCCTCTCCGTCCAGGTCAACGTCGGCGACCTGGTGAGCGCCGGTCAGGTGCTCGTGCGCATCGACGATTCCACCTTGCGCGCGCAGCTGCAGCAGAACGAGGGAAGCCTGGCGGCCGCTCGCGCGCAGCTCGCACAGATCCAGAGCGGCGACATCGGCGCGGCAGCAAGCGCGAACGCGGGTCTGGATTCAGCACGCGTCACCTACACCACCGCCCTTGCCAACGTACGTCGCGACAAACAGCTCTTGGCGCAAGGCTACGTCTCGCAGGCAGCGGTCGATGACGCCGATCAAGCTGCGGCGGTGGCAGCCGCCCAATTGCGCAGCGCCGAGGTCGCCGCCCAGAACGCGAACCTCGGGGGCCGGACCACATCCGCGGCACAGTCGCAGATCCGCAGCCAGCAGGCGGCGGTCGACGAGGCGCAGGGCGCAGTCCAGCTCGCCAGAGCGCAAATCGCCCAGGCCGTCGTCACCGCTCCCTTCGCCGGGGTGGTCACGCAGCGCAGCGTCGACCCCGGAACGCTTGCCGTCCCCGGGACCGCGCTCGTTCAGGTGTCCGACCTCGACCCGGTCTACGTGAACATCGGGATCCCAGAGGAGAACCTTCCTTATATCCACCCAGGAACGGCGGTGGACCTCACCGTTGAATCGCTGCCCGGGCGCTCCTGGCATGGCGATGTCAGCGCGGTGAACTCCGCGACGACGCAAGGGACTCTGTCCTACCTGGCACGTGTGATATTGCCCAACCCGCAGCTCGCGCTCAAGAGCGGCATGGTGGCAGACGTCAGTTTCCTCAAGGCCCAGCACCGCGGCGTCATCATCGTGCCCCGTGCGGCCGTTTTCCAGGGTGAGAACGGGATGGCCGTGTACGTTTTGGTCAAAGCGCCGGAGTGCAAATGCGACGGTAAGGCGAAGCTCCAAAGCGTCGTCACCGGGTTGGAGACGGACACCGACATCGAGGTGAGTGGGACCGGCATCGGACCAGGTGTGCCGATCATCGTCCAGCGGCCGGACACGCTAAAGGATGGCTCGCCTGTGAGCACGAGCTCGGGCAGCAGCCAATCCCCGTCTCCATCGCGAACGCCGAAATAGCCGGCCGCTGCGGCCATCTCTTCACGAGTCGAGGAACGCATGAGAACAACACATGTTGCTGCTCTGAGCGCGGCTGGGGCCGCGCTCTTAGGGTCGATATCGATGAGTCTTGCCGCGCCGGCGCCGAGGCCGACCGCGACGCCGGCACCTGCGGCAGTGCGCGCCGCAACGCCGGTGCCCATAGCCTCTCCGACCCCGTTAGCAAACCTGCCGACCGCACCGCCCTGGCACCAGCCGACCGGGCCTTCCCCGAGTCCGACGCAGCTGTCGCTCAGCGACGCGGAGTCCATAGCGCTGGCCACATCCCCGGCGCTGACCGCGGGCCGAGCGATTGTCGATCAAAACAATGCAGGCATCGGCATCGCGCGAAGCGGTTATCTGCCCGATCTCAGCGCGAATGCATTGTATAGCAAAGCCGGATCGCGGTCGGGTGCGAGCTCGCTGACGACTGCGAACGGGCCGTTCATCTCACAACAGAACCAGGGGTTCCTCGAGCTCAAACAGTTGATTCTCGACGGCGGCCGGGTCAACGCCGAGGTGCAGGCAGCGCGATACTCCACCGACGCCGCCAAGCTGACCCTCTTGCGCTCGATCCAGACGGTGTTGCTGACCGTCGCACAGGAGTATTATGCGGCGCTCGAATCGCGGCACCAGTTGCAGGCGGCCCAGCGCTCGCTCGAGGTGGCCAAGGTGCAAGAGCAATTGGTCGAGGCGCAGTTCCATGCCGGCGTCGCATCCCAAGCAGACGTCTTGACCGCGCAGCTGCCGGTCGCCCAGGCGCAAGTCACGGTCGATCAGGCGCTGAACGGTGAAGCAGAAAATGTGGCGTCGCTTTTGACCACGATGGGCATACCGGCGACGACTCCGGTGCTTCTTAAAGACGACATCTCGGTGACTGGAACCCAACCCAACCTCAACGAGGTGATGGACGAGGCTTTGCATGAGCGCACCGATCTCTCTGCGGCGAAGGAGTCGGTCAGCTCAGCGCAGGCTAGCGTGCGTGCGGCCAAGCTCGCGGGATTTCCCCTTATCGGCGCCAGCGCTTCGTCGGGCACAGCCACCACCACGTCCGCCGGCACGCAGTATGGCGCGAACTGGTCGATCCAAGCCACCCTCGCGTTCCCGATCTATTCCGGTGGACTCATCCGCTCGGAGGCAGACCAGGCGCGGGCGTTCGAGCAACAAGCCCAGGCAAACCTCACGAGCACACAGCTCGACGTCTATCAAAACGTGCAACAATCCTACCTGCAGCTCGCCACCGCCGACTCGAGCTTAAACGCGGCCAAAGTCGCTCTCGACCAGGCGCGCGTGGTGCTCAACGTGACGAACGCGCAATACAAAGCCGGGGTGACGACGCTGCCCCTTCTGCTGAATGCGCAATCGCAGCTGACCACCGCGCAGTCCAACTACGTGCAAGCACTCTACGCGTACAAGATCGCGCAGCAAAACCTGCTCTACGCAGAAGGCACGATCGCTCCGAACTAATAGCGGGTACAGGGCGCGACGGTGCGCGAGGTTCGCGGGCGCGCGCTCGCCCGCCGCGCCCGGCAAGGGAATGCTGACGGGCCGAAAGAACGTCGCGCCTATGCCGACCCGCTCGCGCTTCATCGCAGTTCTTGGCTGCGTGCTATCCATTTTCGTGTTGTCAGGGTTCTCGTGCTCGAAAGAGCAGACCGGTCAGGTCACCGTCACCATCGACGGTAAGGGCTATCACCCCGGCAAGATCACGGTCGCCCAGGGCACGCTCGTCACCTGGATCAATAACGACACGCAGCCGCACACCGCGACTGCCATCGGCGCCTTTGACTCCGGCCCCATATCGCCGGGCGGCGGCCGCTGGACCTGGACCGCAGCGGTTCCCGGGACCTATCAGTACAAGAGCTTGATGAACCCGAATATGGCCGGAGAGATCACGATCGTGGTCAGCGGCCCCACGAGCCTTTGAGGCAACGCTTTCCCCTTCTCCTCATCGCGCTATGTATGGCCGCGGGCTTAAGCGGCTGCTCCAAAGTAGGGCTGCAGACGGGCCAGCAAACCTCGACCACGATTCCGGGCACGTTGCGCTACGCAGACGTGGAAGAACCGATCGGCCTCAACCCATTGCTGCGGCTGCAAGCGGTGGGCACCGATTTCGACATGTTCATCTTCGGGCTATTCTTCAACACCGACGACAAGCTGCAGTACGTGCCCGAGCTTGCCACCGAAGTGCCGACGCTCGCCAACGGCGGCATCAGCCGCGATGGGCTCACCATCACCTATCACCTGCGCCACGGCGTGAAATGGCAAGACGGTGCGCCATTCACGTCGCACGACGTCGTCTTCACCGTAAACGCGATCAATAATCCAAAAAACAACCTGCAATCGCGCGAGGGCTGGGACCACATCACGCGGGTCGAAGCCGTCGGCCCCTATGAAGTGCGCTTCCATCTCAAGACGCTCTACGCGCCTGCGGTTTCGACGTTCTTCGCCGAGGGCGGGCAATACCCGGTGTTGCCGGCGCATCTGCTCGAGAAATATGCAGACCTCAACCATATCCCGTTCAACACGAATCCCGTCGGCACTGGTCCGTTTCGCTTCGTGAAGTGGGTGCATGGCGACCACCTCGAGCTTGCCGCCAATCCGCTCTACTGGCGCGGGCCGCCCAAACTACAACATATCATATTCAAGGTGATCCCCAAAGACACGACGATCTTGTTGCAGCTGCGCACGCACGAGATCGATGCGTGGTTTCGCGCACCATCCAACCTCTACACCGAGATGCTGAAGCTCGAGCCCGCATATCGCGTTCAGTTGGAGCCGTCATTTGTCTACTCACACCTTGATCTCAACATGAAGAACCCGCTCTTCCAGGACATCCGCGTGCGCCGCGCCATCAATTACGCGATCGACAAGCAAGGCTTGATCGACACGGTCGCACACGGCATCCAGATCGCATCAGATTCGCCCTTGAGCAGCCTCTCGTGGGCCTACAACCCGCACGTCATGCACTACGGCTACAGCCCGACAACAGCGCGCGCACTCTTGGCCGAGGCAGGCTGGACGCCCGGACCGGACGGGATCATGACCAAGAACGGGCAGCGCCTGACCTTCAGCTTCTCCGCCGTCACCGGTGGCGCCACCGGCGAGGCGACCGAGCAGATCGTGCAAGAACAACTCAAGGCGGTCGGCATGGATGTGAAGATCAAAAACTACCCAGCTGAAATATTTTTCGCCGCCGGTCAAAGTGGCGGCATTCTTCAGAGCGGTAAGTACGATGTCGGGTTCTACGCCTGGGTCTCTCCGGCGGATCCCGACGGTCAGTACTCGATCTATGCCTGCGACGAATTCCCCCCCGCCGGCCAGAACGATCTCTTCTGGTGCGATCGCACGCTGACGCAGGCGCTCACAGCAGGGCGCAGCACGTACGACCAAGCGCAACGCACGAAGGACTACGGGATTGAGCAGTCCGAGATCGCCTCGCAGTCGGTCACGATCGTCTTGTGGTTCCAGCGGCAGATCTTTGTCACGTCGCAGCGTTTCCACGGTTTCAAGCCGGCGCCGGCCACGACGAGCAATTGGAACAGCTGGGAGTGGTCGATGCAATGAGCGTTCGCAGTCTCATGAGTTTGCGCACCGTCGCGGCCGTCGCAGCCGCCTGCATCGCGCTCAGCGTCAGCGCTTGCTCCAAGGTGACGACCGGAACGGGCGGGGCCGGCCACCGTGCGGCTGGCCCCATCCCGGGCGTGCTGCGTTACGCCGATATCTCCGAGCCCGATTCGCTCTCAACGCTGCTCTCGACCCAGATCGTGACGGCGGATCTGAGCTATCTCATGTTCTCCTATTTCTTCGACTACGACGCGCACGACAACTTCGTGCCGGAGATCGCGACGCAGGTGCCGACGATGGCCAACGGCGGCATTTCGCCTGACGGCAAGACCATCACCTATCACCTGCGCCGTGGGGTGAAGTGGCAAGACGGCGTGCCGCTCACCTCCAAGGACATCGTCTTCACCTATCAGGCGATCATGAACCCGAAGAATAACGTGCAGGTGCAGACGGGCTACGATCAGATCGCAAACGTCGAGGCCAAGGACGACTACACGGTCGTCGTGCACATGCGCACCGTCTTCGCACCCATCGTCGCGTACTTCATGTGCATGCAGGGCGGCTTCTCCATCCTTCCCGCGCATCTGCTCGCCCAATATCCCGACCTCAATCACGTCGCCTGGAACGCCGCGCCCATCGGTTCCGGCCCGTTCAAGTTCAAGGAATGGGTACACGGCGATCACATCACCATGGAGGCTAACCCCTTGTACTGGCGTGGCCCGCCCCATCTCAAGCAGATCATCTTCCGTTTCGTGTCCGACACGAACACAATCGTGACCCAGCTGCAGACCCACGAGGTCGACGCGTGGTTCCGCGCCGAGCCGGCCAAGTACACACAGCTGAACGCGCTGCCCGGCTACAAAGTGTACGTCTCGGCGGAGAACGTCTTCGGGCACGTGGACTTCAACACCAAAGATCCCATCCTGGCGGATGTCAGCGTGCGCCAAGCGATCGAAAGCGCGATCGACCGCAAGCGCATCGTGGCGGACGCGACGGGCGGCGTCTACGAACCGACCGACACCGATCAGTCGGTGTTCAGTTGGGCAAACGACCACCACGCGCCGTATTTCCCGTACGATCCCGCCAAGGCCGAGGCGTTGCTCACGGCTGCCGGCTGGACTCCGGGCCCGGATGGCATCCGCGTGAAAGATGGGAAGCGCCTGTCGCTGCAGATCTCGTACATCGGCGGTCAGAGCATCGGTGAGAAGGTCGCCGGCTTGATCCAGCAACAGGAGAAGAGCGTCGGGGTTGAGGTCACGCAGAAGACGTATCCGGCACTGCTGTTCTTCGCCTCCCAGCAGAGTGGCGGCATCTTGAATTCTGGGAAATTCCAGATGGCCTACTACGGTTGGGTAAGCGGCGTGGATCCGGACAATTCACCCCTCTACGGTTGCGATCAGTTCCCGCCTAAAGGCCAGAACATGCTCTTCTGGTGCGACACGACGTTGCAAACCGCTGAGACCGAGGCTCTGTCGACCATGGACCAAGGTCGCCGTACGAAAGATTACCATATCATCGCGACCGAACTGGGCGAGCAGGCGCCCACTGTATTCTTGTTCGCGGAGCGGCGCCTCGACATCGTGCCTGTCCAGTTCCATGGCTACGTGCCGTCGCCGGCCGAGTCGGCGTTTTGGAACGCCTGGCAGTGGTCCATGCAGTGAGCCCGACTGTAGACAGATGGCCTATGCGGTAACGACCTTCAGGTCCGTTACCTCCTAAACCCATATCCTACGGGCCTTTGCGCGCATTCGAACAATCCTCTGTATATGAAATGTAACGAAGTGACGTAAATCACTGTCTCAAGGAGCGTGTGATTTAGCTCACGAACTGGACTAACCGGTATCACCAGATTTTGCCCCGACGTAAGAGCCTGGAGCGGCCCTCCTTATGAGTCAGCGGAAGCCCCAAAGCGGATCTCGCGGTACAACCGTTATTGAGGTTTACGTCGCGGTCGCCTTGCTGCTGATGATCTTTCTCTTCTTGACTGCCGATTTGATTGAGTCTTCCCATTCCGAGAACGTATCAGCAACGCGCACAGAGACGATGGTGGCTGCGGATTATCTGCTCGGCGTGATGCGAACTGACCCTGCTTTCTGGTCGACCGATTGGGGTGCCGGCCCCGGTGGAAGCGACCCGTGCGGTAATCCATGGCCGCCATACACTGACTCAATGTCAGCGCCATCGTGGCACCCGGCGCCGGCCTGCACCCCCGGCGCAAGCGATCAGGGGATCTTTCCGGATCTTGCCGGCCTTGCGAGCCCTAGTTCGTTCGAGTATATGTGGAGCGCGCAGCAACAGGGCACAGATCCAGATGCGGCGCTCCTGACCGTCTGGGTGAAAATCGACGAGCACGGGCAGAACATCTATGAGCTGCAAAGCACACGGACAAACGTGCACGCGCAACCAAGTCCAAGCGGGGTCTTCCCGACCCCCACCCCAGTCGCTACCGCGCCGTCGCCAACACCATGTAGCACTGGGTGCCCGTCCTCCCCGCCCCCAACGAAGCCACCGTCGCCGACACCAAAGCCGACCCCCACGCCGGTCGGAACCGCCACGCCAGTTCCAAGTCCAACACCGAAGCCTTCGCCCACGCCGAAGCCGTCGCCCACACCTCCGCCTTCGCCGACGCCCGTAGGCACCTTCGAATGAGTACTGTGCGCAGACCCAAACGAAGCTCTGGTTTCACTCTCGTAGAACTGCTGGTCGCCATCGCGGTGCTCGGACTCATTCTCACTTTTATCGGGCTCGAGTTTGTGAGCGTCGTGGACAACACGCTGCACACACGCGCAAGTGTCGACGCAGAAGCGCAAGCGCGTATCGTCATGGCAAAAGTGAGCGGCCAGATGAGAGGCGCCTACTTCGACGAGACCGATTACCCGACGGCAGCGCCAGCTCAACAGCTCGCAGTAGTGTCCCCCATCCCTGTGCCATCGGCTTCCCCCACGGGTCTCGTGGTCTTCTACCGCGTGTCCAAGGGGGGCCTTGCCACGATACCCGTAACCTGCGCAACTGGCGCCAACCAGGGTGCCCCGTGTCCGCCGTTCGAGTTAGTCACGATACAGATGAGCACGACCAATCCCGGCGAGCTTGATGAGATTGTTACGGCCCAGCCGGCTGGAAGCCCATCCTCGCCGACTCCGATAGGTCAGAACGTGACGAATTTCGGAGTCACCGGAATCAGTAAAAATGAATTCGATGTCACGCTAACCGTCACGCAGCCGTCCAGTCGGTGCGTGTCGGATGCGTGTAGCTTCACGTTGAACAACGTCATATATGTCGGGGGGCAGGAATGATCATGAAGAGTCAGCCGCGGGCTGGCCAGCGCCAGAAGCGTGGCGTGGCACTGCTCAGTGTCATCGGGATACTGCTCGTCCTGCTAGTCTTCGCTGGCGGCCTTATCGCCCAACTTGACATGGAGACCCACAGCGTCAGAATCGAGGCCATGTCCAACCGTGCGCTCAACGCGGCGGACGCGGGCGTCCATGCGATGGTTGAACAAATACAAACCAACCTTGCCCTCAATCTTCCTCCGCCAGGGGGGGCGGTCACGTTTACGTATCCCGAGCCGAGCGGCACGCCAGCCTCGACCAGTTACAGCGCGACGATCGATCAGACATGGCCGGCTGGCGGACTCAATTACTACCTTATTACCTCGACCGGTACGTTTAATAACGGGATTGAACACATACAGCGGCAGGTTAGAGCCATCGCGAAATCTGTCCCCATCTCGAGCTTTGCGAGCTTTTCGAATTATGAGGTGAACCAATTCGGAAAACCGGTCTGGTACCTGCCAAGCCAACATTTCGACGGGCCAGTGTATTCGGGCGGTCCGATGCGGATCGCTTACGCAACGCCACCGCCCTCAGGTACTCCGTCGCCAATATTCGGCGCGAGCGTCGTGACCCTGAACACCCCAGTCTGGAACCCAGGTGCACCCGGAAGCGCGAACGACTGGGCGAGCGTTGTAAACGGAGGATCGGGCAACTTCAGCATCGACAAGACCGCGCTCTCCTTGCCGCAGCCATCGAATAACATATATGTGGCGTCGGAAGCCTGGGAAGGCGATGGGCTTAATTCTTTTCCGACCTTCCCCTCGGTACCAGCCGGCGTCTATATGGATGGCGGCGCATCGAAGGGCGCCGACGCTGTTAACGCCATTGGTTCAAGCCTAACGACGGGCATCTTTGTGAATGGCGGCAACAGCAGCGTGACGATCAACAGTTCGAGTTCTGGTGGAACCGAGAAGCTCGTCATCAACGGGAGTGGCGGCAATTTCGCCAAGGGCGCGTACAACGTGATCATTAACTACGGCTCGACGCCCTGCTCCGGTTCGACGACCGTCACACAGGGGAGCTTTTCACACACCTTCACCGGAACGCCGTGTGGCGCACCTGGTCCGGGCGTGACCAACACCGGCAATGGCGCTATCTATGTGGAGAACGGCAATGTGGTGATTGGCAACCCAAATGCGACGTTCCAGGGTGACTACACTATCGTGACGCCCGATTTTTCCGGATGGTCCAACAACAATATCACCATGTTAGGGAGCGTGCAGTACGACCCGGCGACGGCGTCCACTGATAAACTAGCCCTCTGGGCCAACGATGTCATCATCAACACGGCCGCGAGCAATATCACGATAGACGCAAGTATCATTGCGGGCTATCCCGGTGAAAAATGGAACAATGGCGATTTCCGTAACGCCCGGTGCACGGCAACCGGCTGCGGTACGATCGACCAGGGCACACTCACGCTCAATGGCGGGCTGATAGAGAACGCACGTGGTGCGGTCGGAGAAGTATTAGCCGGTAGCCAGTTTGGGTTTAGCCGGATCATCAACTTCGATAGCCGTTTCGCCACAAGCCCACCACCGTTCAATCCGTCGACCGGTGCTCTCAGCATCATCGCGTGGGAGGATCTGGGGAGCTAACGCCGACAAGCGACAGTACCCGCACAGCGATCGGGCCCGCCAGGATGGCGGGCTCACTTTTTTCTCTAGACGACCTTCGCATATGACGTCGCATGTCGTAGGTCACTGCGCGACGGCTTCGCAGCGGCGATAATCACACAAGCACGCCTGCGTCAATCGTGCTCATGACCTCATATCGAATGAAGTGTGGTCGGTGTGCCGCTTATCACACCTCCCACTATATCGCGGGAGCCGATGAAATCTAATAAGAAAAGCAAGTCCTATCCATGTCTCGTCTACATTGAATGAGGAGACATAGCGAGCGCGGGGATTGGTTGAAAATGCCGAACACGACGAAACCACCGAAACGCCAGCGTGGCACAAGCCTTATCGAAGTACTGATCGCGACGGTCGTCTTGACGATCGCATTTCTGTTTGTCTCGGGCGACATGGTCGCGTCGACGCAAGCCGAGAAGATGGCCGCAGACCGCGGCATCGCGATCTCGATGGGAAATTACTTCGTCGACTACATGCGCCAGGATGGCAACTTCTGGAACGAGCAGAGCGGCGGAACGTGGTCCACAGCTCCGTCCGGCACGGACCCCTGTGGCAACGCATGGCCCGCCTATAACGACAACCCCGTCTCGCCGACATGGCACGCAGTGCCGACCTGCGTCGGCGCGCCGTTCGCCAATGTCTCCTCGCACGGCACCTATCAGTATATGTGGCAAGCGCAAGAACAGACCGACACGAACGCGGCTAACCTGACCGTCTGGATCCAGAGCAACACGGCCAGCGGCGGCGGCACGGCCGAGATCTTCGAGATCAACCAGCTCAACCGCAACGACCCGACGCTTAACCTGGCGGGCGTGACCCCGCCTGCCACCTCGCCATCGCCTTCGCCCTCGCCGACGGCGCCGCCCACGCCGACGCCGAGCCCGACGCCCAAGCCGTCGCCGACGCCTAAGCCGAGCCCGACGCCGACGCCGAGCAAGACGCCGACACCGCCGCCGACGCCGACGCCGAGCCCGACGCCGAAGCCGTCGCCGACGCCCAAGCCGTCGCCCACGCCGACGCCGCAACCAACGGTGATCCAGTGATGAAAACAGGCGCAGACAACCGGCGCGGCTTCACCATCGTGGAGTTGTTGATCTCGATGACCATCTTGGGTCTCGTGTTGGGACTCGCGATCGTCGAGTTCGCGATGGTCTTCAACCACAATAACCTGATGAACGCGAACCTCACGGCCGACCAAAACGCAAGAATCGCTATGGCGAAAGTGACCAACGAACTGCGCCAAGCGATGCCGGACATCACCGATTCGAGCACCGGCACGATCGTGGTGACGCCAACCGCGCCACCGCCATCGACCGCGCCTGCACCGGTCACGACAGTGCAGTTTTATCGCGTCCATAACGGCCCAGGCGGGCTGGTCACGCCCATCCCGACGAGCACGTCCGGCGACCCGACGCCTTGCTACGACCTCGTGACCCTGACCTACGATCCGGTCGGCAGGACCATCACCAAGACGGTCACGCTGCAGACCAACGCCATCTGCACGACGGCCTCGACGACCACGTCGGTCTTGGCCTACAACATCGTCGGTTTCGGCGTCACGGCCGAATCCGCGACGCTCTTCGACGTCGACCTGCAAACGGTCGCCTCCAAAGGCAATTACGGAATATACGATCTCAATTCTCAAGTAGCGATGGGGTATAAGCCATGACGCACAAAGCCACGACGAAGAATCAGCGCGGCGTCGCGCTGATCACCGCATTGCTGATGACCATCGTCTTCTTGGTGCTCATCGGCGCGCTCATGGCTCAGATGATCGGCGAGCTGCAAGACGTCGGCGCGCATTCGAACAGCGCGATCGCGCTCAACGCGGCGTACGCGGGCGTCGAGAACATGGTGCTGCAGATCGAGGAGAACGCCTCGGGACCAGGCCACATCTCGCCTGCGCCCATCAACTACACCTATCCGTCGCCTTCTCACGCTTCGTATGCGTCAACGGTCACGTCAACCTGGAACACGTCAGGCGGTCTTGTGTACTACCAGATCAGCTCGACCGGCACCGAGACGAACTCCGGTCAGACGCGCTCCGTCACCGCGCTCGTGCGCAGCTTCCCGTACTCGTACTACGAGCAGTTCACGGCCGGCAACTCCGGCAGCGTCTTCTACGTCAGCGGCGAGAAATTCGACGGCCCCGTGTATAACGGCGGCACGATGAACGTCTGGTACCAGAATCCATCCGCCAATCCGATCTTCAACAACACGGTTGCGACGACGACCATGCCGAACTTCTACCAAGGTGCGGGCATGTCGTCGGTGACGTACGCCAACGTCATCTGGGGTGACGTCGCTTCGCAAGGGTCGACCGCCCTGCAGATCGGCGCGAATCCAATGCAGCTCCCGACGTTTGAGAGCAACCTCGCTGTTGCGAGCGAAGCGTACTACGGCGACTCAACGCACATATCCAATCTACCAACGCCGGGTGCCAATGGATTGTACGTTAACGGCGTGACGGCGACGTCGGGTTCCGGCGCGCTTGCGACCGGCTTGTATATCCAGGGCAACGTCAAGGTCACGCCGTGCAGCGGCACGTGCGGGTCGTACACAGGCAACAACGAGGTCTGGACGATCCAGCCGACCGGGGCCAACACGATTCCCGCGGCGTATACCGTGGCCATCGACTTCAGTGCGAATACGACGACGGTGACGCAAACGACCAACTGTGGTGGCCCGTGTGCAAGCGTCACCTATAGCGGCGTCTTGTCAGGTCAACCGTCGGCCGGGACGACCGCCGGCAACGGCGCGATCTTCGTGGATGGCAGCGTCACCCTCAACAGCGGCACCGTCCACGGCGACTACTCGCTCACCGTGCCCGACTACACGACAAACCACGCCCAGACGATCACGCTCCAGGGCAGCGCACCGGGCGTGCTCTACAAGGATCAGAGCCCGACGTCCACAGACGAGCTCGGCATCTGGGCGAACGACATCAAGATCAACGGTTCCAACACGTCGACCGGCTACGAGTTCGACGGTAGCATCATCACCGGCTACTACGGCGAGTGCCCGCCCTGCACGGATGGGACGTTCTCGAACAACAGTTACAATAACGGCTCCCCCCAGGGCACGTTCACCTTCTATGGCGGGTTGATCCAGAACATCAACGGCGCCATGGGCATCAGCTCGGGCGGCACGACGACGAGCGGCTTCGACCGCAAGTACAAGTACGATGCACGGCTGGCCGCCAATCCGCCGCCGGGTTTCCCCATCACCAACCGCTACGACATCATCGCCTGGCTCGACGAAGGCCAATAATCTAGCCGGCGGGGTCGCCCGCGACAAGCTGCGAAGGGCGGCACGGATGCCGCCCTTCGCTTTTCCTGCTGGGATTTGCAGGGGTGCGCGGCCAAACGCGCCAGCACGTTGCTTCGCAAGACAGCCGACATCGATCTCGGCACGGTCCGCGCCGATGAGATTCACCGAGCCCAGGCGGTGCTCGCCGGGGGGGTCGATTCACCTGTGCGGGCGGGCAAGCCCGTCGGAGCTCCAACGCCGTTCCTTGCGCGTGGGACCGGCTCACGTGTGATCGATACGCACGGGCGTGAATACATCGATTACCTGTGCGCGTATGGACCCGTGCTGCTCGGTCACGGCGACCAGCGCATCGCGTCTGCGGCCCAACGGGCTATGCTGGAGGGCGCGGTGCTCGGCGCGACCCATCCACAAGAAGTCCGCCTGGCCGAGCGCGTCCGCTGGCGCTTTCCGACGATGGAACGCGTGCGATTCGTCTCAACCGGTACAGAGGCGTGCATGAGCGCCGTGCGCGTGGCGCGGGCGTTCACCCGGCGGCAGAAGTTCATACGGTTCGAGGGCTGCTACCACGGGCACAGCGACGAGATGATATTCTCCGCCGGAGCCTCATCGCTGTCCGTGCCGTCGCTCGCCGCCGGCGTGACGCGAGCCGTCGCGGCAAGCGTCGTGGTCGTGCCCTTTAACGACGCGAACGCTGTAGCGCACGCCCTGCGCGAGCACGCGGGCGAGATCGCCGCCATCATCGTGGAGCCCGTATGCGCCAACATGGGCCTGTGCATGCCGGAGGCTGAGTTTCTCGAGCGGTTGCGCGAGGAGAGCACCGCAGCGGGCACACTGCTCATCTTCGACGAGGTCATCACCGGTCTGCGCCTGGGTCCAGGAGGGGCGCAAGCGCGCTACGGCGTCGCGCCTGACCTGACGTGCATCGGCAAGACGGTGGGCGGCGGTCTGCCGATCGCCGCGTTCGGCGGCAGAACTGACGTCATGGAGGTCCTAGCGCCGCAGGGGCAGGTCTTCGTCGGCGGTACCTTCTCGGGCAATCCGGCCTGCGTCGCAGCTGCGCATGCACTGCTCGATGCCCTTGAAGCGGACCCAAGCGTCTACGATCGGCTCGAGCGGACGGCAGCCCGCCTGGCCGGCGGGCTCCAGCAGATCATCGACGCGCTGGGGTTTGGGTTCACGGTCGTCCAGTGCGCATCGATGGTCGATTTCATGTTCCGTCGTGGCGAGCCGCACCGCGATATGGCACACGCCCGCCAAGCTGATGCCCAGGCATATGCGCGCTATTACAATGCCATGCTCGAACGCGGCATTCTCTTGCCGCCGTCGCAGATGGAGTTGATGTTCCTCACCGCCGCACATAGCGACGACGATGTGGACGCGACCCTCGAGGCGGCGCACGAAGCGCTCTCGTGAGCGACGATCAGCGAGACGCCGGCGGCAGCGGCGACGACCTCGCCCGTTTTGCCGAGTGCTGGAACAGCGAGCGGTTCTTCGACGCGCACGAGACGCTTGAGCCGCGGTGGATCAAAAGCCGCGACCGGGGCCTGCGCGGTCTCATCCAACTTGCGGCAGCATTCCATCACTTGCAACGAGGAAACATCGTGGGTGCGCGAACGACCCTCGAGCGCGCCATCCTCAGGCTCACCCACCCTGACAATGCGCCATGCGCGATCGATCAAGCAGCGCTGGCCCGCTATGCAAGCCGCGTGCTGGCAGCGCTGGACACGACGACGCCCGCCGATATCATCGGCTCGCGCCCCCGACTTTTGGCTTCTTAGCGGTTACGGCGGGTCATGGGCAGGACGTCGGCCGTGCGCGGCTCGACCGCCTGCGCCAGCATCTCGACGGCCTGGGTGTCGAACTCCACGCCTTTGCGGGCGCTGATGTCGTCGAGCGCCTCGAGCGTGCTCACCGCCTGTGGACCAGACGTCAAGGCGATGAACGCCTCGGCCACCGCGACGATGCGCGCCTCGAGCACGATCTGCTCGCCTTTAAGGCCGCGCGGGTAGCCGCTGCCGTCCAGGCGCTCGTGATGCTGCTCGATGACTTGGGTGATGACCCGTCCGTCGCGCCAGCGGGCGACGAGCCGGGCGCCGAGCTCGCAGTGCGCCGAACCCCGTTCGCCTGTGGGGAGCGCCAGGATGCCGACGTCATGCAGCAGCGCTGCCCGTCGCAGGATCTCAAGGTTCCAGCCGCTGATGCCCAGCGCCGACCCGATGCGCGACGAGATCTGGGCGATGCGCATCGTCCGTCCACGTTCGGCTCCGTCCTGCTCGTCGATGGCGATGGCGAGCGCCTCGATGAGGTCGCCATTAGCGCGGTCGAACTGACCGATACGATTGAGCAAGGTGTCGTTCTCGCGTTCCAATGCCGCGATGTATTTCTCCGTCCCCCAGCCGGCAGAGCCGAGGCTCGCCCGCGCGATGGCAAAGGGCACGGCCAAGAAGAGGAGCACGCCCAAGTGGCCGGCGGCAAGCTCGCCCGCCACTGCGTAGCCGACGGCGCCGAAGGCGATGAACTGCAGCGGCGGCCAGGGGAAAAATCCGCGCCAGGCCTCGGCCGGTGATGCGGCTGCGGTGCGCGCGAAGCCGGCGGTTGCGGCGAAGAGCTCGAGCCCGAACGCCGCGATGACGAAAACGAACGTACCAGCTAGAGGGGCGGAATGCTTGGCCACAAGCATCGCTAAGAGCGCGGCGAACAGCGGGCCTAAGATGGCCCACGAGATCGCCTGCGCTGCTGAAAAGCGCGCGGCGGGGATCTTAAGCGCTCGCACGATGCCGCGCACGCAGCCCACAAGCACCGCGACCGGAGCGCCGTAGAGGATGAAACCGGCCACGCTGATGCAGAAGGCTGCGCCGACGATGCGCCGACCGAAGCGCACGGAATCGGGAGCCGCGATTTCGAGCAGGGCGGCCGCGGCCAGCAGGCTCGCGAAGGTCTGCGAGACATGCGGCGCATTGACCGCAGCCCACAGCAAGACCGGGATGATGGCGACGAGCATGAGCAGCATGGCAGGGGTCTCCCTGTCAGCCATCATCTCGTCATAGGTAGGCGGCTGCGCCGAGGAGCCCGCCTGCCTGCGGTTCCATAGGTTCGTGCCGCGTTTTGTCTTCAAATGCTGCTCACCGCGAAGGGCTATAGGTGCCCGCAAGTAAGACCGCACCGCGCTCCCGCTCGTTACCGAAAGGGCGGCCAAAGGTCAAGTGTGGCCGCGAACACGTCCAAGAGGCCCGCAATAGGGGTATGGCGCTTCCAGCATGCGAATTATGAGCCGTACAGCTCTCAGCGCACGTTGCAATCAATAGGCCATGGAACAGATCCACACACCTCGCAGCCGCTCTCTCGCTCAGGCAGCCATCCTGACCGTCCTCGTGGCGGCAGCCGTTGTGACGCCGGCCGCACAGGCGTTGTCGGCTGGCGCGCCCGTGATTGTGACGCTCGATCTCACCCGCTACCCAAGTGTGGCCCATCTTGACGCCGGTGCATACGCGGGCGTGTCACCCGGGCGCATCGTGGTGCACGTCGGGCAGATGGTCGTGTTCGTCAACAGCGACGCGCGTCATCACACCGCGACGTCCTTAGGCGAGGCCAGTGAGTTCCCGCAGGATCCGCGCTGGACCGACAGCGCGCTCAAAGCGTCGGGCACGATCGGGTCGGGAGCATGGACGACGGGAGACATCGCGCCGGGCGCGCGCTCGAGCCCCATCGCAGCCACCAGAGCCGGCACGTATCTGTACGGATGTTTTTACGATTACAGCGCCGGCATGCGCGGCGAGATCGTGGTCGAGCCGTAACGTCAGGAGATTCCGTGGAATTCCGAGAGCCGATCGAGCAGCTGATCCGCGATCCCCGCGACTTCACGCGCGACGTGCCGTTCCCGCCCGCATCGGAGCTGCGCATCTACGACACATCCTTGCGCGATGGAGAACAGATGCCGGGCATCGCCTACACGCCCGAGCAGAAGTACGAGATCTGCCGCCGGCTCTCCGACATCGGTGTGCACATCATGGACGTCGGATTCCCGGCGGTGTCTGAGGACGAGCGCCGCTCCTTGCAGCTCATCATGCAAGGCAAACGCAAGGGCGAGATCCGCGCCGACCTCGACGTCGTCGTCATGTGCCGAAGCAACGCTAAGGATATCGACGCGACGCTGTCTGCGCTTGAAGCGATCGGCGTTGCCCCAAGTGACGTGACATTTTTCATCTTCACCTCGGGCAGCGATCTGCACATGAAGTACAAGATCGGCAAGACCTTGTTGGCGCGCGAAGGCGTGCCTGAGTCGGAGTGGCTCGACCGCCCGCTGTCGTTCTACCGGCAGGCCAACATCCGCATGCAATGCGATGCCATCCGCTATGCGCGCAGCAAGGGCGTGCGCTACGTCGAGTTCGGCGGCGAGGACGGTAGCCGAGGCGACGTCGACTACTTCATCGAGCTGTTCCGCGAGGGCATCAAGGCGGGTGGGACTCGCCCATCCTGGCCCGACACGGTCGGTTGCCTCACCCCCGAGGCGACGCGCTGGTACTGCTCGCGCATCGTGGCCGCTCTCCCGCCGGATATCCCCTTGCTCAACCACTTCCACAACGATTACGGTCTGGCCACCATCAATTGCATCACCTCGCTCTCCTGCGGATTCAAAGCCTTCACCGTGACCGCCAATGGCTACGGCGAGCGCGCCGGCAACGTGCCGCTGCACCAGGTCGTGACCGCCCTGCGCGTGCTCTACGGCGTCGAGATACCGGGGTTCAAGTATGAGAAGCTGCGCGAGCTGGCGCGTTTCATGGAATCGGTCTCGGGCGTTCCCATCGAGGCACACGAGCCGATCATCGGCGCGAACGTCTTCACGCATGAATCCGGCATCCACACACACGCCATGCTCATCGACCCACGGATGTATGAGGCGGTTCCGGCCGCCTTGGTGGGCGCCGAGATGCAGTTCATCTACGGTAAGCATAGCGGGCTCTCGGTGATCGATTCCACGTTGCGCAAGCACGAGGCGCGGCTCAACAAAGCCGGCGTGACGCTTGACAGTGACTTGAGCAAGCGCGTGCTAGAAGAGGTGAAGCGGGTACGCGAAGAGCGAGCGAGAACTGGTCATGTCGCCGATATCGCTCAGCAGTACTACGATAACATGCGCCGCCTCGGCCTCACCGAGGAGGACGTGGTGCGGATCGCAGAGGGTCTCGGCACGAAAAAACACGCAGCGGTGTAAGCACCGCGACAGGGCACGAATAAACAGAGAAGAGTGATACATATGACGGACACACAAGCGAATCAGACACACGTCACCGCGGAATGGATCCGCAGACCGCTCGCAGATCTCGGGGGCTTGTCGCCGCAAGACGCGGCTGCAGACCCGCAGGCACGCAAGAAACTCGAAGACCTCTTCATCGAGCTGGCCGGCCACCACGTGCGGCTCACCGCGCTGGGTCTACCGGCGCTCGATCCGCGCGAACTGCGCCACGCGCTCGGTATGGAAGCGGCCATGCCCGCGCATCATGCGCGCCAGCCGGCGCGCCCGGTGCGTATGGGTCCGGTGAAGCGCAGCGCGTTGCTCGACGAGCTTGGCACAGCACTCACCGGCGGGGATGTCGACAGTGTCGCGTTCTTCAACGTGAAAACAGGCGCGATCGAGCATTTCATGCACAACCTCGGCGATCAGGAGACCGCGCGTA
>Ga0116216_10000980_pt1 | contig 20491 bp, 18 predicted proteins | sample Sb_taG_11_FD_89696 | JGI IMG/M metagenome (GOLD analysis project Ga0116216, IMG submission 89696) | Peat soil microbial communities from Weissenstadt, Germany - Sb_50d_3_AS metaG | ecosystem: Environmental > Terrestrial > Soil > Wetlands > Peat | place: Germany: Weissenstadt | collected 2010-09-21
AGGGCACGACTTCAGTCGTGCCGCGAGCGCCGCAAAATCATCGCGGCTTCAGCCGCTGAGGTCTTGTTCTCGGCCTCACGCGTGCGACGGCCCGCGAAGAATCCGCGCCGGAAGCAAAATGATGGACTTCACCAACTCCAGGACGCCTTCGACCGTGATGCCAATCAGCCGGAACGGAATCAGCAGAATCCAGACGATGGGATAGAGAATCAGCGCCAGCAGTGCCAGCGGCCAGCACAGAAACAGCAGAATGCACCAAAGCAGGAATTTCGCCATTTTAGCCCCCACAGACTGCCACATATAGATACGCAAGTGCCAGCCAATTTGCTCCATTTTTCTGAGGTAGCGCCGGCGTCCCCGCCGGCATCTTACGAGCGCAAATTCCGGCGAGAGCGGCAACGACGCGCGGGACGAGAGGTAAGCGCAAGGCATTAGTGCTTCTGCGCGGCCCGCGCGTGACGGCTGCCTATGGTGAAATCTCGCTCGTCGGATGCCGGCGGGGACGCCGGCGCTACTTAGCTTCGTTGCGGCCTCTGGAGGCATCTGCAATAATGATTTCCGTTCGCCAATTCTGAGGCTCCCTTGACCGGCAACGAGATTCGCGAAACATTCTTGAGATACTTCGAGGAGAACGGCCACCGCCGCGTGCGCAGCTCCTCGCTCGTTCCGGCCAACGATCCCACGCTGCTTTTCACCAATGCCGGAATGAATCAGTTCAAGGATGTCTTCCTGGGCCTCGAGCAGCGCGAATACCGCCGCGCGACGACCTGCCAGAAATGCGTCCGGGCGGGCGGCAAGCACAATGATCTCGAGAATGTCGGCTTTACCAATCGCCATCACACATTTTTCGAGATGCTCGGCAATTTTTCCTTCGGCGACTATTTCAAGAAGGAGGCGGTCGCCTTCGCCTGGGAACTGGTCACCTCGTCAAAGTGGTTCGCAATTTCAAAAGACAAGCTGTACGTCACGATTTTCAAAGGCGAACAAGGCATCGCGCGCGACGCTGAAGCCTACGATCAATGGCTCAGCCAGGGCGTCAGCAAAGACCGCATCCACGAATTCGGCACGAAGGACAATTTTTGGATGATGGGCGATACCGGCCCGTGCGGCCCGTGCAGCGAAATCTTTTACGACATGGGCCCAGCCGCATCGGACGAGGGCCACGCCGATTGCCAGTTCGGCTGCGAGTGCGGCCGCTACGTAGAAATCTGGAATCTGGTTTTCATGCAATTCAATCGCGATGCCAGCGGTGCGCTCAATCCTCTTCCAAAGCCGTCGGTCGATACGGGCGCCGGACTCGAGCGCGTCACCGCCGTTCTCCAGGACAAAATCAGCAATTTCGATACGGATCTCTTCGTACCGCTGATGAAAGCTGCGGCGAAGCTCGGTCACGTGGACGTTCACGATCCCAAATCGCTGCCGTCCTTGCGAATCATCGCCGACCATGCGCGCGCCGCGACTTTTCTGATTTCCGATGGAGTCGTTCCTTCGAATGAAGGACGCGGTTACGTGCTCCGCAAGATCATTCGCCGAGCGCTGCGACATGGGAAGCTCCTCGATCTGCCCGTGCCTTTCTTCGCGGATCTTGCGTATTCCGTCCGCGACCTGATGGCCGGCGCTTATCCGGAACTGAATGATTCTGTCGATCGAGTCGCCCGCGTCCTGCGCGCCGAGGAGGATCGCTTCGCGCACACCTTGAACATCGGCCTGAAGAAGCTCGACGAAGACATCGCGCCGCTTCTTGCGGAAAAATCGAAGGGCGGTACAGTCTCTTTCCCCGGCGCGAAGGCCTTCCGCCTCTACGATACCTATGGCTTGCCGCTCGATTTCATCACCGACATTCTCCACGATCAGGGCATCGCCTTCCGCGAAGAAGAATTCAACGCGGCGATGGCGGAGCAGCGAACCCGCGCAAGAGCTTCCTGGAAAGGTGGCAGCAAGGAATCTGCCTCGCCCGCCTATGCCAAGCTCGCGGAGACGTTCAAGACCGAGCCCGATTTTTACTTCGGCACTACGACGCGCGATTGCCGCATCGAGGCCATCGTCACGAAGGACGGCTTGGTAAAGGAACTTCCCGCGGGGGCCGAAGGCGAAGTCGTTCTCGATCGCACGACGATTTACGCGGAGTCCGGCGGCCAGGTCGCCGATACCGGCTCATTCTTCGACAAGGATCAATCGCTCGAGCTCGCGTCGGTGAAGGGCGCGTTCTATCCCGTCGCGGGCCTGATCGCGCATCGCGTGGTTGCGAAAGAGACGCTGCGGGTGGGAGACCGCGTCTCTACCGTTGCCGATCCGCTGCGGCGCATCCGCGACATGCGGAATCACACCGGCACGCATTTGATGCACGCTGCGCTCAGAAATATTCTAGGCACGCACGTGAAGCAGGCCGGCTCACTCGTCGCGCCGGATCATTTGCGCTTCGATTTTTCGCACTACGCGGCGGTTGATCCTTCGGAGATCGCCGAGATCGAGCAGCAAGTGAACGAGGAGATCGTCCGCAACGCCGAAATTCAAACCGACCTGATGAATATCGACGCCGCGCTGGCGTCCGGGGCGCTGGCATTTTTCGGCGACAAGTATCCCGAGCACAATGTGCGCGTGGTCACAATTCCCGACGCCGAATATGCGCGCGGCTTCTACAGCAAAGAACTCTGCGGCGGCACCCACGTCACTCGCAGCGGCGAAATCGGCGTTTTCAAAATCGTCGCCGAGCAATCCTCCGCCGCGGGCGTCCGCCGCATCGACGCGATCACCGGCGACGCCGCTCTTGCCGAGTATCAGAAGTCTCTAGCGACGCTGCGGAAGATCGCCTCGCTCCTGAATGCCGGGGAAGACGAGGTTCTCGCCGCCGTCGAGCGCCAGGCGCAGGCCGTCCGCCAGTTGGAAAAGCAGTTAGCCGACGCCAAGAGGAAGTCGGCGGTCTCAGGCGTTGATTCCCTGCTCGAGTCCGCCCGCCAGATCAAAGGCGTCACCGTCCTGGCGTCCACCGTCCCCGGAGTGGACCGCGAAGCCCTCCGCCAGCTCGTTGATACACTCCGCCAGAAGATGGGTTCGGGAGTAGTCATCCTAGGCACCGCAGAAGACGGCAAAGTTGCTCTAATCACAGGAGTTACGAAAGATCTCACCTCCCGGGTCCACGCCGGCAGGCTGGTCCAGGAATTAGCCCGCCAGGTAGGCGGTTCCGGCGGCGGACGCCCCGATTTGGCAGAGGCTGGCGGAAAAGACACATCTGCCCTAGAAACTACTATCTCCAGCGCCTACACCCTCGTAGAACGAATGCTATAATTAGGAGTTAGCGCCAGTTCGTCGCCGGGAGGTCCTCCCTCCTCGCGATGGGTGTGTCAATCGTTCGGATGAAGTGCTCTGCCTTTCCCTTGCGTAGATGACGAAGCGAACCATCTCGGTGACTCTGCTCGCGCTCGGCATCGGGCTAAGTGTGTCCGCGCCAGCTCGCGCGCAAATTGCATCTCAGGTGGATGAATCCGGGAAGCTTGTGTTCGTGAATTCCGAGCCGGCGGGCCATTCGCCGCACCGCTCGACGCCTCCGGGCTTTCACTTGTCGAAGTCGAGCGAAGCCGCAAGCAATTCGGAGGCGGGAACGACCGCGGAAGTAATTCCGCCGGACCGGCTCGAGCGGATCGTGCGAGATGCTTCCGCCCGGCACAATTTGGATCCAGCCCTGGTGAAAGCAGTCATCGGGGTCGAGTCCAATTGGAATCCGGCGGCGGTTTCGCGCAAAGGGGCTTTGGGATTGATGCAACTGATCCCGACAACGGCAGGACGCTTTGGAGTAGGCAACGCGTTCGATCCTGCGCAGAATGTCGAGGGCGGGACGAGCTACTTGCGGTCGCTCCTCGATCGCTATCACGGTGACCTGGAATTGACCTTAGCCGCGTATAATGCTGGACCGGGGGCCGTGGAGCGCAGCGGGGGCATCCCCAATATCCCCGAAACGCGTTCTTACGTCCAAAAAGTCACGGAGACCTATTTCCGGCCCGATTCCGGCCGCGATCCTTCTTTTGCGGGTCCGCGACGCACGCGCATCCGCCAGGACGTGGACGACAACGGCCGGGTAGTTTTCACGAACGAATGATGCTGGGGGGAAGTCGCTAGGCGCAGCCATGCGCACTCTTTCAGTAGCACTAGGAGTACTCGCACTCGCCGTGTGCGTCTGTACCCCTGCCCAATCCCAGCAAAAGCCTTCCAAAGCGCGCGAGCAGTTTGAACGAGCCGTGCAGATGCGCACCGCGCTCGAGACCTGCGCTCCTTCCGACCGCACTGTAGACGCCTACAAACAGGCGATTCTTTCCTTCCGAAAAGTTTATTCGCTTGCGCCGCAGGCCGAGGAAGTTACGCCTTCGCTGGTTGCGGTTGCGGAGCTTTATGCCGAGATGGGACGGCAGTATGACGGCGATTATTTCAAGTCCGCGATCGACGGCTACAATTTCTTGCTCAAGCAGTATCCGCATAGCCGCTACGCGCCCTCTGCGCTTTTCGCCATCGGCAAAATTCAGCAGGACGATCTGAAGAATCCGGACGCCGCTGAGACGACATTCAAACAAGTGGTCCAGCGCTACTCGAAATCACCGAAAGCGAATGAAGCGGGCGCCGCGCTGAAGCAAATCGCGCAACTCCGCGAAGAAGAAGCCCGCCGCGCAGCTTCCGCCACTTCGGCTGACGATGACCCCTTCGCGCCCCTTATTGCTCCTGCCGGGCCCATCAATCCGAAATCCGGCGGAAAAGAAGCGGGCGTAGCGCAAGTCAGTTCCGTACGCACCTGGAACGCTGAGAATTACACGCGCATCGTCGTGGACTTGGGCGATTCCGTGAAATACGAGGCGGCGCGCATCGCCAATCCCGACCGGATATTCTTCGATCTGTATCAAGCCAAGATTGGCCCGGCGCTGCAGAATAAGTCCTTCGACGTAAAAAGCGGATTCCTGAAATCCGTGCGCCTGGCGCAGAATAAATCGGGAGTCGTGCGCATCGTGCTGGATGTGGACGGCGCGAGAGAGTATTCCGCCTATCTGCTCAAGAATCCTCCGCGGCTCGTGATTGACGTGCACGGGGATGCCTACGACCGCCAGGCCTCTGCAACTCGCACGGTTGCCGCCGCCGATCCGACATCCAAACCCGCGCCGCCGGATCCAGCACCGCCCGCTGCAAAGGTTCCCGCGGGCAAAGCTGCCAAGTACGGCCCCACGCCGCCCGCCGCTTCATCCGCGGGTAAATCAACCGCCACTGCGAATTCTTTGCCCGATCCCGTGGATGTCCTCCCGGTGCACCAGCCCAGCGCCCGCGGCCGCGCCGTAGCTGCCCTCACTCCTCCGCCGGCGTCGAAGCCGACGCACGACGGCCAGCGTTCGTTGACGCGCGCCCTGGGATTGAAAATCAGCCGCGTAGTCATCGACGCGGGCCACGGCGGGCACGATACGGGGACAATTGGACCGCACGGCCTGATGGAGAAGGATCTCTGCCTCGATGTCGCGCTCCGCCTCGGCAAGCTCATCCAGGAAAAGCTTCCTGGCGCCGAAGTCGTTTACACGCGCAGCGACGATACTTTCATCCCGCTCGAGGAACGTACCGCGATCGCCAATCAAGTGAAGGCCGACCTTTTCATCTCCATTCACGCGAATTCCAGCCACGACTCGGACGCCCGCGGCGTGGAGACCTACTACCTCAATTTCGCCTCTTCGCAGGAGGCGCTCGACGTGGCCGCGCGCGAAAACGCTCTCTCCCAGAGCGGCCTGCACGACTTGCAGGACATGATCAAGAAAATCGCACGGAATGAAAAAGCCGAAGAATCGAAGGAACTCGCCGACGACATTCAAGGCTCGCTTTCCAAGCGCATGCAGCAAATCAGCCGCAACGAGCGCGACCGCGGCGTGAAGCGCGCGCCGTTCGTCGTGCTCATCGGCGCGAATATGCCCTCGGTCCTTTCCGAAATCTCGTTTCTCAGCAATCCCTCGGACGAAAAAATGCTCAAGAAGCCCGAGCAGCGCCAGCGCATCGCCGAGGGCCTTTTCCATGGCATGAGCGATTATCTCGAGAGCCTCAACAGCCTCTCCTATAACGAGCAGCGCCCCGCACCCCATGCCGCCTCCGCACTGGAATCTAACGGGAACTCCCAGTAGAATTCGGCATCTAATAGATGAGGCTCATGCGCTGCTTTCAACCGATTCCTCTGCTTGTGTTGCTTGCCTGCGCTCTCGCGCTCACGGGGAGCGCAACGGCCCTGGCCGCCAATCCTCCAGCCGCTCCAGCATCGTTCGCAGGCTGGAGCCAGAGCGGCACGCCGCAGACGATTGCTCCCGCATCCGACACCCGCTGGCCAGGGCTGTGGCCTATATTTCAGGAGTACGGGTTCTCTTCCGGCGAAGTGCAGCAGTACTCAAAGGACGGCAAAACCCTTTCCGTCGCGCTCTACCGCATGAAGGATTCCTCGGGCGCTTATGGTCTCTATTCGTTTTTGCGCGCACCCGGCATGGGACGCGCCGATATCACGGATCACTCCTGCATTTCCGATTCCCGCGTCCTCATTCTCGATGGAATTACGGTCGTGGAAATAACGGGGCCGGGCTTGGACTTCTTGAAAATCAGGCCGGATTTCAAAGTGCTGGTCGACGCTCTCGGGCCGGCAGCGGTCGATAGCCCTTATCCAGACCTCTTCAAGCGTCTCCCCTTGCGCGGCTTTCAAGAAGGAACCGACCGCTACATTCTCGGCCCCGCAGCCCTGCAGTCTGCGGTTCCGATCGCCGAAGGCGACTGGGCCGGCTTCGCCAACGGAGCAGAAGCGGAAATCGGCCAATATCGCTTCAACGGCGAAAATCACACTGCCACGTTGATCGTGATTGACTATCCCACGCCGCAAGTCGCCTCGAAAATGCTGAAGGAATGGGCGGGCAAATTCAATCTCGATGCGCAGGACGCGGACAGCAAGAAGCCCACGATCTACGCGTCACGCAAGCTGACGATTGTCGGCGTCGTATCGGGAGAAATCAGCGCAACCGAAGCGAAGGCCTTGCTCAGCCACCTCGATTCCGGCGAAGAGCTGACCTGGAACGAGCCGGGCTTCTCCCTCTCCGACGCCAACATCAACGCCGTGATTGCCAGCATTATTGTCGGAACGGGAATTCTTTGCATGTTTACGCTAGTCGCGGGACTCGCTTTCGGGGGAGTACGCCTAGTAGTAAAGCGGATTCTACCGGGCCGGATATTCGACCGGGGATCGGCGATGAATGTCCTGCAATTGGGTCTCGCCAGCAAACCCATCAATTCCGATGATTTTTACGGCATGGCAAAGGCGCCTTCTCCCCTGCCGGCTTCCCGCGAGAGTTAGGTATCCGGCAGTCTCTCCAGCCAGAAAATGTCTGCCGGATCGCTTCTCTATGGGTACCGCGCTGCAGAGGCTTCCGATGCCTGCCTTAAGCCTATTCCCCCCAATGACTTACAAAAAACTGCATTTGTAGCATTCTTTCTTGACTTTCATATTCCCCCTCTTCTAGACTGCGGCTGAGGAAAGAGTTCGGCGGCCATCCGCGCATTGGCCGAGGAGCTTTTCTCCCCTCGAAGGCCCGCCTCGCCGCGGGCCTTCTGTCTTTCGGCTATCCCGACGACCCCGAGTCATTTCGCGCGCGCCACCCGCCCCGCGCGATAATTTATTTCTGAAAGGGGTTAAACTAGTAGGACTGGGCGGCTTGGAATTCGGATTGCACCAAGATAGCCTGGAAAAGTGATGGAAACCGACCGTAGACACGCTCCCAGACGGCGCCTGGATCAGCTCGCCTATATCCGTATTGGTCCGGATAACGGCGGCCTTATGGCCGACCTTGGCGAAGGCGGCCTCGGATTTCAGACCATCGCCGCAATCGAGCGCGAAGGTCCTCTGCGCTTCTGGTTTACGCTCGACGCGGCCGATCGCATTCAAGCCACCGGTGAGCTGGCCTGGACCGACGAATCCAGAAAAGTCGGCGGCCTGCGCTTCACGCAAATCTCCAAGGAAGCCCTGGAACAAATTCGAGAATGGATGGAACGCGCGAGCGTGCCGCTCGAAGCGGAGCTCCCTCCTCGGCCTGCGCCGCGCGACCCGCTGCGTTTCTCGCCGCCTCCTCGCAAGTCGAATGCAAGCAGCGTTCCGGTAACGAGTTCCCCGCTTCTGAATGAGTCCGTCGCTGTGGCCGCGCCTCCGCAGCCTCTGCCGCCTCCGGCGCCGCGTCCCGAACCTCTTCGCGTGATGGCCACTCCGAAGCACTGGTCGGCTCCGGTTCTGTCCGAGCCGCCGCGTGCCGTAGTCTCGCCCGAAATGGTGAAAGGCGCAACGACGGGCCTGACCGTTCTCGCCGTATTACTGACTTTAGTAGCGCTCGGCTTTGGATATCACCGCGAGATTGGTCAATCCCTCGCTCGCCTCGGTGCCAAGCTCGCTGGCGAATCTCCGCTGGCAGATGTCACTCCCGAGCCGGTTCCAGATAGCTCAGCCGCCGCTGCGCAGCAGCCCCTGCCGGCGCCGGCAGATCCGGTCGCGACTGCTCAGCCTGCGCCCGTGGTTCCTCAGGACGCGCAGCAACCCACCGTTAATGCGCAACAGCCGCAGTCGGGCTTGCCTCCTGCGCCGAAGCCATCGCCGCGAGCAACGACCGCCACGCGCCGTCCGACCGCATCCGCATCAACGGCTGGCTTCCAAAATCTCTCGGCCAGCAAACCGCAGGGCGACGACTTCGGTCAACCCGAGCTCGATACCGCCCGCCAATTCCTAGAGTCCGGCACTCCAAATACCAAGGAAGCCGCCAAGTGGCTGTGGATGTCCGTCGAAAAAGGAAACCCTGCGGCTGAAATCCTACTCGCCGACCTATTCGCCCGCGGCGACGGCGTAATTAAGAGTTGCTCGCAAGCCCGCGTACTCCTCGCCGCCGCGATCAAGCACGGCGATTCGGAAGCCATCAGGAAACTCAGCGCCCTCGACGCCAGCGGCTGCCAGTAGCTACTTCCCTTTCCGCGGCAATGCCCAGAAATACCGCAGCGCCTCCGGAATTCGCGCGGGCCAGTTTCCCCAGCTGTGGCCTTCGTGCACCTCGCGATATTCCAGCGCGTATCCGCGCGATTGCAGAAAATCGCGGAGACGCCGGTTCCCCGCCAGCAGATCATGTTGTGAAACGTTCGACTCGTACGTTCCCACGTCGAGGTGAAAGCGCACATCTGATTTCGGCGCGGTAATCAGCTTCTCGAGGTCGGTATCGGCGAACACAGCGCTCGATTGCCCCGCGCAATTGGCAAATACCTGCGGATACTGCGCGCTCAGAAAAATCGATACCAAACCTCCCAGCGATGAGCCGAGCACCGCTCGCGATGCCGCATCGGGCTTCGTCCGGTATTTCGCGTCAATGGCCGGCACCAGCTCCGTAGCGAATGCCCGTGCGAAGTCCGCATTCGCCCAATACTCCTTGTTGCGATCCAGCGGCGGCACCATCACTATCAGAATCGGCGGAATCTCGTTGCGCTGAATCATCGCGTCCACAATCTCGTTGATCTTCCCGAGATTCAGGTAATCGAAGCCGTCCTGCACGTACAGCGTCTTGTAACGCTCTCTCGACCCGGCATATCCCGGCGGGAGATAAACCTTCGCGGCGCGCTCGTTATCCAAAATCCGGCTGGCGAACGAGAATTCCTCAATCGTGCCGTGCCGCAGGCTTGGCCCCGGCTCGAGCTCCGGCGGCGGAGCGTAATCGGGCATGGCAAAGTAAGAATTTGGCCCGAAGCCGCCGGTGATTCTCCGCGGATTCCAGGGATCGAAGATCCACTGTTTGTCGTTCAGGACAAACTTGTAATCAAGGCGTGTATCCATCTCGTATTCATCCGCGCGATAAAAGAGATTTGTTCCACTCACCTGCGTGAACGCTTCATTCGGCGTCCAGCCATTCATGTCCCCTGCGAGCGCGACGAGCGTTGCAGAGCCGCGATACAAAAAAATTGCGCGACCGATGCGGTCCTTCGCTGCCTTCTCCACCAGCGGCGTGCCTTGCGTCTGCACGCAAGCCATGAACTCATCCACGATTTTTGTTTTCGCCGCGGGATCTTGCACCGCCGCGACGCTCCCGAGAAATTGAGCGAAAGGCAAACATCCAGAAAATTGTCCCGCAAGCGGCACAGACGGCGTCACCGCGGACGCCAGCGACGCGCGGGATGCCCGCAGCAGCCCGGCCGCGCCAATCGCGCAAAGTGCCAAAAGCACCCGCAAGGCAGATCTGAATCGGAATGTCCCACTCACACCGCCGAGGATACCACCTCGCTCAGCGTCATCGGAACCGGCGAGAAACGCGCGTCCCTCAAAACGCGCGCACTCTAATATTTATTCCCTCAAGCCCGAGTCAAAGCAGCTAAACTAAGCGGCGCAATTTTCTCACGCCACTGCGAGGCGCAGCCCGCCATGCCCCGAACGTTGCTGATCGACACGGACACTGCTTCGGACGACGCCGTAGCTCTGATCATGGCGCTGCGCTCACAAGAAGTCCGCGTCGCAGCGATTACCGTCGTCGCAGGAAACATTCCCGTACAGCAGGCCACCAGCAACGCGCTCTACACCGCCGAACTCTGCGCTTCCGATGTGCCCATCTACTCCGGCGCGGAAAAGCCGCTGCTACGCAAGCTGGTCTGTGCGGATTGGTTTCACGGAGCGGACGGCTTAGGCGATCACGGATATCTGCCCAAGCAGCGCCGCGCGGAGCCAAGGCATGCCGTTGACGCTCTGCTTGATGCAGCGCGCGAAAATCCCGGCATCGAGATCGTCACGCTAGGACCGCTCACCAATCTCGCTCTAGCCTTATCACGCGAGCCTCGGCTCGCCGCTTCCGTCAAGCGCTGCATCATCATGGGCGGCGCACCCTGCTGCGAAGGCAACGTAACGCCCGCCGCGGAGTTCAACATCTGGGTCGATCCGGAAGCAGCTCGCATCGTGTTTCATTCGGGCATGCGCATCGAGATGGTTGGTTGGCATCTATGCCGCGGACAGGCGGCACTGAACCCGCAAGAAATCGACGAACTTCTCGCACTGAAAAGTCCGCTCGTATTTCGCCATCCGATGCAACAGCACCGCCGCAGACGCCTACTTCAAGCAAACGGGAGAACGCGGAATTTCCCTTCCTGATCCGGTGGCGATGGGCATCGCTGTGAATCCGTCCCTGTGCACCTCGTCCAGCGAACACTTTGTTGAAATCGCAACGTCCAGCGATCTAACCCGCGGCGCAACGGTCGTCGATCGCCTCAACGTCGCCGGCGATTCACGAAATAGCGAGGTCTGGGCGGAAACCATCGCAGCGCAACCGCGAAAGATTCACGTCTGCTGGACCTTGAATATCCCCGCGTGGAAGCGCGCGCTCTTTGCGGCGCTCGGCGCGGCAATCTAGCAGTTGACTCATGGGCATGAGTCAGATAGACTCATTGTATGGCTAAGCGTTTGCAAGTCATCCTGCAAGACCCCGATTACCGCGAGATTCAACGCATGGCACGCGCTCGGCGCATGACCATCGCCGCATGGGTGCGTCAGGCGCTCGACCTGGCCCGCCGCCGCGAGCCCCTCGCCGATTTAGGCAAGAAGCTCGCGGTCGTGCGCGCCGCCGTTCGCCACGACTTCCCTTCCGGCGATATCGGCGACATCCTGGCGCAGATCGAAAGCGGCTACGCCGGCGGCAAACCCGAGTGATATTCGTCGATTCGAATATTCCGATGTACCTGATCGGCGCGCAGCATCCGCACAAAGCCGACGCGCAGCGATTGGTCGAGCACCTCATCAGCGAACGCCAACGCCTGGTGACCGACGCCGAAGTGCTGCAGGAAATTTTGCATCGCTACGTCGCCATCGGGCGCCGTGACGCCATCCAGCCGGCCTTCGACGCCCTGCTCGGCATCGCCGACCAAGTCTTTCCGGTTGATCTCCCCGCAACCGAACGCGCCAAGGAAATCGTCATGGGACACCCAAGCATTTCCGCTCGTGATGCCTTGCACCTAGCCATCATGGAACATCATGGAATCGAGACAATTCTTAGTTTTGATTCCGGACTGGATGCTTACCCCGGAATCTCCCGCCTGCGCTAAGCCATCGCCAGCTGAGGACCCGCCAACAAAGTTGCTTTCGTCATTCGATTCTGAGAAAGTCGTCCGCCAATCGTCAGTTCAGCAAGGTTTGTTTCCGTTCTTCATCCGTCAACGTGACCACGCGAAGCACCGGACACTTTACATTTCTGCGCGCTTGATTCTTGATTGAGGTTGCGCGGCCGCGACTGGTAATTCCACCGGTGGGCTCGAACGAAACAGAGAGTGGCGGATGAGCCTGTAAGCCGGATTCTGTTGAGCGCTTGCGCGCCCCAGCGATCATTCCTCTAGGTCCCGGATCGCTCCGGGACTCCAGCAGCCTACCCGAGGGTCATAACGGGCCGGGCCAGCCCTCCCCTCCTATTTGGCCTTGCTCCACGCGGGGTTTTCCGTGCCGCGAATGTTGCCATCCGCGCGGTGGGCTCTTACCCCACCTTTTCACCCTTACCGGACGTACGGCCGAAAGAGGCGGCTGGCAAGGTTTCCCTTTGAGCCGCCGCAGAGGCGCGTTGCGAACCGGCGGTCTATTCTCTGTGGCACTTTCCGTAGCCGGATTCCCTGCCGCGAGCTTTCGCCCGCATGCCGAGAGCGGCCCCCTGGCGTTACCAGGCGCGTTGCCCCCTGTCCTGAGCGCAGCGAAGGCTTAAACCATCGCCAATCCCAAGACAAGCCGCAGGCCTCACGACCCGCGATTTCGGAGTCCGGACTTTCCTCCCGCGCCGCCTCTCGCGAAGCAGCACCAGCGATCGCCCAGCTCATCCGCCATTTCAATTATACGCGGAAGACCCCAGAAATTCCCGCACTAACCCGTCGTATCTTCGTCGGAGCGCCGCTTGCTGCGCCCTCCGACGAACTCCCAGCTAACCAAGTTTCCCAACCATTGACGGTAGATCTCGGATGCAGCCTACTTCATCCCAATGAGCTTCTCGAATCCGGCTTCGTCTACGATTGGGACGCCGAGCTCTTTGGCCTTGTCGAATTTCGAGCCGGGGTCGGTGCCTACTACTACGTAGCTGGTCTTCTTGCTTACTGAAGAAATCACTTTGCCGCCGTGGGCTACCACCAGCTCGCCGGCCTCTTCGCGCGTGCGGTGCGCCAGTCCGCCGGTGAAGACGAATGTCTGGCCCGCTAGCTTGTTGCTCTTCGGTGCTTTGCGCTCGACTTTCGGATTTACGCCGGCCTCGCGCAGGCGCTTCAGCATTTTCAAATTCGCAGGCTCGTCGAAAAATTCCCGGATGCTGGCGCCGACTTTCGGCCCGACTTCCGGCACCTCGCTCAATTCCTCGAGGCTCGCATCCGCAATCTTTTCGATCGAGCCAAAATGCTCAGCCAGCAATTCCGCCGTCCTCTCCCCCACCATGTGCAGCCCCAGTCCATTGATCAACCGGTCGAGCGAATTCTTCTTGCTCGCCGCAATCTCATCCAGCAGATTCCGCGCCGATTTCTCGGCCATGCGCTCAAGCTCCGCCACCGTATCGAGCTTTAGCGAATACAAATCCGCGAAATCCTTCACAATTTTCTTATCCACTAACTGCTCGACAATTTTTTCGCCGAGCCCGTCAATATTCATCGCATGCCGCCCGGCATAATGCTGCAGCGATTCCTTCAATCGCCCCGGGCAAACCGCATTCACGCAGCGATACGCCACTTCGCCCTCAGCCCGATGCACCGCGCTGCCGCAATCCGGGCACTTCGACGGCATCTTGAACGCATGCCGCCCCGCCCCGCGCTTCACCACCTTCAACACATGCGGAATCACCTCCCCAGCACGCTCGACGAGCACCGTATCGCCAATCTCCACGCCCAACCGCTCCACTTCATCCATGTTGTGCAAAGTCGAGCGGCTCACCGTGACGCCGCCAATCTGCACCGGCTCGAGAATCGCCGTGGGCGTGAGCACCCCGGTGCGGCCCACATTCACAATGATGTCCTTGACGACAGTCGTCTCCTGCCGCGCCGCAAATTTGAAAGCAATCGCCCACCGCGGCGCCCGCGAAGTAAATCCCAGTTCGTTCTGCAGTGAGATCTCATCCACCTTGATCACGATGCCGTCAATTTCGTAGGCAATCTTCTCGCGCTTAGTCTCCCAACCCGAAATATATCGCTCCACTTCGTCAATCCCATGGCAGACCTTCGCATCGCGATAAGAGCTCTTGAAATGCATCGCGTTCAGAGCTTCCAGATTCAAAGAATGCCGTTTCAAAGCCGGCCGCTCATCCATCAGCAAGTAATAAGCATAAAAATCGAGCCGCCGCGAAGCCGTAATCGCGGGATCAAGAACGCGCACCGCCCCAGCCGCCGCGTTCCGCGGATTCGCAAAGCGCTTCCCGCCGGCCTCCTCCTGCTGCTCGTTCAAAAGCTCGAAAGCCTTGCGCGTCATGATGGCTTCGCCGCGCACTTCCAAATCCCCGCGCAATCCAGCCTTTTTCAAAGCCGCCGCATCGAGCCGCAAAGGAATCGAGCGAATCGTCTTCACGTTCGCCGTAACATCCTCGCCCGTCGATCCATCGCCGCGCGTCACCCCGCGCACCAGCAAACCATCCTCGTAAATCAAAGCCATGCTCAATCCATCAAATTTATGCTCCGCGACGTAATCCACCTTCTCGCGCCCGGAAAGCTCCCGCACGCGCCGGTCAAAATCCGCCAATTCCTCAAACGAAAACGCATTGTCGAGGCTGACCATCGGCACCTTGTGCCGGTAAGTCTCAAATCCCGCCCGCGGCTTCCCGCCGACGCGCTGCGTAGGCGAATCCGGCGTAATCAATTCCGGATGCTCCGCCTCGAGCCCCTTCAACTGCACCATCAATTTGTCGTAGGAAGCGTCAGAGATCTTCGGACTATCCAGAACGTAGTAAAGGTAATCGTGCTTGCGAATCTCCTCCCGCAAGCCATCAATCTTCTTAGCCGCCGCAGTCGCAGCAGTCTTAGTCCCAGCCGCCTCTTTGTGTTTAGGCATCACGCCTCAAAGGAACGCAACCAGTAATTGCAGCGCGCCATTATACAATGCGCGTTCACAAAGGGTGCCCCATGCGCCGGTCTTGCGCGTGGGGAGCGACCGATGTCCGGAGCCGCATTACTCCGGAATACTAAATGCTCGAAAACATCCAAAACGCGCTGCTAATCTACAATCTAGCCAGCGGCCGCCGCCGTCATCGCCGCTTCGCCGAAATCGAAGAAGCCGCCCGCATCCTCAACGCCGCCGGCATCCGCACCGAACTAGCCCCCACCACCGGCCGCGGCACCGCCACCGGCATAGCCCGTCACGCCGTCGCACAAAATCGCGATCTGGTAATCACTTGCGGCGGCGACGGCACCATCAACGAAGTAATCAACGGCCTGGCCGGCAGCCAAGTCCCCATGGCGTTACTCCCGGCAGGCACCGCCAATATCCTAGCCAAAGAACTAGGCATCCCCTGGGACATCCCCGCAGCAGCCCGCCTTATTCCGTCGAGCAATCTGCACCGCATCGCCCTGGGCTCAGTAATGAACGCCACAGCCCAAGGCTACGTCGATCCCTCGCAAGGCTGCCGCTATTTTCTCTGCGTAGCGGGCGCCGGCCCCGATGGCGCCATGGTTCACGCCATCGACCCCGCACTGAAAGATCGCACCGGAATCATCGCCTATTGGGCCGAAGGCATCCGCCAACTAATCAAATATCGCTTTCCCGAAATGTCCATCACCCGGCTCAATTCGCAACTGAACGCCACGCTGATCGTAGTAGGCCGCACAGCCCACTACGGCGGCCCATTCAAAATCACCACCGGCGCCAGCCTCTTCGCAGATGATTTCGAAATCGTCGCCTACACCACGCGCAGCCGCCTGAAATATCTAGCCGCGTTACCAGCTCTCTGGCTGGGCCAACTCCGCAAAATCCACGGCATCTTCGCCTGGAAAACCAGTGAGGTAACCTGTCTCCCCGCCAGCGGCGATACCGTCTACGCCCAGGTAGACGGCGAACCAGTAGGCACACTCCCGCTTCACTTCCGCGTAGTCCCCGACGCTCTAACGTTAGTTGTCCCAGCCAGCCTCAACGTGTAAAGTTCCGACGAAGCAGGTAGCGCCGGCCTCCGTGCCGGCATCCGACGAGCGCAAAAACCGCAAACGGCAAGACCGCCCGCGGACTCGCATCGCGATTACAAGGACATCCCGCTATCGCATGGAACCCGCAGCCCAAGCCCTAGCCGCAATAGCCCTCTCGCGCGCCGGCCTGAACAGGCTAACGCCCCACGCAACGCCAATCCTAATCGCCGCCGCGCTAGCCCCCGATCTCGATCTACTCAGCGCAGCAGGCGGCGCGTCCATCTATCTCCACCTGCATCGCACACTATTTCATTCACTCCCAGGCGGCATCGCGCTAGCCCTAATCGTTGCCGCAATAGCAACCACGATCCTCTATCGCCGCAAGCCACCCCTCTCCTCTTTCCTCTGCATCTCTGCGGTGAGCTTCTCCGGCCTTGCTCTGCACCTCGTCCTCGATCTAAGCGACGCCGAAGGCCTCCGCCTACTCTGGCCGTTCCGCCCCACCTGGCAAGGCTGGTATCTAACCCCGAATCTGGATCCAATCATTCTGATAATCCTGATCGCATCGATATCACTGCCTGCGTTATTCAAACTGGTCAGCGAAGAAATCGGCGAGCGAAAGAAGCACGCACACGTCCCGCGACGCTGGGCCATCGCGGCACTCACGCTAATCGCCCTCTATTTGGGCGGCCGAGCCACACTGCATTCGCAAGCAATCGATCTACTGCAATCAGCTATCTATCGCGGCGAAGTCCCGCTCTCAGCCGGCGCCTACCCCGATTCCATCTCCCCATTCGAATGGCGCGGCATCGCAGCCACAGACAACACCCTGCAAGAAATCGAAATTCATCTAGGCAGCGGTGAAAAATTCGATCCCGACCGCGCCATCACCCACTACAAACCCGCCCAACCGCAAATCCTAGCCGCCGCCGAGAAATCATCAGCAGTCCGCGCCTTCGTCCAATACGCCCGCTTCCCCATAGCCAGCGTCCAACAAACCGACTCCGGCGCCTGGCACGTAGAACTCCGCGATCTCCGCATCCCAGCAAGCAACACAAGCTGGGAAAATCTAACAGCATCGGTAGATATCAGCCCCACAATGCAAATCCAATCCGAAGAAATCCGCTTCGCCCACTATAAATATCCACGATCGTACCGACCATGTCGATTTCCGATCGTAGGAGCGCCGCTTGCCACGCCCTCTTCCGCTCGATACTTTCTCCACGTGCACCGTCGAACTCGTACCTCCCACGTGAATTGAAATCCTCCGTCCCATCAATCCTTCGAATCCGTCGGCCCCCCACCGCTCGTGACATCCCCATGCCGCCCCATCAAATGCACCACCGCATACAACGCCAATATCACCCCCACCGCAATCAAAGCCGCCGACCGTCCATGCGCCAACAAAAACACCGTCGCAGAATCCCCATACCGCACCGCCAAAATTCCCTCCCCGAAATATCGCAACCCGCGCCCAAGCAAGAGCGCCAACACAAACGTCCGCAAAGGCACCTGAAAAACTCCCTCCGCCAAAATAAAAACCTTAAACGGCAAAGGCGGCGGCAAAATCGCCGGAACAAAAACACTCAAAAACGCATTCGCATCCACCCACCGTCGCGCCCGCACCGCATGTTTCCCAGCCTTCGAGTGAAAAAATACTTCCCCGCCCTTCTTAGCCAACAAATAAAGCCAGATACACCCAGCCAACGATCCAATCGTAGCCATCGCCGCGTAATAAGGCATCCGCGCCGGATTCTGGATCGATTCCTCAATCACCAAAAGATCGGTAACAATCGGAAACGAAAGCACCGAAGAATCCAAAAACGCCACAACAAACAAACCCAACCCACCCAGTGTCGCCACCAGATGCGCCAACCACCCAGGCAATTTAATTTTCGGCGTCTGCCAAATCAAAGCTCACCGCTCCAATCACAAAGCCCGCGATTCTATCAGAGCATGACGCACATCCGCCCATCGCCCCGGCCACTCGCGCATTCTGACGGGAACCCGGCATTTTGTCCTGACTCTTCGTCTTTCGGTGGGATTCTTCGCTTTTCGGTGGGAGCCCCCGTCCGCCAGAAATATGGCGGACGGGGAAGGAGCGCTTCAGCGCTCCGAAAAAGCTTTGTCTCTTTCGATGCGCTTTAGCGCTGGCTCCGTGAACCAATTTCCCTGCGCCGTGCGCTATTCCATCGCATCCCGAATTTCCGAGGCAGCCCTCACGTTTATGCGGGGGATGAAACACGGCTCGCTTATAATCCCGGCAGTAAAACCGCGAGCTACGCCGCACCAACGCGAAGACTATTTCCCGCCGAATCACCGCGTAAGAATGGCAAAGCTCCCATCAGCAGCGCGATGGCCGGAAGCAAAATCCCCCCAATCACGCTATTTCCGATCGCCGGGAGAACCCGCAGGATCGGCACGTCAGCAGGTGTGAACACGGACGCAATCAAAGCCATTTTTAATTCCGGATTTGTCACCAGCGAACCGAGCGCCGCCACAATCGTTGCCGCGGGAATCAGTGCTGCCGCAGTGCGATTGGCGATCGAGCCGCCAGCCCGCCGGGACCAATACGCAGCCAACGCACCGATGCCCGCGAGAATCAAAAGCCAGCCAGCGTAAACCAATATCGCGATCCGCGCCCCGGCAAGAAGAGTCGAAGCAACACGACCGGCCGCGATCGAAACACCCGCCGTCAAGATGGCCGCCACCACCCCAGGCATCCACAGCATTTGTATGCGTTGCCTCAACATCTCTCCTCCCTCCCGCGCGAATTTGATGTCGCGAGCCAGGCGCGGCCAATTGCGAACTTCGCCGAGCGCGCGATCGGCGGCTTCGTGTTCCACGAGTCCGCTGTCTAATCCGGCTTGGTAGAAATCTTCGAGATAGTGCGCGAGTTCCTCAGTCACTTCCGGCTCTATAGCTGCGCCGGAGCCCCGCTGATTCAGGCGTTCGTGGACGAGTTTTTTCCAATCAGGCATGGGCGGCACCTGAGAGTCTTTGGATCGCGCGAAAAAAACCGGCCCACTGGCGGCGCATCGGCGCCAGTTGCCGGCGGCCCGCAGCCGTCAGGCGATAGTAGCGGCGTTTGCGGCCTCCGCCCGTCCTCTCCCACGCGCCCGCAATCCAGGCGCGCTTTTCGAGCGCGTACAGCATGGGATAGAGCGACGCGAGGGTGAAGCGCAGTTCCCCGCCGGTGCGCTCGGCGATGGTTCGCGCGATCTGGTACCCGTACAGGCGTTCCTCGGCCAGCACCGATAGGATCGCGAACTCCGCGCTGCCCCGTTTTATCTTCGAGACGATCATCATCGCATCGACTATAGGAATCCTACATATAGGATCACGCAGTGTCAAGGGTGTCGAAGTACAGCTGTACTTTCCGAAGGAGAAATTGGCTCTGCGGCCTTCCACTCGTAGCGGCGTAGGAACTGTGATCCTGAGGAGCGCAGCCCGAAGGAGCTCGGCGCACGGCGGGAGGCATCGCCCTCATGCTCGGAAGCCTTTGCAGTCAGGAGGGAGCCCCCGCATTCATGCGGGGGAGGAGCGCTTCAGCGCTCCGAAAAAAGCGTCCTGTTTAACGATGCGCCTCAGCGCTGGGCACTTCGGAGCTAGCCGGTCGAGCCGCTCCATACTCGAGCTTGGGCTCAAAAATCCGATCTGGCTCTGTTGACTTCCTCTAGCAGAGAGTGAACACGTGTCATCCTGAGGGCCGCGCAGCCCGATTTCCGCGCCCACTCACTAGAGACTTGCGCGGAAATCGGGCGCTTTGGCGCGGCCCGAAGGATCTCGTAGGACACCTCGATCCGGTTTTGACTTTTCCGCGCACGATGTCAACAAACCGCCTCCATCTCAAAATTAAGCCCCCACCACCATCTCCCACCGTTTGACCGTCCCTCGCTGTCATGCTATAAAACATGGGTTCGCATCGCACTCCCACGAAAGATTTAGCCCTCTGACCTGCAATTGTTGCGGCGAATTGTGGCCGCAGGTCAGCTATGGAGAACCCTGAATGAGGAATGTCTCAACAAACGTGATCGCTGCGGCGCGCCGCGCAACCGCGCGATGTCTCGCTGCCGCCAGCCTCTTCGCGCTGAGCGCGCTCTCCGCCTTTGCGCACACCGCCCCCGCACCGGGCGGCGAAGCCGCTCTCAAGCTGCCCGATCTTTCGAGCGTTCAATTCATGGGCGTCGATGGCCATCGCCTGCTTCTCTGGGGAATTCTCTTCTGCGTCTTCGGCCTCGGCTTCGGACTCTTCATCTACACACGCCTGAAGAATCTGCCCGTCCATCGCTCCATGCGCGAGATTTCCGAGCTGATCTACGAAACTTGCAAAACCTATCTCATCACTCAAGGCAAATTTCTCCTGCTCCTGTGGGTGTTCATCGCC
>Ga0116216_10000981_pt1 | contig 20489 bp, 15 predicted proteins | sample Sb_taG_11_FD_89696 | JGI IMG/M metagenome (GOLD analysis project Ga0116216, IMG submission 89696) | Peat soil microbial communities from Weissenstadt, Germany - Sb_50d_3_AS metaG | ecosystem: Environmental > Terrestrial > Soil > Wetlands > Peat | place: Germany: Weissenstadt | collected 2010-09-21
CACGAGGCCGAAAGCATCTTCGGACCAGGCGGCTACGACTTCGAGATCTGGAACGAGCTCAGCTTCGGATCGCAGTTCCTCAACGAGGAAAACTATTACTCCCCCGCACGCGAAACCGGCTCGGGGTCTGTCACTAAGGGCCCGGACTCCGTCACCGAAGCGCTGCTCGGTGAAACCGTCGCCTACATCCGCAACCCCGCCCACGGCATCTCCTCCCAAGTCGGCGTCAGCGACGGCTTCGCGAGCCAGACACCATTCGCCTCCGGAGCAAACGTGCCCCCCGGCACCACTGCACTCAGTAAGCACCTCTACAAGTCCCCAATGAGCATCCCTTCCGAATACACACCCAAGCCGGGAATCAGGCCACGCAACGCACTCGGCGCACCCGACTCCACGAGTAGCGGCACAAGCCCCCATCCCTTGTACACGCCGCTGTTTATTCCCACCTATCAATCTGACTTCCCCGAGTACTACCTGACGGCGACGCAGACCGAGACCGTCATCCGCGATCTCGCGCCGATCACTACCACGATTAACAAGGTGCCACACGGTCGCAATGTAGCCCCACCGGGTGGGACACCGCTGCAGGTATGGATGACCGAGTACAACATCGCACCGAAGGGCGCCACCATTGGCGTCGGCTCGGTGCCGACGGCGTCACTCCCGCAAGCCGAGCAGGCGCATGCCCAGGCCAAGGCGCTGCTGCGTAGCCTCGTCTCGATGGTGAGCAAGGGCATGACCCGCGAGTACTTCTTCGCGGCTGCGCATGCTCATAGCCTGAATATGATCGGCGAAAGCTTTATGTCGGCCGTGGACGCCGACCCCAGCGCATATCCCGGGGACCAGCTGGGAGGAGAAACCATGCGCGGCTTTCGGAACCTGCTCCCCCACTTTCGCGGACCAGGCCCGCGCGGCCCCGCCCGCCAACTCCGACTTTTATCTATAGCCCAGGACGGCGATCACGCCCAGTTTGCGGGCAACGGGACCACCGCATACCCAACTCTCTACGACCGCGACGTGCTTGCGGTCTTTCCCTTCCAGTTTTCTCCAACCAGCTTTGTGATCCCGGTCTACGTGATGACACGCAACCTCGTGAATCTCTACCAGCCGAACCTTCCACCCAACGACATGGCCCGTTATGACCTTCCGGCCGAGACCTTCAGGATCAAGCTCGGCAACCTGCCCACGATACACCGGCTTCCATCGGTCAGCGCCTACGATCCGCTGCTCAATCGATCCACGCCGGCGCGGCTAGTGACACGCAAGGGCGGCGAAGCCGTTTTCGAACTTTTGGTGACCGATTATCCGCGGCTGCTGACGATCAACTATTGAGCCCTAACCTTTTCCCCAAAGTGACAGCTTTCAGTGCATGCTAGGGAATACGGGTCGACACCAACGCGTCATCCACTGCCCATCAGCTCCGACAAAGGGCGGTGCTGTCACCCTGCGTCAAAGCGACTCCCCTCCAACGGCGAGCGTCGAGGCGGACCGATAGTAGGAGTTCTTGCTTTGCAGAAGCGCAATCGTATCGAATGCCTCCAGGCGACCATCGACGATGACCATCACGCGGTCACATATGTCGAGCGTCGACATGCGATGCGCAATGATGAACAGCGTAAGCTCGCTCTTGAGGCCTGTCAACGACTCCTGAATCAGCGCCTCCGAGTGCGGATCTAGTGCGCTGGTAGGCTCGTCGAGCACGAGCACGTCCGGCCTGGCGGCGAGAGCGCGTGCGAGGCAGATGCGCTGCTGCTGGCCACCAGAGACCGCGTCCGCGCGAGGGCCGACGATCGTGTCGTAACCGTCGGACCACCCAACGACATCGTCATGGATGCGTGCGAGGCGCCCGGCTCGCTCCACCGCTTTGTCGTCGATTCCCTCGCGGTAGTAGCGTATGTTCTGCGCAACCGATGCGTGCACGAGACGGGGCTCCTGAGGCACGTAGGCAACTCTCCGGTGCCAATCAGCACGCCTGTACTCGTCGGCGGGCAGGCCGTTTACAAGGTAGCGGCCCTGCTTGGGAGCGCGCAGCTGGAGCAGTATCTGCATGAGCGTCGACTTACCCGCCCCTGACGGACCGACGACCCCGATCGTCTCTCCGCCTGCCACCTCAAAGCTGATGTCAGAGAGCACCGGCTGACCTGGCCGGTACGCATAGGAGACGTTCTCAAAAGCCAGCGTTCGCACCTTCGGCAGCGGCTGTTCGCCCGTGACCGGGCTACTCGATGCATAGAGTCGTTCCGTCTCCTGCAAACGCTCGACGAATGGCAGAGCCTGCCTGACGAACTGGTATGAGCCCAGGATTTGCTGACCATACATTCCCGCTCGCACGATCAGCAGGACAACTGCTCCAAGTGATGCCACATCGCCGCTGCCCGCAATATATAGACCGGTAAGACCTGCAACGATCACCAGGTAAATCAGACTCTGGTAGATATTTGGAACCAGCCGGCCAAGTAGCTGGGTTCGGAAGAAGAGGTCACGAGCCGTGGTGACTAGATGGTCGATTCGAATGCGCTGAGCGGCGCCGACACCGAACACTTGAGTCTCCTCGGCGACCCTGACCGTCTCGCCGATTCCGCTTGCATAGTCCATCTGTGCTTGGGAGAGCGCGCGGGCACGCCGGCCTCCGAGCGCGTTCAGCGGTCTCAGGAGCCCGGACAGCAGGACGGACCCAGTCAGAACAGCAGCGGCAGCCACGGGATTGAGTACCAGAGCGGAGATGACCAGAACGAAGAACGTAAACAGGGCTGTGACCAGGGTAGTGGCCTGTAGCGCACCCTGGGACGCCTGTATGACCTGGCTAGTCATGATCTCCTGCAGATGCCCCTCGCGGTCGCGAGACTGCACCGCCCACGAGGCGCGCGTGAATGCATCAAACAGCCCTCTGCGCAGTCGAGCCTGCACGCCAGCGGCGATCCGCGCCGGAAGCAGAGAGATCGGCACCTGTAGAGCAAGGCGACTGAGGACCAGAACGAACGCAACGGCAAGCAGGACCCCAACCGTTGCGTTTATGTGAAACGGACCAACGCTTAGATGAGCCCGCGTCCCCCCGTTGACCAGGACAGCCGCAACTTGCGCGATAACCGCGAGAATCCCGGCTTCTGTGAGCCCGGAGAGCATGGAGCTAACCGCAAGCGCCACAACTGCCCTACGACGATCGCCGAGCAGAGGACCCATCCGCGACCACATAGACGATTGCCGCGATCGATCACCACGGTTGCGTGACCACAGCCGGATCACGTGCGCCTCCACGGCGGGGTGAAGATCGCGGTGGCGTTGGTCGTCTCGTTCATCGCGTCAGGACTCCATCCATCGCGGCACTAGGTGGCACAGCCCAAGGAACGTTGAAAACGGGCGGAATCTTCCTCCCGTGTCATCGGGTGGCCGTGGAAGGCGGGCACCCAGCTTCATGCTCGCAAAGAGTAGCGTGCCGAACCAGACGCCGAGCTTGCATCGATGCAACGATGTGTGGATGCGCGTGTCGGTCATAGTGCCCACCTACAAGCGACCCGAGAGCCTCTCGCGCTGTTTGGATGCGCTCGCTCGCCAAGACAGACAAGCCGATGAGATCCTCGTGGCGGTCCGCCGCACGGATCCAGACAGTCAGGAGGTGGTCCGAGAGCGCGGCCTGCCGGTGCGCCTCGTGCTGGTCGAGCGTCCTGGCGTAATAGCCGCGATGAACGCTGGGGTCGACGCTTCGAGTGGAGATGTCGTCTGCCTGACCGATGATGACGCGCAACCGTGCCGCGACTGGATCTCTCAGATACTCGCGACCTACGCCGCCGATCCGATGATCGGCGCGGTCGGAGGCCGAGATTGGATCTATCATGGCGAGCGTCTGGAGAATCGAATCAAGCTAGTCGTAGGCAGAATCAGCTGGTTCGGCAGGATCACCGGCAATCACCATCTGGGAATAGGGCCCGCCCGAGATGTGGAGGTGCTGAAGGGCGTGAACCTCAGCATGCGAGGCGATCTCCTACGAGACATGCGTTTTGATGAGCGTCTGCTTGACGAGGGAACGGGGCTTTATTGGGAGTTGGGGCTATGCCTGACGTTGCTACGCATGGGCTATCGCGTCATCTACGATCCGGCTATCGACGTAGAGCACTATCCTCAGCCACGCGTGGACGACTCACGCGAGCTCGGCCCGAGTCAGGTGCGGGCCGCTGCTCACAATGAAACCCTCGCGCTGTTCGAGCATCTTCCGCCCATGAGACGGATGGCTCACCTTTTCTGGATGACGGCCATAGGCACTCGTGGTGTGCCCGGGCTGGCCCAGGCCGTACGTCTGCTTCTCAGCACCGGCGATCCCAAACTCAAGCTGCTCTTTGGCAATCTCACAGGTCGAGGCCTAGCGGTCCTGACGTATCTGCACGCCTCCCACCCAAAGCTACACGCAGGCCGCGCTATGCGAGAGTCAAGATCACTAACGGCGTCGAGCGCATCGGCGGATCCGCCGCGCACGACCCAACCGCGCCGGCCAAGAGTCGCACTGGTCGCCCACGATGTGCATGACCATGGTGGAATGGAGCGTGTCTGCGCGGAACTGATCCGCCGCGGCGGGAGCGAGTTCGACTTCGTAGTGGTCTCGGCGACACTAGCGCCGGACTTGCGGCCATTGGTCACAGACTGGATACAAGTGCGTGTACCCACACGACCGTTCCCGTTGAAGTTCGCGTCCTTCTGGTTGCGTGCGGGAAGACGGGTACCATCTCTGGATGTTGACGTTGTTCACACCGTTGGGGCAATCGTGCCCAATCGAGTCGATGTGGCGGCCATCCATTTCTGCCACGCTGGCTTTGTCAGCAGCCAGGGCCATCTGGCACCCCCGGCCGCGCCGCTTATCAGGAGAACCAACACGTCCCTCGCCCGCCTCCTCGCGCTCGCGGCCGAGCGGTGGTGCTACCGTCCGGGTAGAGTTCGGGCATTTGCTGCAGTGTCCGATGGTGTGCGGGAAGAGCTTCTAAGGCATTATCCTGGTGTCGAGGCGCAGACGACGCCAAACGGCGTCGACCTCGATCGATTTCGGCCGCGTGTGTCCGTGCGGGAGGAGCTACGCATGGAGCAAGATGTCGGAGACGCTACCGTTGCCCTCTTCGTCGGTGGCGATTGGGATCGCAAGGGTCTTGACGTTACGTTCGAAGCGATAGCGCGACTTCAAGCATACGGACACAACGTCAGACTTTGGGTGGTTGGGAGTGGAGATCGCGGAAATTTTGATGAGCTAGCTAGAATACTGAACATAAGCTCGCGCGTGCAATTCTTTGGTCAGCGTACCGATACTGAGCGCTTCTACAGCGCGGCCGATACACTTGTATTCCCAACATCCTACGAGGCGTTTAGTCTGGTTACGTTGGAGGCAGCCGCATCGGGCCTGCCCGTAATAATGCCGGCAATCAATGGCGCGTCCGAGATGGTCGGCGACAACGAAGCTGGCCTGCTCGTCGAGCGAACTGCAGATAGTGTCGCTGCTGCACTCGCGAGAATCGTCGATGACGCCGATCTACGTAGTCGACTGGGGCGAGAAGCCCGTAGGCGGGCGACGCTATATGCATGGGACGACACAACCAGAGCAGTGACTGAACTGTATGCCTCGCTACTTGGCAACGAACTGCGCAGGCAGCCGTGAATAGCACGCGCTCGCCACCACGATCATCCTCTGGAGAGCAGAGATGACTATTAACTTCTAGGACAAAGGAGCAGGTCGGCAGGTAGCGGCTCAGAGCTCGCGAGGTCGACGGGATTGAGGCGAATCCCATCGACCTGCCTCCAGACTTGGGAGTGCATTGGTGATATTGCTGAGATGTCGTATTCAAGATCAACGAGAAACGAGCGCAGATTCTCACCGCGCGCTTGCAGCCACTCGACCGAGAACTCTCCAAATATCACGGGTCGATCCCGCTTGATCAGCTCGACTGCCCCCCGAAGAATGGCCACCTCGTAGCCCTCTACGTCCATCTTGATGAAGCTCACAGGAGTCGGAATATCAATGTCGTCAAGGCGCCCAATTGCTACGGATATACCATCTTCGTCGTTGACTGCTATCGCACCATTGCCAACCCCATGTTCGGTATGCGCTAAGGTCAAAGACTCGGCCCTATCTCCGAGCCCCATCTCATAGATAGTGACAATCTCAAGCAGGCCGTTCAGCGCGATGTTTGATCGTATCCAAGAGGTATTCGCTGGGTTGGGCTCAAATGCGCACAACTGTGCATTACGGGACGCCGCGATCTTTCCAAGCTGCACCGTCCAGAGCCCAATGGAGGCACCGATATCGAGAACCACGGTTTCGGGCCTGATAAAGTCCGCGACCTGCTCGATTATGGCCGCGTCGTAGCGTCCCTCGAAAGCTACGGCCCAGCTCATGCGGCTCTGTCTTGGAAGCTCGAGCTGCGTGCCATCCTTGAGTCGCACGCACCAAGTCCCCGCCAGTGGCCCGTGCTTCTCGGACCGTCGCATCAATTGCCACGCGAGATTGGCCTTCCCGCGGATAGGCGGCATGGCGCGTGAGAGCGAGGCCATAGTGTCTATGGATCTGCGGCGACCTTGCGGTTCGCGTTCCGTCGTCCGATTTGAGTAGCGCATGAGAGCTGCCTAAATCGTAGCAATTGTGGCGCCCAGCCCTCGCCGCCAGGCTCGGATTTCAGGTTCAGCGGCCCGAACTCATCAAAGTGAGATCACGGCCATGGCGTAAGCTCAACGACCAGGTTCCGCTTGGCACAAAGTCTCGGTCGGTCGGCGCGTCCACGTTCTCACGGCTTGAAATCGGACGCTCTCCTCGCGAAGGAGCTTGACGCAAACCCATGTGGAGATGTCCGTGACCACCTCCTCGACGACCAGGCAGTCGGCAGCTTGGGCAGGCCCCAATGTCGCGAACGGCTGATCGAGGTCCTGGAGGTCGTGACCCTTCGACTCGGCGTCTGGGAGCCAGCTCCTCCTCAAGATATGCGCCTATTCGTGATACTTGTGAATTCCCGGTGAAGATTTGATAAGCCATTGCGCTCGATGTATTGTCTCTAGGAGTTCATTCGCCGACCAACCAGTCGGGCTACGCAGTCGTGCAATCGAGCGCAGCGTTCCCTCAAATGTGCATGTTAGGGCTCGATCCGCCCGGGTCTTGCTAGAATCAACTCCGTGCATAAGCGGCGGTTGTTAGTACAGTGAGCTCAAAAGCTTCGGCCAAAGGTGGAAGACGTGTTTTTGGCACCGCAGATGCGATGATAAGACGCGTTCGATGGCTGCTCGGGCGTGGATTCCGCAGACTTACATCGCGATTTCGTACCACCCCAGCATTCCTGATCATAGGAGCTCAGAAGGGTGGGACCACGGCTTTGGCTTACTATCTTGGTCGTCACCCCTCGATCACTATGCCACCGGTCGAGGTCCACTTCTTTGACCAGCACTATGCGAAAGGCTTGGCAGGATATAGAGCGTACTTTCCTCTGCGATGGCGCACCGGCTCTATGGCCGTGGGAGAGAAGTCGCCGAACTATCTCATTTCGCCGCACGCTCCCGCTCGGGCACATGACCTAAATCCCCGCTTCAAGCTTCTGATTGCGCTTCGTGATCCGGTGGATCGCGCACTCTCACACTATCATCACGAACGGGCTGGTGGCCGCGAGACCGAGATAACGTTTGAGGGCGCTTTGCGATGCGAGACTAAACGCCTCGACGGCGAGGAAGCGCGGATGCTTTCTGATCAGCACTATTTTTCGTTGGAGTGGCGCAATCACTCATACATTGTGCGCGGAGAATATTGGCGACACATCGAACGCTGGATGAGCTATTTCGGCCGTGAGCAACTGCTTATCATCGATAGCAAGGATCTGCATACTGACCCAGCAGAGACTATTTCAGTAGTGTGTGATTTTTTGGGAGTCACATCAGCACCGTTCGTCGATTGGCCCCTGATACATGTGAAAGAGAAATATCCCGAGATGGCAGAGGATACGCGTGAGCGGCTTGCCAGGCATTTCGAGCCTCACAATCAGCGTCTCTTTGACTTAGTTGGACGAACTTTCAACTGGACCAAGCCCAGCGCGCATTGAAGGCTCTCATTCGCTCGCCGCACACTCCGCAGTCGACGTCACTAAGTCCGGCGACAAATAGCTGCTCCTGCAGATTTGCCACATCGGTCACCATGCCGCAGCAGGCGCGGCACAATCGCGAGTTCCGTTCTCATATCCGCTACGAGGCCGCTGCGGCAGTGCTGTTGTGCAACCGATAATCAAAGACTTCCAGCTCAGCGCCAGCGAGCCGCTCAGCCTCGATGATCTCACCTTCCTCACGCCGGCCATGAATTCCAACAGATCGTACATGGGCCGCCTGAAGACGCTTGCGCATCCTGGGCGTCAGCTCTCGACCGAGATGCTTCACGATCGCCTCTCCCTGGCGGAGCGGATCTTGCATCAGATCCTCGTAACGGACCTGCAAGACGCGGCCCGACGCAACGATATCAGGACGAGCCAGGAACTCACTGCACCGCCTGATCATCTCCCGCCACATCCAGATAGCCCGGACGTAGGGGGTAGACGCCAGGAACGCATCTTCCTCGCCTTCGTTGACCCACCACGGCACGTAGAGATCCTCTATCCTCCTGCCGATCATCACCTCGTTCGTCTCGAGGTCGGCCAGCTTCTGGTCGCTCAAGATGTCGTATGTGCGCACGAGCGAGTCGGCGACATCACGGCCGTCTCGGAATATATAGATGAGCCGGCTCTCGGGCAACGCCTCGTAGACGAGCTCAGGCGCAAAAGCCAGGAAGGGCTCCTTGTAAACGAGCATGCTCTCTGTCCGTGCACCCCTCATCGCTCCGCGCAGATCGCCCAACCTGCGACTGGCGGACCACCACTTCCGCAGAGCGGCCGAACGAGAAAGGTAGGGGGCAGTCGTCAGGTGCTCGGCAAGCGAGCCTCTGAAGCTGCGCTCCAGCACATCACGTAAATCGTCTGGAAGCTCCTGCGCGGCGAGATGAGCGATGCCGATCGGCAGCTGATTACCTGAGACGCACTCAGCTTCAGGAAGCGCGTCTAGGAAGCGCATCAGGAAGGTCGTTCCTGATCGCGGCGCACCGAACACAATGGCTCGTTCGACCTTCATCGGGCACCTCTCAACCGGTCTGTACAAATGTAGTCCAAGCTCATCGAATCCTCATATTAGACCTGTCCGGGGGAGAGATGTCTCACCCTTGAGAAAATGAGTGCATGGCTGAAGTGGGATCGGGGGTGGACGTGCCCTGGAGGTTTATGGATATGGTCACAACGATCCGCGAGGAGACTCCATCGATTCATAGACCTCCATCATCGCCGCGACATGGCGCCCCGTCGCGAAACGGCGACGGGCGACGCCGCCGCCACGGCGGCCCATTTCGCGCGCCCAGTCGGGATGCTCCAAGATGCGGCGGATCGCCTCGCTCCAGGCGGCGGGCTCTCCCGGAGGGGCCAGCAGGCCGGTCGCGCCATCGTCGATCACCTCGGCGGGACCCCCCACGGTCGTTGCTACCACCGGGGTTCCGACGGCCATCGCCTCGGCCACAGTCCGGCCGAAGGGCTCCTCGATCGACGGGACCAGAACCACGTTGGCGCGGGCCATGATCTCTGGTATATCCTCCCGCTCGCCGACGAAATCGACCGCGCCTCTTAGCCCGAGGTCTCGCACGAGCCGGTGCAGCTCCGCCAGATAGCCACGGTTGTCCAAGCGGGTGGCGGCGTCAGCGAACTTGACCTCGCCGACGATCACAAGCCGCGCGTTTGGGTGACGGCCGCGAAGATCGTGCAGAGCACGTATCGCGGTGTCGTGTCCCTTCCATGAGGAGATCTGCCCCACGATCACCAGCACAGGCCGATCGGGTGACCGTGAAGCATCGGGCTCACGGAGGTCCGCCCGGAAGCGGCCGAGGTCGATTGGGTCGTCGATCACCTGCATTGGGATGCGGCGATCAGAAAGCCCCGTGCGGAAGCGCTTGGCGACGCACTCGGAGATCGCCACCACCTGGTCGGCCTCGGCTGCCACTAGGCGACGGATCTGCCGGGTAGCGGTCGAGTCCGGCAGACAGTCACGCACGTGTGCCACCAGGCCATGACGGTGAATACGACAGGCGATGCCCATTGCCAGGCTGGCTCTCAGGCTGTTTGCATGGATAACGGAGGCACGTATGCGATGGGCTGCCTTGGCCATCTGCACGCCGTTTAGCGCTATCTCCGCGACGGCCACAGAAGTGTGCCATGGGTGCAGGCGCAGGCTCCCGGCCGTTCCACGAACCAGATGGACATCGACCCCCCGCTCGCGCGCCATATCCGCGAGTGGGCCCTCGGGACAGGCCAGCCCGGCTACGACCTCTGGGGGCAAGCCGCCCATCAGGGTGAGAAGCGAGTGCTCCGCGCCGCTGACGGTGCTGGTGTGGTTGGCAAAGAGGACCCTCATCGCTTTCCGGCGCCAACAATTCGTTCGATCAGTGCGTCTATCTCCTCGGCCATGTGGGTCCAACTCAGCTGCTCGGCGCGAGCGCGCCCCGCCCGGCCAAGCCTCAATCGGAGGGGAGGGTCTAGCAGCAAGTCGGCGAGCGCGTTGGCGACCGCCACGTGATCGGTGGGATCGACGAGCAGGCCAGTCTCGCCATCGATCACCGCGTCCACGCTTCCTCCGACGTTGCCGGCCACGCACGGTAGCCTGTGTATCCCAGCCTCCAGATAGACGATGCCGAAGCCCTCTCCTCCCCCCAAGCTGCCCGGCATGAGCCGACTGGGCATCACGAACACGTCGGCCCTGTCCAGCCACCCGTCGCGCCCCTCGTCGCTGAGGGCGCCGGCGAACGTGACACACTCTGCCAGACCTCGAGAGTTGACCATGGCCTGAAGCTCGTCACGCAAGGAGCCGTCGCCCACCACCACCCACCGGGCATGAGGTACCCGCGCCCGAATCAGGGGGAGGGCCTGGATCATTACGTCGAATCCCTTATAACGGTCCTCCAGGCGCGCGACCGTGATGATGGTGGGCGCCGCCCCCGTCTCTCTTGGCGCAGGCTCTGGTGGAGGAGCCACCGGCGGGTCCACACCGGGGAGGATCAGGTGAATGCTGTCGGCGGGAGCGCCAAGCGCGAGCGCCAGCCGGCGGGTGTGAGAGCTGATCGCCACCGACGCCTTGGCGCGTTGGGCCACGAGCCTACTCAGGCCGGGCCGGTCACGGAGCTCGTCGCCATACAGATACTGGATCACCGGCGCGCCGAGCAGCGCCTGCACAGCCAGCGCGGCCGGACCCGTCACTATGTGTCCGGAGAGCACCACATCGGGCCGCCGGAGGATCGCGCGACCAAGGGTCAACATGTTGAGGACGCCGACTTCGGAGCGGTGGCCTCCAAAGCGCGGGGCTCTCATCACGCCGTTTGACGTTGAGGCTCGATTGGGGCCTGCTAGCGCGCCCAGGGTGACGATCTCGTAGGAGAAGCGCGAGTGGCGTACCAACCGCTCGAGCAGGAGCTGGATACCCCCAGGCATCGGGGGATAGTCGGGTGTTGGCAGGAGAATTCGCATCGATGGTGTACTCGGCGGGTCAATCATCGCGTAATCGATCGAGTGACGATGTAGGCAGCTTGTTTTTATGTAGTGCGGGCACGCGTATGTGAGTCGATCTTGTCATAGCCCCACAGCGCCACGAGATCGCGATCCAGGTATTCACTCAGCGCCACGACCTCGGGCTTGAAGCGGCGACGCAATTCGACCATCAAGTTTTCGTCAGGCGGCGGTGGATCGTCGTAGATGGCGTGGCGCAGCGGTTGCCGGAGTCTGGGTGTAAGTACCTTGACCACTTTCTTTGCGGCTCGCCAGACCGGGCCCTGTTCCCCATAGATGATGCGATTGAGATACCGCGATCGCACGCGGACGGTAGGGTTGACCTCCGCCATGTCGATTGGGGATGTATCCTCCACGTCGAGGAAGCGCAGCACAGAGCGCACAGCCGCCTCGTTGTCGCGCCGGAAATCGTCATAGATCATCACCATCACCTGCTCTGACGGAAATAGGTCGTGATAACGGCGCAATTGTTCGACGTAGCGGACGTGGTCTGAATAAACGAGTCGCTGCCGCCAAGACGACGCGGAGCGAGGAAGATGCCTGCCTTGACGTCTGGCGTCCTCGAGTGAGAGCGCCTTCCGGAGATCCTTCTCCGTCTCGACATTACTCTCGACGAATTGGAGATGGAGTGAGCGCAGAAAGCTCGCGGGCTCTCGCAGGATGGCGATGATACGTGCAGCGGGTTGCATAGACGCAATGCCGTTTGCGGCGGTGTCAGACGTGAGGTAGGACACCGAAGCCTCTCCGATCCGCTGCTCCGGTTTCGCGGCGTCGAACAATGACAAGTAATCGTCCAACATTTCCGGAGCCTTATCTGATGTCTGCCAATGGGCGCTAAAGAAGTTGGGCTCCTTGACGTCAGACATGTAGATTTGCGGATGGTGCCTGAGCATCTCGTAGAGGGCGGTCGTGCCGCACTTGGGGTGACCGACTATGAAGAAGTCGGGAACTCTTTTCTGCGACGCCAACGGAGCAGCGGGTTTTACAGCGCTGAAAGGAATAGCGAAGTTCACAGTGTCGTTTGGCTGATTGTGCGGCCGGGGCCGGCGAACCAGTATGCGAAGATCCCCGCGGCGAACCAGAAATAGGGGCCACTCGGCGGACGCGACATCGTCGGCCCGGCAAAACCCATCATGGCCATAGCGAACAGAGCCGCGAACACGGCCACCAGGCTGATGCGCAGCTCGAGATCCGCGATACGCCGCAGTCGCCGCGCACCGAACACGAGCAGCTTGACGGACAGTGCGATCCAGAGCAACAGACCGGGCAGTCCCAGTTCGAGCGTCACGAAGTTGTACTGCGACTCCCCACTGGCACTGTGACCTTCGATTATCGCGCGGTCCTGCCCGCCGAAGTAGGCCGCCGCCCCGACGGTGGCAAGCCCGGCGCCAAATGGGGCATGCGCGATGTCCGCCGGGATCTGCGCGAGCGCCTTTTCCCGATAGCTGACCGATGTCGACGCGGCTTTTTCCGGAGCGATGCTGGTATAGCGCGAGAACACCTCTTTGCCGATGTTGGCCGTCAACACCGAGCCGAGGACGAACGTCAGGGCGATAACGACGAGAACCGCCGCGAGCGCTCGCGTCACCCGCCGCCCGGTGCTGAGTGAGAACACCGCGAAGGCAAGCAGCGCAAACACCGCTCCCAGGACGGCGGTGCGCTGCAGCGAGGTGGCGATCGCCAGCAGCACACCCAAGCAGAGCAGCACTGCGACCGATCGTCGGCGCAGTCGCCCGGTCGCGAGCAACGCGAGGATGCCAGGCAAGGCGAGCACGCCGACGAGCCCACCGAAGCCGAGATCCGAGCCCAATGCCATGGGACGCACTCGCGCCACGCCTTCGCTGTCGCGATAGACACGTCCGGTGACGTTACCGGTCCCGTTGATCAGTTCGCTGTAGCCGGGGCCCCAGCTGGCAAGCTGAGTCGGAGTGAGCTGCGTTTGGATCGTACTCACCACCCCATTGGCCAGCGCGATCACACCAAGGATAAGAAAGAACTTGCGGAAGCGCTCCTTGGAGCGCATCACGACGTAGCCGAAGAAGAAAAACGGTATCCACTCCAGGTGCTGTCTATATCCGCCCACGATCTTCAGGATCCCGTGGGTGCCAGGATTGGCCGCCTCGACCAAGACAAGGGCAACGAAGGCCAGGACCCAGCCGGACAGCGGAGGCAGGCGGATATCCTCTCTTTTGACTACGAGGCGAACGAGCGCGCCGACGCTGATCACGGCGATGAGGACATCGCGGATGGCGGACGCCCCCTGGTTTGCGCTCTCCAGCTTGATCGGCCCGTCGAGCAACCCTAGATAGAGAGCCAGCAGCGCAAGCGTGATCTCGTAGCGGGGACTGACCGCGAACGCCAGGATACCCAGCGTCCCAAGCGCGATGCCGAGGGCCACCAGAAGGTTTGGATTCGGCACCTCCAGAGCGATTCCCAGCGCAATCAGCAGGGGAATCAGCCCGCTGGCGCCGATCAGGATGAGGTCCCGGATGCGCCGGTTCAGGACGGCCGGATGCGACGCCCCTCCAAGCGGACTGGCCAGACGGGGATACGGAGTACTCATCGACCGATCAGGTTGTGGCGCCGGTGCTGCTCGCTGTATGTCGAGGAGAAGCCGTGCGCCTTGAGATCCGCAGACGAGACGGCGTTGGCCACGACCCCGAGCACCGGCGCGCTGGAGGTTTGCCTCAGCAACTGCACAAGACGCTGAGCCGACGTCTCGCGCGTATGTCCGACCCGCGCGACGATCACGATCGCGTCAACCATGCGAAGCACCGGTATGACATCGCTCACCGCAAGCGGGGGCGGCGCGTCGATCAGCACGTAGCTGAAGTCCTCGGCTACCGACCGCAACAGCCCCGCCATCGTCCGACCTTCAAGCAGGGCGGGAGGGTTGGCGACGATCCCCCCACTCACGAGCACCGACACTGCACCTCGAGCGTGCGACTGGACCACAGTGGCCACGCTCTCGGCGGATCCCGCCGAGAGGGAGTTGGTCGTCGCCGGAGATACCGACTGAACCCTCTGCATCGCCTCGCCGATGTCGAGCTTGCCCGTGAGCACGTCCGTAAGCCCATGCGCGCCGTCGATGCCCAGCAGCTTGGCTTGGACGGGCCGGCGAAGATCGGCCTCGACGATCGCTACCCGCTCACCCGCTTCGCGCTGGACGAGGGCGAGATCGGCGATCAACGTGGACTTGCCGTCACCGGCGTCGGGGCTGACGAACAGGATCGAGCGAGGCGCGGATCTCCCGTCGCGCTCGAACGTGTCCCACAGCTGCAGGGTCGTGTGTAGCCTCCTGAGGGGCTCGCGGAGAGGCTGGGCGGGTGCGGGTTCTCCTCTGTCGCGGCCGACGATCGGTCTCCTGCTCTTCGGCAGCACGGTGAGGACCTGCATATCGAAGGCCGCTTCGATGTCGGCGAGCGAGCGCAGACGGCGGTCGAACCGACTGATAGCGTAGACGACGATCGCCGCCAGCAGGATGCCCAGCGCAAACGCGAAGATCGCGTTCTTCTTGGGACTCGACGAAATCAGCGCCCCGGCTACGGCGGGGTTGACCTGTTTGTAACCATTGCCGCCAGCTGCCAGGTCCGATTCGAGCTGGTCGATGTGTTCGCTGAGGGTCTGGATCTGGATCTGCGACGTGGGGGCCGATATTTTTCTCGCGGCCTTGAGCAGGTTGCGCTGGCTGGCGAGCGTCGTCTTGACCGCTCTGAGATAGCCGGCGTTCTGTTGTTCCAGATAGACCTGCGCGTAGGTGTTCGCCAGCTCCGCGGCCGCTTGAGGGGCGCGTGCTTTTGTCGAGATCGTGATGAAGTCGCTTCCCGTGGCTGGGCTTGCCTGCGCCGAGCCGGCTGCCGCACCGCGCGCGACGCGCGTGTCTTCTTTGAGCAGTCGCGAGCGAACCGCTTCGCCCACCAGGCTCGAACTGATGAGCTGGGCCTGATCGGCGAGAAAGAGGGAGTCCTGGCTGGCAGTGCTGCTGGGCTGCGGGCTGTTGCCCAACCGCACCTGCGCTTCGGAGCCGCTGCCGAGATAGATCGTCGTCGACGCCCCGAAGACACTGGGCTTGTGCTTGTAATAGGCATAGGTCGCCGCGGCGACCAGTATCCCCACGACGAGGATCAGCCACTTGCGCTTCCACAGCGGAGCGAAGACAGCGGCGGCGTCGGTCGTCTCGTTCATCGTGTCAGGACTCCATCCATCGCGGCACTATGCGGCATAGAACATAGGAACGTTGAAAACGGGCGTAATCTTCCTCCCATGCCACCGGACCCGTAAAGGCGGGCACCCGCTTCAGGCTCGCCAAAGAGTAGCGTGCCGAATCCGACGCCGAGCTTGCATCGATGCAACGATGTCGTCGTGCGCTCGCTGATCTCACTCCCGTCGGACGACAGCGGCTCACCGGATGACCAAGCAGACAGTGAGGCGTTTGTGAGCACCACCGTTTCAACGTTCCGATCAACGCCACGACTGACCCTCGCCCACGACTACCTGCTGGTCATGCGCGGAGCCGAGCGCACATTTGCGGCTATCGCTGACCTCTATCCGGAGGCTCCCATCTTTACGCTGCTCTACGACAAGCGTGGGATGGGTGGACGCTTCGCCGGGCGCTCGATAACCACCTCTCCCCTGCAGTATTTGGGCGCAAGCCAGGCCACGTTCAGGCGGCTGCTGCCGCTCTACCCGTGGGCGGCCAGGCGGTTGCGCCCCGAAGGCTGCGACGTGGTGCTCAGCAGCAGCAGCGCGTTCGCCCATGGTCTTCGGGTCCCTGCGGGCGCAGTCCACGTCTGCTACTGCCACGCCCCATTCCGCTATGCCTGGTACGAGGAAGCCCGTGCGCTGCATGAGACCAGTACCCTCTTGCAACCCTTGCTGCGCCTGCAGTTGCGCCGAATGCGCAAGTGGGACCTGTGCGCCAGCCGACGAGTCGATACGTACATTGCCAACTCGCAACTCACGCGCGAACGGATCAAGCACTACTACGGACGCGAGTCGGTCGTCATCCATCCCCCGGTAGAGACGAAGCGCTTCAAGACGGGTGTGCCCGGCGATGCGCTACTGGTCGTCTCGGAGATCGTGCGCCACAAGCGCGTACACATAGCGCTCGAGGCAGCGCGCCGCGCGCGAGTACCCATCCGGGTCGTCGGCTCAGGCCCCGACCATGCAGCGCTCAGCGATGCATATCCGGAGGCCGAGTTCCTCGGACGAGCCTCCGATGAGGATCTCGTCGAGCTGTACGCGAGCGCCCGCGCCGTGGTGGTCCCGAGCATGGAGGAGTTCGGGATCACCGCGGTCGAGGCGCAGGCCGCCGGGCGGCCGGTGATAGCCACCGCCGCGGGCGGCGCCTTGGAGACGGTGCTCGACGGGCAGACCGGGCTGCTTGCCTCGCTCGACGATCCCGACTCCTTCGCTGAGGCGATGCGCCGGATCGACGCGCTCGACTTCGACCCTGCGCGTGCCCGCGAGAACGCCGAGCGCTTCTCGGTCGCCGCCTTCCAGCGCCGGCTGCATGAGCAGATCGAGCGGGTCCTCACCGAGCGGCCGTCCTGCAAGGTTGAGCAGTGTAAGCGAGATCGGGCGTAACTTTTGAGTGGCCGCGTGCGTTACTGAGAAAGATGCTGTATATTTCTCGCGACAGGGATGTCCGCTCGCTACTGTGCAGGTCACTGCGGTGCTTTCTGCTCACGCTCGTCGTCCTGCCCGCGCTGGGGACAAGCGCAATCGCAGCGGGCACCAGCGAAATCGAAGGCGTGTGGTCCTTCAACGGCGGCGCGGTCGCGATTCAGAGCCTGCCAGGCGGCACCTTCCAGGGCACAGTGGTGAGTCCGACGAAGTTTGCGGAATGTGAACATCCCGCCGGCCAGGTGATGTGGACCGAAATGCGGCCACAGGCGGATGGCTCCTTCTGGGGGCTGCACCAGTGGTTTCATGGCACTCCCCCCAACTGCGAAGAACCACCAGCTCTGAAAGGTCCCACGGCTTGGCGAGTGCTCCACCCGTCGGCAAATACACGCTACCTGAAGGTCTGCTTCAGCGCGCCGGAAGCCACGCAGCCCAAGATCGGACCCGACGGGACCGCGACCGAAGACACCTACGGCTGCTCCAACTCGGCGCTCATCTCGGAACTGCCGGTCGTCGAAGGCGAAGGTGAAAGCAAAGGCAAGGGGAAAGAAGGCGAAGCGGGAACTGGCACCGGAAGCGGGACCCCCGGCAGTGGAACCGGAGGCGGAACCATCACCTTCGGCAAGACCGTGGTCCTACCTTACACCAAGGCCTGCTTCGCCCAGAGCTCGCTGAAGATCGCGCTGCACAACCCCAAGTACGACCCCCTCAAGCAGGTCCTCGTCAAGATCAACGGCAAGCAGGTCGCGAACATCACGGGCATTAAGCGTCTGCAGAAGGGCGTGACGCTCACGAAACTGCCGACCGGCACCTACAGGGTCAGCGTCGTGGCCACCACTGTGCTGGACCAGCACCTGTCCGGCAGCAAGACCTACAAGAGCTGCACCAAGGGCTCCGGCAAGATCAAGCTCAAGCGGGTCAAGAAGAAGCACCACCACCACCACGGCTGAGCATTCACTCTGTAGCGCCCGCCGGTTGAGAATTGACCCCTGTGGGTTCACCAGCTGCGCCATGGCTCCAGCGTACCGGCTCGATCTGCGCGAAGCGGGGACACCCGTCGAAGACAGAGCCTCGGATTGCGGAACATAATGCCCTCGGATCGCGGAAGTTTTTAGCCTCGGATTGCGGATAGCAGGCTAGGGTAAAGGCGTGTCAGCGGTTCTTAGCGAGATCGTCGAGCGCCGCCTCGGCGGGGTTGTGCGACCGGCGGATGCATGACGAGTCGGTGATCGTGCTCCAAGGGCCACGCGCGGTTGGGAAGTCCACGCTGCTGCGGGAGCTGGCAATTGCGCGGGGCCGGGAGGTCATCGACCTTGACGACCTCGGCACCCGTGACGCGGTCGCAGCCGACCCAGCGCTGTTCGTGCGCGGCGAGGCTCCCGTGCTGATCGACGAGTTCCAGCACGTGCTGGAGCTGCTCGACGCGATCAAGGCCGAGCTCAACCGCGACGGTTCCCCGGGCCGATTCGTGCTCACCGGCTCGACCCGGTACGCGACCTTGCCCGCGGCTGCCCAGGCACTTACCGGCCGTGCGCATCGTGTCGACGTGTTAGGACTCTCCCAGGGGAGATCGCGGGGGTGCGCGAGGACTTCGCCGAAGTTCTTCTGAGCGATCCTCTCTCGCTGGTGGAGGTGAGCCCACCCGCGACCCCTCGTGAGGAGTACGTCAGCCGAGTCATCGCGGGTGGATTCCCGCCGGTGCTCCGCCGTGCCAGGCCCCCCGATCGCGCGCACTGGTTCGATGACTACGTCGATCTCGTCATCGGGCGCGACGTGCTGGAGCTCTCACGCGTGCAGCAGCGTCGCCAGCTGCCGCTGCTGTTGCGCCAGCTCGCCGGCCAGACCGCACAGGTGCTGAACATCGCCAAGGCCGCGCGGGCGATCGGCATGGAGAGATCCACGGCGGAGAGCTACACCAAGCTGCTGGAGACCGTCCTCCTCGTCCATCAGCTGCCGGCGTGGGGCACGACGCTCGGCCCGCGCGTCGGCGCTGGCGGCGAAGGTCCATGTCGTCGACAGCGGGCTCGCCGCGCGTCTGCTGCGCCTGACCGAGAGCAAGCTCGGGGCGGCCACAGCACCCGCCCTCACCGAGTTCGGACACCTGCTGGAGACGTTCGTCGTGGGGGAGGTGAGCAAGCAGCTCGACTGGCTCGACGAGCAGGTCGCTCGCGGGCACTGGCGCACACACGACGGCCATGAGGTTGACCTGGTGCTCGAGCGCGAAGACGGCGCGATCTCGGCGCTCGAGGTCAAGGCAGCTTCACGCGTCACCGCTCGCGAGCTGCGAAGCATGCTCAAGCTCCGCGGCAAGCTTGGAAGTGAGTTCCTGGGAGGTGCCAGCTGAGTGTCGCCACTTGCAGTGGCCCCGGGTTCGACGCTTGAAGTGGCCCCACCTCTGTGTCTTGTTTGTTGGTTAGTGATGATGCCTGATGTGGTGCGCGAGCGTCGTTGCGGAGCCGAGCCGTAGGCGAGGCGGAGCGACGATGCTCGCGGCGCGATCCCCGTGGGGGGGTGTCGTGGCCATCGGTTCTCCCCGCTGGCGGACGTCGGTTCTCCCCAGCGGTGGGGTCAGCTGCCTCCCTTCTTGCTTGTCCGTTGTTGTAGGCCGTGGCGGAAGCGCCAGCTTTCGTTGCCGGTGTCGATGATGTGCGCGCGGTGGGTGAGCCGGTCGACGACGGCCTTGGCGAGGCGGGCGTCTTGGAAGACCTTCGTCCATTCACCAAAGGGCAAATTTGTAGTGACGATCAGGCTGGCTTTCTCGTTGCGCTCGGACAGCACCTGGAAGACGAGCTCCGCGGCGCCGGGGGGCAACGCCAGGTAGCCAAGCTCATCGAGCAGCACGAGCTCGGTGCGGGCGTAGCGCGCGATGACGCGGGCGAGCTCTCGCTTGCTCTCGGCTTCTTGGAGCTCGTTCGCGAGGGCAGCGAGCGTAGTGAAGCGGACCCGGCGTCCTTGCTGGCAGGCGCAGACCGCGAGCGCGGTCGCGAGGTGCGTCTTGCCCGTCCCTGAGTCGCCGACGAAGATGATCGACTCACGGTCTGCGATCCAGGACCCTTCGGCGAGCGCCGCGATCGTGGCCTGCGGGATCTTGGGGTTATCGGCGAACCGGAACTCCTCCAGGCGCTTGATCGCGGGGAACCGAGCGTCCATCAGGCGTCGGCGTTCGCGTCGCTCTGAGCGCTCGTGGGTCTCTGCCTCGAGCAGGGCGGCGAGGTAGGCGATCGGGGTCTGCTGCTCGCGGGTAGCTTGCTGGGCCATCGCACGGAACCGTGCCTTGATCGTGGGGAGCTTCAG
>Ga0116216_10000985_pt1 | contig 20452 bp, 20 predicted proteins | sample Sb_taG_11_FD_89696 | JGI IMG/M metagenome (GOLD analysis project Ga0116216, IMG submission 89696) | Peat soil microbial communities from Weissenstadt, Germany - Sb_50d_3_AS metaG | ecosystem: Environmental > Terrestrial > Soil > Wetlands > Peat | place: Germany: Weissenstadt | collected 2010-09-21
AGCTGGGCGACGATCGAGACGATGACGAAGACCGTGAGCCAGAGCTGGTCCTGCACCACGGCGGGGGTCAGGGGGAAGATCAACGACCGGCGGAGTATCCCGTCCGAGCCGAGGAGGTCCATGAACATGACCAGCCCGCTCCACCCGATCGCCGTGGAGACGAAGTGGGCCTGCGCGAGCCGGGGCGAGTACCATAGGCGGCCCGCGAGCAGCGGGAACGCTGCGTAGACCACGGCGAACCCGCCCGCGGCGATCGAGAGGAGCGCCAGGGCGTGGAAGTGGCTCACGATGAACAGGGTGTTGTGAAGATCGATGTCGAAGCCGAGGGTGTTGTTGTCGGGCCCGGTCAGGCCCCCGGCCATCGTGCCCGCGAACGCGAGGAGGAGGAACAGCGTCACCGCGTTCCACTGCCAGTCCCCCTTCCGCACCCCTTTCGTGGTCATCCAGATGGTGAAGAACGTGATCGCGGACGGGATGATGATCAGGAACGTGAGGGCCATCGTCAGCCAGGTGGACCAAGGCGGTACCGGCGTGAGGTACAGGTGGTGGATCGAGAGTAGCGGCGTGAGAACGGTGAAGATGATCGCCGCCGCGAACGCGGCCCGGTAGCTGTAGATGGGCCGCTTCGCGAAGATGGGGACGAGGAAGTAGAACGCCGTGATCGGGATCAGGAACAGGATGTAGACGATGCGTGGCCGAAGAACCAGAAGAGGACCTGGTTGAGGAGCGGATTCACGGGGCCGACGCCGAAGTAGTTGAAGAGGTCCCAAGCCGAGGAGGCCAGGACCGTCACGTACGAGATCGGGATCAGGACGACCGCGGCGAGCACGAACAGGGCGAACGCGGGGACCCGCCGGACCTGCCCCCGGTGGCTCTTCCACCACTCGAGGAAGTGGGCGAGCATCCAGAACGCCCAGACCATCGTCGCGGCGGAAAGGGCGATCCACCCTAGGTACCACAGCGGGCTCGCGACGTACTCGGAGAGGCCGCGGATCCCGAGGGGAGAGTAGAAGTACCATCCGAGGGCGGGAAAGTAATTGTCGTTGAACTGGGGAAGGAGGTAGAACGGTCCTTCCATCATGACCATGCTCAGGTTGAGCAGCAGGACCGAGACGTAGTAGGCCCACTTGTGGCGTGGGGTGAGCCCGAAGGCGGTGACGAAGATGATCCCGAACAGCGCCAGCTCGAGCTGCTGGGCGAACCCGAACAGCATCCGGATCCCGTGCAGCGTGAGGGACGAGTAGATCTCCTGGTTCGAGAGGTGGAGCGGTTGGCCCAGGGCGAACGCGGTCACCTGCGTCCGCCAGCCGAATATGTCGACCGCGCCCAGGACCCCCCAGAACACCGACGCGACCACCATCAGCATCGTGATCCGAGTCATCCAGTCTCGATCGAGCTGGAAGACCCGCTGGAAGAACGTCAGCTTCGCGAGCCGCGACCGGATCGATTCCTCGGTGCGGTCGAAGAACTGGATGATCGCAGGAGGCCTCTCGAAGACCGGGGCCTCGGCCTCCGCGGTCGCGCTCGACACGGTCGCCGTCTCGTTTCCGGTCACGGTCCGAGCCGTACCCGTCGGACCACGCCTGCTGTTTTACCGAGAAGGTACGTACGGACGGACCGCGTCAACCGGGGTTGACCGAACGACCATCCTCCCGCTCGCAGCTCGGGGGCCGATCATGCAGGCGATGGGCACCTGGAAGTCGGGCTACGAAACGCTGCTCGAGGACGATCATGCGCACGCGATCACGGTCGACCTCCCCGTGGACGAGGGGGGAAAGAGCGCGGGACCTTCGGCGCTCGAGCTCGCAGTCCTCTCTCTGGCCGGATGTATCACGACGATCTTTGTCCTGGTCGCGAAAAAACGACGCCTCGAGTTCCAGGGACTGGGGATCGCTCTGGAGGCCGAGAGGCCCCGCGGGTCACCCACGATCACGAGGGTCCACGGGACGCTGCGGGTCCGGACGAAGGCCGACGCGGTCGCCGTCGCCACCGCCCTGGAGGTGACCGTCCGGACGTGCCCGGTCGGGGTCCTGTTCGAGAAGGCAGGTATCCCGGTCGAGATCACGCCGGTGATCATGTCATCGACGCACTCGACCTGAGGGATCGAGCGCGGTCCGGGTCCGGCGCCGTCCCGATACGGGTCGACCGCGCGACGCGTCGGCGGGAACCGCTCCGGTTCTGTCGAGCGGGCTCATGCCCCAGGTTTCACGTACTCTCGGACCACGAGCACGGGGCAGGCCGCGTCGTGGACTAGGGCGTCCGATACGCTCCCGAGGACCACGCGTCGCGACGCCGAGAGCCCGCGCGCCCCCACGATCAAGAGGTCGCTGGGATGCTGTGCGAGGTACTCGAGGATCTGGTCCACGACGATGCCCTGGCGGCATTCGGACGTCACCCTCGTGACGCCGTGGCGTCGGGCCCGGGCCTCCAGCTTCGCGAGCTCGTCCGAGTACGCCTTGCAGATCTCGTCCCAGGTCTCCGCGGGGAAGAACGGCGCGCCGTACGGCGGAGGCGTCGGGACTACGGTCACCAACGCCAGCGAGGCGTGGAAGTTGCGGGCCAGCCCGAGCGCGAACTCGAAGGCGTGTATGGAAGCATGAGAGCCGTCGACCGCGACGGCGATGCTCTTGAACAGCGCGGTTCGTTGCCGCTCCTCCCCCATCGGCCAGGAATCGACCGACTGCGGAGGCTGGCCGAGGCTCTTCGTAAGACCGACCCGATCTACGTCCGTAGCATGGCTCTGCGGGGACCACGGCCCGAGCATGGAGTACTCCTCGGGCGAGAGAGCCCGGAGTGAATATTTGGTCGGATGGTCAACCTCGGTTGACGTCTTTCCCCGGCTCTGGTCTCCTGAGGAGACCGAGCTCCCTTGGCGTGACCGTCGAAACCCGGGGGGGCCACGCTTCTCGACGGCGCGGGCCGAAAGCGGGAACACCGCTAGATCAGGGGACTCGAGTAGTGGAGCGTGCCCGAGACGTCGACGGTCTCGTAGGATAGCGCGTACAGGCCAAAGGAATACGTCGCCCCGGCGACCACGTCGATCGTCCCCGATCCGGCGTTCGAAGTGTCCGAATAGAGCGTGGCGTTGGACGGGTTGGAGATCGTCAGGCGAGCGGCGCCATTCGGCGAGGTCGACCACGAGAAGTCGAGCGTGCCGGTGTACGAGGCCGTGAAGTTCGTGTAGTAGATGCCCAGCACGGTACTCGAGTTCGAGAACGAGAACGAAACGTCCGTCGTTTGGGAGACGGGAACCACTGCCAGCACGACCAGGGTTACGAGCCCGATGGTCACGACCATCGCGATCACAACCGAACGTCGTCCGCGCTCGCTCTCAGCATCCCGCGACCCGCGCGCTCGAGGTGGGGGATCCGCCCACGGAGCCAGCGCGTCTCGGTCCCGTCCACGGCCCGACCCCGACACCGGAGACCCCTCCGTGCCCGGCACGCTTCCGCAAGATAAGAGCGGTCAGCGACGATTGGGTGCGCCCCCCTCGGCAGGAGGGTGGGCGCGCGAGGGGCCGGCTCAGCTGGCCGGGACCCCGTGGTGCACTTCGACGTTATCGGGGCGGGTGTCGAATCCGAGGCGGGACAGGGTGTCGAGGCTTCGGCCGAGCGTTTCGTCGTGGGGTCGGATCAGGACGAGGTCGAGGTGCGGCACGCGGATGTGGTTGGGCCAGACGTGTATCTGTTTCACGACTATCAATGCGACGCTCGAGCATTTGAGCTATACCCACGGAGTGGAAGGGGAGGGACCCCGTGTGTCCCGTTAGCGTACGGAGACTATGGAAGAGCGCGTACGGGGGGGGATCCGGGGCCTTCCGGTGCGGGTCCGGGGTCGTCCCGGCCGGCAGGCGTTCTCTCGCCCCAAGCGTGGCGGCTGCGCCGCCTAGTATCCCCAACCGGCGAGACGCCGCTTTACCGACCCATGGTACGGTCGAGAGGTGATGCGGGAGGTCGCCAGGTCGAGGGCGATGAGGGAGAGCTCGGCGACGGGGTCCGCCTCGGGACCGGTCGGCATCGTCGGTGGGACGCCCAACGGCCCGGAGCCAGCGACCGAGAAAAGGCGGACCTTCCGCGCCGGGTCCGCGATCGCCTTGACCCCTCCACGATAGGCCGCGACCTCGAGCCGATCAAGGAACTCCTTTCGCTCCGGGGGAAACTCGGAGAGCTGCTCCTTGCCCAGCCCGTCGGTCATCGAGTAGACGGCACGTTCCTGCCCCGGGGGGTCGGTCTCCAGGAGAGAACGCGAATCTCGGTCACCGAACGAATCCCTGCCGACCAGCGACGCCACCGTTCGGGGGACGTCGATGAGACTGACCCACCGGTCGTCGCGGTCGCCCCGGCTTCGTGCCCCGGGCACCCGGACCCAGAGCGGGATCCGCGTGATCGGCTCGTCCACCCGGAACCGGTGGTAGAGCGTGTCGCTCTCGAGGAACGCCTGACCGTGGTCACTGGTCAGCACGAACAGCGTGTTCTCCCAGCGTCCGTGCCGTTGGAGGGCTGCTACGATACCTCGGAGCCGGGCATCGAGCGTCTCGAGCGATCGCCGAAAGGCGTCCCGCACCGCCTTGAGGTCGTTGGGCCGGGGGTGCCACCGGCCGCTGGCCCATCCGATCGGGTCCTGTGTGGTGCGGCAGAACGACAGCCAGCGCCCAAGTCCGATCGGGTGACCCGCGTCGGCGAGGTAGGGCTCGTGGGCCTCGAGCAGATTGACGAACGCGAACGCGGGCCTGTCGGGGGGATGGCGTGCCAGCCACGCGTCGAACCGGGGCTCGATCCACGGCGCCACCGTGGCGACCGCGGTCCGGTCGGAACCGACGACGCCGGCCCCGACCCGGTTGAGCGCGTCCCACAGGGGAGGGAACCGGGACAGCGCCCGCACGGTCGTGGTCCAGAGGCCCTGGGGAGCCCGGGTCCCGGGAAGGCGCCCCATCACCGCCGCTCCCGGCCCGCCGAGGTCGGGGCTGCTCGGCTCCTGGTTGGCGAGGAATCGGAAGAAGAACTCGCGATCGCCGGCCCAGAGGGCTTCCTCGAAGCCGCGAGAGAGGCCCGTGGATGGCTGGACATACCCGTTCGCCGAGAAGCTCGCGGTCGCGTACCCCGAGCGCCCCAGGAACTCCGCAAGGGTTTCCGCATCGGTCGGGAGGGTCGCGCCGGCCTTGAAGTGGGCACCGTGGTCCCAGGGATAGAGACCGGTGAACAGGCTCGCATGCGAGGGGATGGTCCAACTGGACGGAGCAACGGCGCGGGTGAAACGGAGCGTCTCGCCCCGGAGGGAACTCAGGAACGGCATCGAGGCGCCCGAGGTCGTTCCCTCGTCGAAGAAGTCGGCGCGCATGCAGTCCATCACAACGATGACGACGTTGGGCGAGCCCGGGAAGGGGGGCCCCGCCGGTCGTGCTTCGTCGTCGTTCATGGTGCGCTAGCGCCCCGGATCTCCGTCTACCAGACGGACCTCGACGGAACGTCCGGAAGGGCTCTGAAATTCGGGAGGGGGATTATACTTTCCGCGGCCCGGCAGCGGTCGGGCCGAGCTGCATGCGGTCGGGGCCGGGAGAACGTCACTGGGCGGGGCCGGACTGTCGCCAGAAGTTCAGCGCGTCCCCGATCGTCTGATCGATCGTGTACCGGGGCTCGAATCCCAGCGCCCGCAGTCGCGTGACGTCGCCCCGGAGCTCGGGTTCGTCGGTCGGCCGCAGCAGTTTCGGGTCGACCGCGACCTCGAGCGGGCGCCTCGCGAGGCCGAGGAGGGTGTCGACGATCGACCGCACCGAGAAGCTCTTGCCGGCACCGACGTTCACGGGCTGCTTCGGGTCGCCGGCCTCGAAGACCGACCACAACGCCCGGACGACGTCCCGGACGTCGGAGATGTCCCGGCGCGACTCGAGGTTGCCGACCCTCAGTGGAGCGGGATGGGGATGTCGCTCGAGGTCCGCGACCCGCTGGGCCACGTCGTTGATCACGTCGCCGGTCTTCCCCGGGCCCGTCGTAATGAACAGCCTGGCCCGGACGATGCGGAGGCCGTAGTTCAGGAAGTACTGGTAGGAGAGCATCTCCTGGGCAGCCTTCGATACGCCGTACGGATTGATCGGACGGAGCGGCATCTCCTCGGTGATCGGGACCGCCGGGGGCGTGCCGTACGCGGAGGCGGACGCCGCGAGTAGCACTCCGCGAGGCGGCGGTGCTGCGCGCAGGGCCTCGTAGAGGTGGATCGTACCGAGCACGTTCGTCTCGAACGTCCCCGCGGGGTCCTTCCAAGCCGTCTGGGCGTACGCCTGCGCCGCCAGATGGAAGACCGCGTCGGGGCGAACGCTGTCGACGAGCGACCGAACGGCCTTCGCGTCGCGGATGTCGAGCGGGACCCAGCGGATGCTGCCGTGCGCAGGGATCCGGGACGACAGCTCGGGAACCGAAAGGTACGTTCCGACGACCTCGTGGCCCCGCTCCGCGGCAAAACTGCTCAGGTTCCGGCCGATGAATCCGGAGGCTCCCGTGACGAGGATCTTCATCGCTGCGCTACCGTGGGCGGGACGGGGCCGCGACCTTCCGCGGGGCCGCCGCTAGGCCGACCCCGGGGGATCCGGACCGGTCTCCCTCACGCGCGGGAAGACGGGGCGCTCATAGCGATTCCCGGGAGCGAGCCTCGGCCTCGGGTGTGGCGATCGGGGGAGGATTCCCGCCGCGCAGACTACGCTCGAGCCGCCGGGCGAGGATCACCTCCACGAGGAACACCCGGACGAACGCGAGCCCTTGCGCGACCTTGCTCGCACCGGAGGCGCGGGGTTCGAATCGGAATCCGACCTCACGCACCTCACCGCCGCGGGTCATCACGAGCAGGAACAGGAGCAGTTTGTAGCCCCGGTACCGCGGGTCGAGCGGTCGGAACACGGCCCGGCGGAAGGCGAAGAAGCCGGACACCGGGTCGGTAACGCGTCGGGCCCCGGGCAGGAGTATCTTCGCCATCCATTCGGCACTCCGCGAGATCACCGCGCGCAGGGGCGAACGCGGGCCGGGCGACCCGTCGCCTGTGTACCGGCTCGCCACGACCAGGGCGGCGCCGTCCTCGAGGGCGTGGACCATCTCCGGGAGGAGCTCCGGCGGGTGCTGGAGGTCGGCATCCATCACGACCACCAGGGAGCCGTGCGTCGCGAGGATCCCCTGGCACTGCGCTCCGAGGGTCGTCTGCTTCCCATCGTGGAACACGGGCCGGACCCGCGGGTCGATCTCGGCCTGCTCCAGGGCGTACTCGCGCGTGCCGTCCGTGCTACCGTCGTCGACCACGAGGACCTCCCACGGAGGGAGAGCCTGACGACGTAGGCGGTCGAGCAGCTCCGGCAGGTTCTGCCGCTCATTGTACGTCGCGAGGACGACCGATACGACGGGTGCGGGTGTCGCCTTCGGAGCCCGGGTCCCGTCCATCCGACGGCCGCCTCAGGTCGTGGACCGGACCGACCAGGTCTGCAGGCCGTTAGGCTCCAGCGCGAAGTCGATCACGCGGCCGCCGGCGTCCTGCACGGCCTTCGCGACCTTGGCGCGGCGGGCGAAGTCGCAGAAGAGGAGGATGAACCCGCCGCCCCCCGCGCCGAGGAGCTTGCCTCCCAGCGCGCCCGCGGCCCGGGCCCGGGAGTAGAGCTCGTCGATCTGGGCGGTCGAGATCCCCTCCGTGAACTTCTTCTTGAGCTGCCAACCCTCGTCGAGGAGCCGGCCCATCTCGTCCAGGTTCCCCCGCAGCAGCTCGTTCTTCATCCGGACGGCCAGCTTCTTGGTCGCGTCGAGGGCCTCGGAGGTCTCCCCGCGCTTCTCCGTATAGCTACGTTGCTGCCGTTCGATGATGTCGTTCGAATAGTGACCGGTCCCGGTGTAGCAGAGGAGCAACCGGTACGCCAGCTCGTTCGTGACCTCGGGCCGGATCTTGAGCGGGTTGACGACGGTCCGGCCCTCGCTGAACTCCATGAAGTTGAACCCGCCGAACGCCGCCGCGTACTGGTCCTGCCGGCCGCCCTTCATCCCCAGCTCGTCTCGCTCGATCATGTAGGCGAGCTCCGCGACCTCGTACGAGGTCCACGGTTCGCGCAGGTAGTGCTGGAAGACCCCCACGAGCGCGACCGCCATGGTGGAGGAGGTCCCGAGCCCGGTTCCGGGAGGGGCGTCGGAGTGCAGAAACAGCTTGAGGTCGTCGGAGGAATGGGTGCCGTCACCCTTCGGACGGAGGATCTTGAGCGCCGCCTTCACGAGGTCGAGCTCGCCGTTGTAGTTCATGTCCGCAGGACGCTCGTAGTTGACGGTCACGTTGTAGTCGAGCGACTCCACGGTCGCGGACCCACCGCCGTCCGGCCTGGCCTCGAGCGTGGCGTAGGCGAACTTGTCGATCGTGCAGTTGAGGACCGCACCACCGCGCTCTTCGGGGTAGGGGCTCACGTCCGTCCCTCCGCCCGCGAAGCTGACCCGAAGGGGGGCTTTCGCCCGGACTATCTGCATGCGGCCAGCACCTCGACCTCGGCGGCCCGCTTAATGGTTCCCGGCGGTCGCACACGCCTCGCCGGGGGCGGACCTGGAGGATCGTTCCGTTCGAGGGCGGGACGGGATCAGGCGCTCGCGGCCTTGACCAGGAGCCCGGGAGCGTATCGGTGCAGCCGGGCGATGTGGGCGCCCTCAACGATCGGCCAGAGAAGACCCGGGCCCACGACCAGCCAGTCCAGCGAGCCGACGCCGAACCCGAGGTGGAATCCCGTGCCCAGAAGGGCCGACCCTATCAGCATCAGGATCGCGGTCACCACGGTATAGGGGCGAGAGATGCGCCAGCGCTCGGTCCGGAGCATCGCGAACGAGAGGACAAACAGGCCGGCGATCGCGGCCACGATGACGACGTACGTCGAGAGGTGGAGCGCGGTACCCCGGAACGCGAACGGGGTCTCCGGGAACGTTCCCATCCCGACCACGCCGATGGCCCCGGCGAGCATGAGCAGGAAGGCGAGCCCACGGCTGGGTCGGCTGTCGAACGCGCTGGCGATCAGCAGCAGCCCGAACACGCCGAGCAGTCCCAGCGCGATGAGCGAGAGATTGAACGCGAGGGCCCACGGCGAGGAGGAACCGCCCAGCGAGAGGATCGTGTCTCTGGAGAAGCCGTACGACGGATAGCGCATCTCGACCGCGAGCAGCACCACGAGGAACTGGAGCGCGGCCAGCGAGAGAAGCAGTGCGCCGGTCCGGACGGGTCGGTGGACCAAGGAGTTTTCTTCGGACATCTCGAGTCGCCGGCGAAGTTTTGCCGGCTCCCTGTATAAGCCATGACGGTGGACTGGAAGACCGCCCGTGGGAGGTCTTCACGCCCCTCTCGGCAGCCTTTGCTCCCCGTCCGGGAGTTCTTCGGGGCTCGAACTTCCGTGTCGCAGAACCGCGTTGTGCTGCCACCACCCCCAGGGCGGTTCTATACTCGACAGGGGGTTCCTCGACCCATGAGTCCCGCCTATCAGAACCCGGCGCTGACGGTCGATGCGGTGTGGCTCCGACAGGGAAAGGTCCTCCTTGTCCGTCGCGCTCGTCCGCCGTTCCGAAACCGATGGGCCCTGCCCGGGGGGTTCGTAGAGCTCAACGAGACCGTGGAGGCCGCGGTCGTTCGCGAGCTTCGGGAGGAGACGGGTCTCGTCGGACGCCCGTGGTCCTTGGTCGGGGTCTACTCCGGCCCGGACCGTGACCCACGGAAACCCACAACGACCGTCGCCTTCCTGATGCGGGGGCGGGGCGGGACGCCGGTGGGCAGCGACGACGCGCAAACCGCCGCATGGGTACCGCTCCGCGAGGCCCGGGATCTCGCGTTCGACCACGACCGCATCGTGAGGGACGCTCGACGTCGGTACCGGGAGCTCAGCGCGGTCGAGTGACCGGGCGCTAGCGGCTCCCCCGAGAGGTCGGAGGACCCCCGGCCGCCCGGGTTCCCGCCGCCCGGTCGGGCGACGGCCCCCGTGACCATGAAAGGAATGCGGCGACAGCAAGAATCGCCGCCGAGCCGTAGAGCGCCGCGTGAAGGCCGTTGAGGAACGAGCCGCCTATCCCCCCGAGGAGATCCGGGGCCCCCAGGAACACGGCGTACGCGACCGACCGAGGGACGCTCGCGGAGGCGACGGCAAGGGTGATGACGAAGCTCAGAAGCGTCCCCATGTTGGAGAGCGTCGCCCGAAGCCCGCTGATCGCTCCGAACGTCCGGGGCGACGCTTGGCTCATGATCGCCGCGTTGTTCGCGGGGAAGAACATCCCGGTTCCCGCTCCGCTCACGACGGAGATGGCCGGGACCCATCCCAGCCAGGAGCCCACCGTGAGCTCGGAGTACGCGATCACGGCGACCAGCATCAGCAGGATCCCTCCGGTGGCCAGACCTCTCGGACCGAATCGGTCCACCCGGCCACCCATGAACGGGCCCGCGACGGCTCCGACGAGGTACCCCGGAACCAACAGCAACGACGAGTCGAGCGGCGTGAGACCCCGGAGTCCCTGGAGGTACAGCGTGAGGACGAAAACGACCGAGAGATAGCCGAGCGCCTGGAGGAACCCGGCCACGAGAGAGAACCCAAGGAGCCGCTGCTTGAGCTCGCGGAGCTCGAGCATCGGGTGAGGGGCCCAGAGCTCCACCCAGACGAACGCCGGGAGGAGCACGATGCCGACGGTCACGAGCGCTAGGTTCGGCAGGTTCACACCGTAGACGGCCAGCTCGATCGCGCCGTAGCACAGCGACGCGAGGGCTGCGGAGAACAGGGTGAATCCGGCGAGGTCGAACTGGGTGGGCTCCCGGGCCGAACGGGGGAGGGTCTTCAGCCCGAGTGCGACCGCCACCACGCCGATCGGGAGGTTGATGAAGAAGTTGTACCGCCACCCGAGGGCGGTCGTGATCGCACCCCCGAGCAACACCCCGAGGATGGCGCCCACGCTCCATCCGAACACGAGGAAGCCGAACGCATGCCCGCGCCGTTCTGGCGGGAAGACGTGGGCGATGAGGGCCCCGGCGTTCGCGAACATGATCGCGCCGCCGACAGCCTGGACGGCACGGGCGGCGATCAGGAGCTCGGCGGTGGGGGCGAAACCGCAGAGGCCGGAGCCGACCGTGAACACGCCGAACCCGGCGTTGTACACGAGGCCGCGGCCGAACATGTCGCCGACTCGGCCCGCCTGCGTCGTGAGGGCGGCGGTGAGGAGGAGGTAGATCAGGATCGCCCAGATGATCGTCCCGAGCGGCGAGCCGAGCTCCCGGGACATCGTGGGAAGCGCGAGGATGACGATCGTGCTGTCGACCGCGACCATGAGGGTGCCCAGCGTGACGAGAAGCAGGACCGCGTTCTGGTGCACGGTCGAAGCGACGGCAGGGAGTCGAGCGGACGCCTCCAGGGCGACCGGGGATGCGTTCGACGTCAGCGGAGCGGGAGAGGCGGCCATGGTGAGAGGTTCGTGACGACGCAGCCCTGCCCCGGTGATTATACGTTTTCTGAGAGCCGGGGCTGCGAGCGATCCCGGAACATCTAGCGTGGGCGCGGAACGCTTCGGGCGCGGTGTTGCGGCCACCGACCCATCGTTTCATGAAGTAGGCAGGCATCGAGAGCGGCTGATGACCGCACTCGCCGACGTGGCCGTGGTCGTTTCGAACGCGAAGGCCTCCGCGAAGTGGTGGACGAAGAACCTCGGCTTCGAGACCTACACGGTCGGAAGCTCAGGGCACGCGCTCCTCGTCGCCCCGCCGGGGGACCGATTCGTTCTGCATCTGTGCGAAGGCTTCGCCCCGCTCGAGCCCGGGGACACCGGGATCGCCTTCGTGACCGACGAGATCGATGCGACGGTCGCGCGGATGCTCAAGGGGGCGGTGAAGTTCCCGGTACCTCCCGCGAAGCAGGCGTGGGGCACGATGGCAAAGTTCGCCGATCCCGACGGGAACATCTTCTGGCTGTTCGAGGCCCCCTCCGCGATGGTGCGAGCGACCGCCAACTCCCGGGCCCCGAGCCGTACGCGGGCCTCGCCGAAACCGCGGGTCCGCTCCCGAAAGCGCTAGCCACGGGAGACGACGTCGCTCTCGCGCCGACCCGGACGGACGCAAGCGGGAGCCGGCGAGAAGCGGCGAACCGAGGGGTTCGCTCGACCTTATCCCGCCGTTCGTCTGCGGGGCTTCGATGGCCGCGAAGATGGGGTTGTCGCACGAGTCGCACCCCCACCCTACGCTCCTCTCGGACTTCATCCTCGGGAGCCAGGACGGCCTCGTCAACGTTCTCGGGATCCTGCTCGGGCTGGTGGCGGCCGGCGCCGGCACCCGTCTGATCCTGATCGGGTCGCTTGCGGCGCTCGCGGCCGAGTCGATCTCGATGGGTGCCGTGGCCTACACGTCCACCCTCTCGCGCCGCCACCTCTACCTCGCCGAGCTCGAGCGCGAGGAGCGGGAGATGCGCGAGGTACCCGAGATGGAGCGCGAGGAGGTCCGCGTCATCCTACGGAAGTGGGGCTACGAGGGCGACGACGTCGAGGAGATGGTCCGGAGGATCGAGGCGAAGCCGAAGGCGTGGCTCGACATCATGATGGCGTTCGAGCTCAACCTCGCCGAGGTCGGCCCCCAGCAGGCTCGCAACAGCTTCCTGGTCGTGCTGGGCGCCACGGTGTTCGGGTCGTTGGTCCCGCTCCTCTCGTTCCTCGTGGGGGTCCTGCCTACGAACGCGGCCGCGATCGTTTCGGTCGTCCTGAGCGCGGTGATGCTCGTGGGGATCGGCGTCTACGAGTCGAAGATGACGATCGGGTCGCCGTGGGTCAACGGCCCGAGGATGCTGCTCATCGGCCTGGGCGCGGGGCTCGCCGGGTTCCTGGTCGGCCACTTCGTGGGCGCGTTCTAGCCCTACCCAGAAGGGGCGTGGCGGGCCCCCGGCCGGGGGCGTGAGTCTCCGCTCAGAACGGCCGGGGGCTGAGGGCGTGGCGAAGCCGCAGCGGGGAGTTCGGGGCGATCCAGCTGCGGCGTTGGCGCCGGCTCTCGTGTCGGCGGCAGGCGACGCACCAGACGACGACCTCCCCCCTGCCGGCGAGTTCGGGGGTCGCGAGGTGGTGCGCGGGGGAGTGCCCGCACCGTCGGGAGACGCACGGATGCGGTGCACGGGGGTTGGGCTGCGGCAGCATAGCACGCATTCATGCGCACTTATGCGTATTAAACCTACCGAGGCCCGCGGGCCCGGAGCGTTCCTAGGCCGACAGCGAGCGCACCTGCTTCGCGACGTGGGCGGTCCGCTCCTTCTCCGAGAGCTCGCGCAGGTGGATCGACACGGAGACGGTCCCGTTCAACTCGATCGTGCGCTGGGTCAGGGGAAGGCGGAGAGAGACGTGGTCGAGACGGATGTCCATCTGTCCGTGCCGGTTGGACAGGGCCTCCATCATCTCGAGGAACGGGTTCGGGCCTGGGGCGCTCGCTGTCGCGTTGGAAGCCATGCGGACCCATCGCCAGGGCGAGATAGGAAGCTATCGCCTCCCCCGGGGGTTGGCCCGGGGCCCCCCTCGTAACGCGTACGCCCGCCCGGCCGACGGCTCCGGAGGGCGGAGAGGCGCCTACTTTCCTGCGAGGCCCGCCCGCGCCCTGAGGGCGTGGTAGAACCCGCCGAAGCTGGTCGCGGTCGGGGTGCGCAGGCCCTGCACGCGCAGCTGCTCCCGGACCTCTTTGGCTCCCTGACGGAGGTCGAGGATCTTCGAGGAGTCGTACTTGTACTGGAACGTTCCGACCGGGCCGCGCGGGAACGACTCCCAGTCGCGGGGCGTCGTGGGGCGGAGGTCGTGCGGTCTCTTCCCGTCCGGTGAGGCGAACGGGGGTAGCAACAGGTGCTCTTCCGTGAGCCACAGCATGGTCGCGTCGCGGATCGCCTGCTCCGTCGTCTCGTCCAGCGCGCCGGGGGAGAGCTGGGACTGGACCCAGGTCACGAGCGCGTCGAACGTCTTCTCGGAGTTCTCCTCTAGCATCTGGAGGACGGCGAGACGGATCGCGCTCCGCCGGAGCTGGACGATGCCCGTCTCACTGAGCCGGAACTCGGCCGTCAGGCCGAGGAGCCCCTCGGCGTTCTGGGCGAGCTCCTCGAGCGAGAGGACGAACAGCGGGGAGGCGGCCTCGTCCGGCGGAACGTACCAGAGGGAGAACGCGCGCCCGTTGGTGAGGGATCAACGGGACGTGGGCCTCCTTCGCCAGGTCCGCGATCGCGCCGGCCTCCGTGACGCTCGCCGAGCGCTCGCGGACGTCCAAGAACAGCTTGGGCTGCCCGGCCGCGTCCATGAGCGCGTAATCGACCGGGTCCTTGCGACCCGGCGCCATGTAATCGAGGTAGACCTGATGCTTGTCGTGCGGGTCCCAGCCGAGGGCGGAGAGGTAGGGGTTCACGATCCAGTGACGGATCTGCTGTTCGGTAACGTCCTGCACGTCGCGGAGGACTTCTCCCGCGACCTGACTGAAGTCTGAGAGGCGACGGCTGAGATCAGTGGCTTCCATCGGTCGTAACGATGACGGGCCGCGGGCATAAATCTACCCCTCGTTGCGGGGTAGCTCGGGCCGGCCACGCGCGTTCGCCCCGAACGGGGCCCGCAGGGGTCAGCCCCTGACCCGGGCAGCCTCCCGTCCAAGGAACGGCCCGACCGGTTCGAGGGGCGGGTCGAGGCCCTCGTACGCCGGGAGCCCGAGAAGGTCCGAGAGGAGCCACTTCACCTCGTAGGCATAGAGCAGGGACGACCCGAACGTCTCCAGGAAGCGAGCGAGCCTGACGGAGTTCGTGGGGGAGAGCGTGAAGTACCGCGGGGCGATCCTCAGTTCCTCGAACAACCGGTCCGTGAGCGAGCGGTAGACCCAGCGGTCCGGCCCACCCGCGTTCACCGTGGCTCGCGCCCCACGGGCGGTCTCCCGCCGGAGAATCCGGGCAAGGTCGCGCACGGCGAGCGGGCTGATGTGGTAGCTGCCGTCCCCGAACATCGGGAGCCGCCGATAGCGGGCCATCGTCCGGAGCATGACTGTGAGGAGGACATCGCGTTCGGCGAACAGCATCGTCGGACGGACGATCGCGTAGGGTAGGCGGCTCGCCGCGAGCGCGCGGTCCACCGACCGCTTGAACGCGAGGTAGGGGAGGTTCCGTTCCATCTCCTCGGGGGCGTCCGGGACGCTCACGTGGGTGAACCGGGGCACGCCAGCCCGGTCCGCGGCCTCGACGAGACGGATCAGCCCGGCGGCGAGGCGGGAGAACCGACGGGCCGAGCTCTGACGGTACCAGGCGAGGTTGAGCACCGTGTCCACGCCCGCGAGGAGCGGCGTCCAGTCCCCGACCGTCGCGGCGTCCCCCCGGACCCATTCCACGCCTCTCTCGGCCTCCTGGGCCACGGGGTGGCGGTGGACGGACCGGATCTCGTGGTCTCGCGAGAATTCCTCCAGGACGGCCCGGCCTACGAGCCCGCCGCACCCCCCGACGACGAGCAGGAGCGGTCGAGATCCCGGGGAGCGGCTCATGGAGGCGGGAGCGGTACCGCCGCGGGTAAGGCGGTCGGGTCTGCCGGGCCGCGCGCCGAGGCGAAGACCTGGTTCCATGCGTTCACCAGGTGCGGACGTACCTCGCCGAGGGCGACGGGACGCCCGGCCTCGCGAGAGAGCGAGGTCATCACCGACCCGTCGAACCCGCAAGGCCGGAACCGTTCGAACGGGGCGAGGTCGAGGTCGACGTTGAGCGCGAACCCATGGAACGACACCCAGTGGTCGACCGCGATGCCGATGGAGGCGATCTTCCGCTCGCCGTCGACCCAGACGCCGGGGCGGCCGCTCACGTGGCTCGCGCGCACCCCGAACGGCGCGACCGCGCGAACGATCACCTCCTCCACATCCCGGACGAAGCGCCGGACGTCACGGGCCCGGGCGTCGAGGTCGACTATGGGGTAGCCGACCTGCTGGCCCGGCCCGTGATACGTCGCATGGCCGCCCCGCTCGACCGCGACCACGGGGAGGCCGCTCGCAGCCGCCAAGCCGTCGTCCCCCTCGACCCCGACGGTGACGACCGCCGGGTGTTCGACCAGGACGAGCGTATCCGGTACCAACCCGCCGCGACGCGCCCGTACGAGGGAGCGCATCGCGTCGAGGGACTCGGAGTAGTCGCGAAGCCCCCAGTCAGCCACTGACGGCATCGGTGCGTCTCCGGGCGACATGCATCGGCTCCCCGAGCCACAGGAGCGCGGCCTCCTGGAGCGCTTCCGAGAACGTGGGGTGTGGGTGGATAGTGAGCGCCAGGTCCCTCACGGTCGACCCCATTTCGATCGCGTGGGCGGCCTCGGCGATGAACTCCCCGACGGACTCCCCCGCTGCGTGGACGCCAAGTAGGAGGCCGTTGGAATCGTCCCCGACGACCTTGACCCAGCCCTGGGTCGCGTGGCTGGCATGCGCCCTTCCCAGGGCGGCGTAGGGGAACCGGGCCTCGCGGACCTTGTAGCCCTTCGCTTCCGCCTCGGCCCTGGTGAAGCCGACCGACGCGAGCTCGGGATCCGTGAACACCACGGACGGCATCGCCTGGAACTGGAACCGCGTCGGACGGCCGGCGATGGCTTCCGCGGCCACGACCCCTTCGCGGTACGACTTGTGCGCGAGCATCGGAGGGCGCGCGACGTCGCCCGCTGCGAAGATGTGTGGAACGTTGGTCCGGAGCTGGTCGTCGACGCCGATGAAGCCGCTCCGCGCGTCGAACGCGACCCCCGCCTCCTCGAGGCCAAGGTCCCGGGAGGCGGGCCGCTTCCCGACGGTGACGAACAGTCGCTCGGCCCGCAGCGTCTCGCGACCGGCGGGACCTTCCACATCCATACAAAGCGACCCCGGCTCGCGTCGGAGCGCGAGGGCCTTCGTGCCGGCCCGAACCTTCACGCCCGAACGCTCGAGCGCCCCCGTCAGCTCGCGGGAGAGGTCCGGCTCGAGCCCGGGCAGCAGCTGAGGCAGCAGCTCGACGATCGTGACGTCGACGCCGACCCGCGCGAGGAACTCCCCGAGCTCGCACCCGCTCACGCCGCCGCCCAGGACCAGCATCGACTTCGGCAGGCTCCGGAGCGAGAGGAGCTCCCAGGCGTTGACGACGGTCTCGCCGTCGGTCTCGAACCCGGGCAGCGTCGCGTGGACAGCGCCGGTCGCGATCACCGCGAAGGTGAAGTCGACGCGCTCGTGCCCGCCGTCCGCGCCCGTCACATCCAAGGACCGGGGCCCCGTGAACCGGGCCTCGCCAGGCAGCACGGTGACGCCCGCGGACTTGAGCAGTCCCGCCACGCCCTGACGTTCCTTCTGGACGAGGGCGTCCTTCCACCGCATGGACGTCGTCAGGTCGTACTTCGGGTCCGTCGCGGTCACCCCGATCTCGGCCCCCTCACTGCGGATCGCGTGGTAGAGCCGCGCGGCGTGGATGAGGGCCTTCGAGGGGACGCAGCCCCGGTTGAGGCATTCCCCGCCGAGCTCTCCCTTCTCGACCAACACGACCTTCTTCCCGAGCTGGCCGGCGCGGATCGCCGCCATGTAACCGGCCGGTCCGCCCCCGAGCACTGCGACCTCCGTCGATCGCGCGTACGTTCCCGCCATGCTCGCTCGCCCCTAGAGGCTCTCCGTTGTCGCTGGGGCACTGGGCGCAAAGACCCCTTCGGTGAGCGTTGCCGGACCCGGAAGCGGCGTCGATTCGGCTTCGTGGATCGCCTCGCGGACGCTTTCGTCCGCTCGCTGGACGGCGACTGCCTTCGCCGCCGCGTCGAGCATGCCGTGCTCGGTGAGCCACTGCTCGAGGCGTTCGAGAGGATCATGGGCTCGCGCCCGTGCCATCCAGTCGCTCGGTTGGTAGCGACCAGGGTCGTCCGAGCTCGAATGCGGCGTCATCCGGAACAGGACGAACTCGATCATCTCGGCCGGCGCGCCGCCCCGGAGGCGGCCGATGGATTCCGCAATCGCCCGGTAGGCGGCCACGACGTCGGTCCCGTCGACCCGTCGGCCTTCGAGCCCGTACTCCCGGGCCTTGGCCGCGAGGGTTGGCGCTGCGGTCTGACGCTCCACGGGCACCGAGATCGCCCACTGGTTGTTCGTGCAGCAGAAAAGTACCGGGAGACCGAACACGCCGGCGAAGTTCATCCCGGCGTGGAAATCGTTCGAGCTGGTCGCGCCGTCGCCGAAGAACGCGAGCGCGACCCCTCGGTCGTGCCGAAGGCGCAGCGCGTAGCCCAGGCCCGCGGCCTGCGAGACCTGGGTCCCGATCACGGACGACATCGAGACGTAGTGCACCTCGCGGGCGCTCGGATGACAAGGCATGTTCCGGCCGAGCGCGGGGTCCCGGGCGTCGCCGAAGAGGTGGTGAACGTACGTCCCCAGCCGGTGGCCCCGCACCAGGGCGACGAGCTGCTCGCGAAGGCCGGGGAAGACCCAGTCCTCTGGGGCCGTGGCGAGACCGGCGGCGACGTTCACCGCTTCCTGGCCCGTGGCCGCGCCGTAGAACCCGACGCGTCCCTGGCGCTGCAGCGCCTGCATGCGGGCGTCCAGGGCTCGCCCGAGGATCATCCACCGGTGCGCGGCCATCAACGTCTCGCGCCAACCGCCTCCGAGCGCCGCCGCGACCTGCTCGGGAGAGTAGGGTAGCGGCTCGACGGCGGCGACGGCCGTCATGCGAGTTCGGCGAAGAGGTCGCATATCGTCAGGGCCGACGCCGTGAAATCGGCCCGGAAGAGCTTCGCCGCGCTCACCTCGCGCTGGCCGAACGACAGTCCCGTCTTGAGTTCTCTCCCACCGCCAATGAGCTAACCCTTTCGGCGACCCCGGGTAACCGGGGCCGCCCTCTTTTCCCTCCCTGGTGGGAGCGTCCATGAGGCACGCGGGGGGCCGACCTCGCAAGGTTCGGTGGTGCGATCTGGTCTATGCTCGGCAGCTCCGGGAGCTTGGACTTGAGTGGCGGCAAATCGCCGATATGCTCGGGTACGTTCCGGGGACCCTTCGCTCTGCCGTCTCTGCGATGCGTAAAACTAGACCGGAGGCCTCCGAGCCTTCGCCCCCGCCCAATGAGGCCCCTTGACGCGGCGGAGCCTTCAGGAATGGCTCGACATCACCGACGAACTGTACGGCCTCGGCGCCTTTGGCAAAGAGAAAGATGCCGGGCTAGGCGCCGCCGGGATCGGTTCAAGCGCCGGATTGTGGCTGCGACCTATCGCCTCGTTCGTTCCCGAGCCCGTCGGCGCGGGAGCGGGAGGGGGACTATAGGGGGAGAGGTGGGGACCCGGGAGGGTTCCAGCCTAGCGAGTCTGGCCGAGTCCTCCTCCCCAGTCTCTTCCCCTGAAGGCCGGGCATGAAGCGACTGTGCGCGGTGTGCCGCACGAGTCTAAGCCCCGACGACCGACCGACAAGAGGGGAGCTAGCAAACTTTCGGTGGACGTGCCCGGGGTGCGGAGGCGATAGGTTCCCGGGCTCGCGGTGCTTCCGCGGTCCGGATCCGTTCTCAACGTACGGACCGATCCTTTGGGACCCGGATTGTCTCGCACACTTCCGCTTCGCTCATTTCAACGACCTTGGCGGGGGAGCCCACACAAGTCCGGCCTGAGGGCCGGAGCCGTCAAGGACACGGCCGGCCCCCGCTACCGGGCTCCTTAGGTGTGTGCCGTGAGTTTTTCATACGCCTCTTTCCCCAGGGGGGACCTTTCTCCCCTTTCTTTGCTCCGCTGGGTGGTTTTCTTTCCCCTCTTTACAATAGGTTGCTGTAGCGCCTCAAAAATCGGAACGAGCGGAGCGAGTGACGCATCAGCCCCGCCACTTTCCGGACTGAGTGTACGATCGAATCAGTCTTTCTGGGAAAGTGGCGGGCCAGCGAAGCGAGCAACTATGGCGTTCAATCTTCCCGAGCGAGCGCCGAGCGGTGCGGGGGAGCCATGGCGCGAGCGAGGGGCTCGAAGGACCATGACCAAGGACCACGTCCGTCGCGTCCGAACCACCGACTTCTGGGTAGAAGGCTGAAAACATTCCGACGGTCCGGGGCTCGACGAGCTCTATGGCCTCCTCACCGCTCGGACCGATCCGGAGGCGAACGGCGCGCCACATAGCACGACACAGGGTCTCGCCGGAGGAAGTACAAGCTGCGTGGGACTCCGACCGAGCTCCCTACGTCCGTCGAGTGAGGGGGGCTCAGCTCCCTAGGCTTGAGGTAATCGCGAGGGTCCCGTCGAGTGGTCGCATCCTTCTAATCATAGTCGAGAAGAACCAGTCGGGCAGCGTGATGGTAGTAACTGCGAGGCAAGCAACTTTAAGTGAACAGCGCCGCTACAATCGGGGGACGCGGCACCTATGAAATCGAAACGCGGACGCTCTGCGGACGATTTGTTCAGCCGTGCGAGTACACGTTGGACCAAGATTCCGGGCGGGCTCCCTCACGTACGACTTCAGTTTAATCCCTCCGTCATTGTCAAGCCCGGGGGCCCCAGGATGAAACTCCAGG
>Ga0116216_10000986_pt1 | contig 20422 bp, 18 predicted proteins | sample Sb_taG_11_FD_89696 | JGI IMG/M metagenome (GOLD analysis project Ga0116216, IMG submission 89696) | Peat soil microbial communities from Weissenstadt, Germany - Sb_50d_3_AS metaG | ecosystem: Environmental > Terrestrial > Soil > Wetlands > Peat | place: Germany: Weissenstadt | collected 2010-09-21
CTCGATGAAGTAGAACCACGAGTTCCGTGCGCACTTACCGGGCCCAAACAGGATCGGCGACATCTCGTAACTGTCGAAGATGATCGCCTTCCCCTCACGGTCGTTCTCCGGCAGCTTCGTCCCAGCGAGAGCCGCGAAGGTCGCCATGAAGTCCAGACCGCCGACGATGTCGTAGTTCTTGGAGCCGGCCTTGATCTTCGGACCCCAGAAGATCGCGGGGACGCGGGGATGAGGATCGCGGCCGCGCCCGTCTGGGGTTTTGCACTTGGCGGCTACCGCGGAGGGGAGCGACCGCAGGTCGCCGCCAGGTTACACCGCTAGCGGTTCGAACTCGCGACCGAGCCGTGGATCTCGTGATGCCGCCCCGTGTTTAGCTGTGCCGCGAGCGCCAGCACGGCATCGATGTAGGCGTCGGAGCGGTTGTAGCTCCAGATCACGGCGCGCTGCTGCGCGCGGCTTAGGCCGGGGCGCCACCCGTGGGCCTCCAAGAAGCGGGCGGTCGAGGCCGCGGCATCGTCTATTTCGAAGAGGTCCACGCGACCGTCGCCGTTCCCGTCCTCCCCATAGCGCTGATAGCTTGTGGGAAGAAACTGCGGCGCGCCGAAGGCGCCAGAGGGCGAGCCTGTCATGTCAAGCGGTTGCATTCCGAGGGTCCCCGCCACTTGAAAAGTTGCCCGCACCTCGGGATAGAACATCTGGTCGAGAACCTGTGCCCTTGCCCGAACCAGGGCGGCGATCCCCTCGTCGACGACGCCCTCGCGCGTCGCGTGACGCTCGACGTTGGCCGCGAGATTCGCAGGCTCGTTGGCCATCGCGAGGCGCGCGAGACCCGGAAGCACAAGACTAGACCCCGTATTCCTGCCGCAACGCGTCTCCACGTGCAAGATGGCGGCGATCACCTCCGCGGAGACGCCGTAGGTCTGCTCTGCCGCCTCAAGGGCCTTTGTGTTCTCTTCGCGGCACTCCCGCGCCAGGTGAACGCTCTTGCGGGTCAAGACCTCCCGGTAGAGGGCCTTCGACTCCCGCGGCTCCAAGCTGAAGAAAAGGCCATCGAAGGCAGGGACGCGCGGGTCGGCGAAGGCCCCTGCCACCTCCGTCCGGTCGAGGCCGTCGCTCACCAGCCGCTCGACCAAATAGCCCCACCCTTTGGCGGCGGCGATCCGATCCAACCCTTCCGAGTCGTCAGTGGCTGCAAGGGGGGGGTCGGGGGCCTGCGTCTCCACAGTGTCTGAGGCGCCCGCCGGGCGACCACCACTTGCGCATGCAACAACGAGAGCGAGCACAACAGCAAAGCCGCCAGCGCGGTGCCTTCTGGTCAAGTTTCGGAGCCTCCACCTACAGCTTGCACGCCGCCGCACGTCCCGTCTAGCCCCCCCGTTTGCCCTCCTTTGTGGGTGCCATCTGAGGGGCGGTAGGTGCCGCAACTTCTCCCTTCGAGGCGCACCGCCCCGAAGATCTCGTCTTCGGCAAGTTCAACCAAAAAAAACAGAAGCGGGACTAACGCGCGAAGAGGCGGGTCCGGTCCGCGGCTCCGAGGAGCTGGAAGGCGCCCGGAGGGAGATCGCCGAGGGAGAAAAGACCGATCCCCGCGCGCACGAGGCGCAGCGTGGGATGACCGACGGCGGCGGTCATCCTGCGCACTTGGCGGTTTCGCCCTTCGCGCAGGACGAGCTCGATCCAAGCGTCGGGTACCCTCTTGCGCTGACGCACGGGAGGCGTGCGCGGGGGGAGCCCAGCCGGAGGCTCGATCCGGCGAACCAGACAGGGACGGGTCCTGCGGGCGTCGATCACGACGCCTCTCGCGAGCGCTGCCAGCGCGGAGTCGTTTGGAACGCGTTCCACCTGAACCCAGTAGGTCCGAGGATGGCCTCGCGCCGGGTCCAAGAGCTCGTGGGTCACGCGAGGCTCGTCGGACAAGAGCAGGAGCCCCTCGGAGTCCGCATCGAGCCGCCCGACTGGATAGACCCGGGGCGGGAATCCGAACCCGGCAAGGGTCGGGCGGGGGCTCCCGTCCTTCGTGAAGCGCGAGAGCACACCGAAGGGCTTGTGGAACGCGAGAAGCATCGTCCCGCGGCTCGCCTCCTCTCTCCGAGCTCTCCGGCTGCGAAAGACGGTGCCCGAAGCCCGACCCCACTGCGCCCCAGACCGCGAGCCCGGGCCTTCGCACTAGGCCATGAAGAAGCTCTTGATGCCGTGGAGTCCGAGTTGAAACCCGATGGCCAGCAGGATCAGGCCCATGAAGCGGGTGAACAGGCGCCGTACCCGCGGCGTGATGAGACGCTCCTGTGCAATCACCAGGAGCAGCATCGTCCAGAGCACGACGGCGGTGACGACCGATGCCACAAGGGCCTCGAACGGCAAGGGTCCCGTCGACTGCGTTACCGCGAGCGTGATCACGGTGGTGATGGCTCCGGGTCCAGCGACAAGGGGCATCGCGAAGGGAACGAGAATGCGGTCCCGGGGGTCCTCGTCGCCCGGCGCCTCGCGGTGAATCTGCGTGGCCTCTCCGCGCAGCATCTCGAGCCCCATGAGCGCAATCACGAGGCCCCCGGCGGCCTGAAACGAGGCAATCTGCAACCCGAAGAGTGCCAGCATCCGACGCCCCACCAGGGCAGAACCCGCGAGGATCACCAGCACTGCAACCGAAGCCAGGCCCGCTGCCTGCCGCTTCTCCGCGCGCGAGAGCCCATCGACGAACAGCAAGAAGAGCGGTGCGCTACCCACCGGATTTGCGACCGCGAGCACCGCTGCGACGGCTTGGAGCAGCTGCTCGCTCAGCTAGACGCCCGAGCGCGTAGGGCGAGCGAAACAAGCGACGCCCCGCTGAATAGGAAGTTGATCCCGACGAGCGTGCCGAGCGCCCAGATCGCGGAGCCCGGGAGCTGGCTCCAGATGATCGCGCCGGCGAACACACCGAGAACGCCCGAGACCAGCACCCAGCCCCATCCCTCGGCCGGGCGAAGATGGAGACCGAGCCACATGCGCACGCCACCCTCGACGAGAAGGAAGACCGCAAGGAAGAGGGTGAGGGTGAGCGCGCCACTCATCGGGTAGAGGGCGATCGTGCCGCCGGCTGCGAGATAGAGGAGTCCGCTCAAGAGGTGGAGAAAGAAGCCCTTGGCCCCACGACCCTGGAAGGCATGCACGACCTGAGCGACGCCGGCCGCCAGAAAGAGCCAGCCCACAAAAATCGCGCTCGCCACAGTTCCGAGAATCGGCACGCAGATCGCGAGGGTGCCGAGGACGATCTGCACCCCTCCGAGGGCCAGGAGCCAGCCCGAGTGGTGTCGAAGCACGTCGGAAAGAGAGGTCGGAACTCTAGCGTCCATCATCTACTGCTTGATCCGCCACGCTGCGGTGGTGCGTAGAGCGGATTCTACAGGGCTTGCTCCGGCGATCGTGAGCCAAGATCGCATGACAGTCCTCCTCGTCGAGCGCTTCGGGGGTTCTCGCGATCATACCCGCGTGAGACACGCCGCGGGAGCACCCTCCTGGCACCGCAGACGAAAGTCTTGGGAGCCGAAGCCCTCACCCGGGTACGCGCCTGGTGCGCTAGACCGGCTCGAGATCCACCGTGAAGAGCACCGCACCGGAGAGATCCCGGAGAGAGACGGTCAAGACCTCCGTCGCCCCGTCGATCTCTCCCACGCCAAAGAACTGCAGGCCCTCGCTCGGTGGACGGTTTTGAGCCATCCCCTGCGAGACGCTCTGAAAGCGGATTTGGGGACCGAAGGTCGCATCCAGCTCGTTGGGTCCGAAGGTACCCGCGTGGATCGGTCCCGCGACGAACTCCCAGAACGGTGGGAAGGGACCAAAGCGCGCCCGATCGGGGTGATAGTGGATCGCGCAGGCGTAGTGCACGTCCGCCGTAACCCACACAAGATTGTGGATCCCTTGGCGCTGCACAAAGGCGAGAAGCTCAGCGATCTCGAGCTCCCGCCCAAGCGGCCCACCCGAATCGCCATTCGCCCAGGCCTCGTACCCTCCCGCCGTCACATAGGGATTGAGATCGGGTACGACCAGACTGAGGGGCATGTCACTCGCGATCACCTTCCATGTCGCTTTCGAGCGCAGGAGTGCACGCTTTAGCCACTCAAGCTGTTGCCGACCGAGAAACGCACTCGTGTCTCCCTGCCGTGCTTCCCGGTTCGGTCCGTTCGGGCCACGGTACGAGCGCTCATCGAGCAGAAAGACCTCAACGGAGGGTCCGTAGGCAAACGAGCGGTAGATGCGAGTCCCCCGGCTCCCCTCGAGACGAAAGGGGTTGTACTCGAACATCGCCTGCCGTGCGCGCTCGGCGAGCAGCGATGCGTTCGCGACGCGGTAACGCGGATCTCCATCGATGGGCTGTCCGGGGAACCAGTTGTTTTTGACCTCATGGTCATCCCACTGCACGAGAACCGGCACTTGCGAGAGGAAGCGACGCTTGTGCTCGTCCATCAGGTTGTAGGCGAAATTTCCGCGGAACTCGTCGAGCGTCTCGGCCACCTTCGCCTTGGCGGGGGTTACGAGATTGCGCCAGCGCGTCCCGCCCTCGAGCGTCACTTCCTCCTGTAATGGAATGTCGGCGTAGATCTGGTCACCGGAGTGAACGAAGAAATCTGGTGCCACGCTTCGCATGGTTTCGTAGAGACGAAGGCCGCCCCATTCAGGATTGATGCCCCAGCCCTGACCGACCTCATCCCCGGAAAAACAGAAGCGAAGGTTGCGGCGGTTGGCGGGGGGCGTGCAAAAGCGTCCCTCGAGGGGCTCGCTCAGCGTTCCGGCGTCAAGCAGGCTCCGAAACTGGACCCGATAAAAGATCTCCTCGCCTGCCGGGAGGTCCCGCAGGTCGAGGCGCGCGGTGAAGTTGCTGTCCTCCAGCGCGCGGGGGCCCGCGACGCGGATCGCCCTCCGGAGATCAGGAGAGGTGGACCACTCGACCCCCATTTCCGCCGGCCGATCTGTGCGGCTCCAAACGATCGTGCGCCCATCCAGCATGTCCCCGCTCTGGACGCCAGACGGGAGCTGCGGCCGACTCGCGGGCGCGGGTACGAGTGCAGGAGCGGCAGCGAGCCAGCGGCAGGAGGTGAGAGCGAGCCCGGCGCCCAGGCTGGCTCCGCGCTGGAGGATCGTCCGGCGCGTATAGGTGCGTCCCTCGAAGGACACGGACCCACCATAGCTCGCCCAACCGACCGGGATGGTTGGCGTGGCGAAGCGAAGCCGAATCGTGCGCGGATCGACGCAGATTCGCCGCAGCGCTGGGAGACACTGCCACCATCGGCGGAGCCCGGCCGGAGGCGGCAGCTCCCCCCAACTGGAGCACCCCTCCGTCTCTCTCATGCTGCGCTCCGGCCCTCCGCCGTCCTGCCCGCATCGAGCGTCTCAAGCCCAGTGCCAGATTTCAGGATGGAGCACGGGCTTTTCGAATTGCAAACCTCACCTCCCCACTTTCATTCCAACCGCAGGGGGAAGGGCGGGGAGTGGAGTGCCTTCGCGCTCGGGCGCGGTCTCCCGCGAACCACCCACGCCGCTCTGCGTTAGAGAGCAGAAGTCCCCGCGGAGGATTTTTCGGCAGATCGCTGCGCTCTCGGGCGAAAACGCGCGCACTCCGCACGGGCCTTCTGCGAAAACGGAGCCTGGAGGCGCGCCCTGTTTCTGAGGCCCGCCCTTTCCGTCTGCCACAAGAGGCCTGGTTTGCGCCTTTCTCCGCGCAATCGCGCCTTTCGCGCAGCATTCTGCCGTTCCACAGGGCGCCGGCTGCGCATCGTGCGGGCAGCGTGCCCGAATCCGCACGTTCTTGTCGTCGCGCGCATCGGCAACTGCGGCACGGGGATTGCAGCGCATCGCGTCAACCGTTCTGGACGCGAGGTCATCGCCGATGAGCGCGATCACTACCACACCGCAAACCACCTTTGTCGGCGAGAGGGCCGCAAGCGTCGCGCGTATGAGCGTGCGCCTAGGCTCGATCGACGTGAGCCGTGGATTCACGATCGCAGGCATGCTGCTGGTGAATGCCGCAGGCTCCTTCGACCATGTCTACAAGCAGCTCGCCCACGCTGCGTGGGACGGCTTTACGTTTGCAGATCTCGTCTTCCCGTCCTTCGTGTTCTTGATGGGTGCGTCGATCGCTTTTTCACTCGACCGGGCACGAACCCAGCCTACGTCTCGAGGCGCGCTCTGGGGGCGCGTCTTCCGGCGCAGCGTGCTCTTGCTCCTGCTCGGATTTTTGGTGAATGGCTTCCCGTCCTTCGATCTCGCCACGCTCCGCATCCCTGGCGTGCTCCAGCGGACGGCGCTCGCCTATCTCGTGGCGGCTTCTGTGTTTCTGGCCTTCCCGCGAGCGGTGACCCAACTGGGCGTTGGGGCGGCGCTTGTCGTTGCCTATGAGTTGCTCCTGCGGATTGGCGCCGGGTCGAGCGCCTGGCTCACTGCCGATGGAAACTTCGCAGGCGCGGTCGATCGACTCTTCTTGCGCGGACACATGCTCACCCCGAACTTCGATCCCGAAGGACTCCTCGCGGTCCTCCCCACCGCAGCGACAGCGATTCTTGGTGTGCTGGCGGGCCGGTGGCTGCGCAGTGCCGAGCGTGCTGCCCCCCGCATTGTCGGCCTCACCATCGCCGGCCTCCTGCTCGTGGCGGGCGGCGTGGCCCTGCATCCCGTGATCCCGATCAACAAGAGCCTGTGGAGCGCGTCCTTCGTGCTTGTGACCGCAGGGATTTGCAGCCTGATCGTGGCAGTGTTGCATGGCGTGATCGACGTGGCGGGGATCGGGCGCTGGGCTGCCCCCCTCCGCTGGCTCGGCCAGAACCCGATCGCGATCTATGTGCTCTCCTCGCTTCTTACGACGACCTTCCTCGCCATCGTGATCGGGATGGGCGGGCCGGAGCCTGCGACTCTGCACGTCTGGACTTTCGAGCACCTGTACTTGCCGCTCGCGCGCCCAGAGACAGCGTCGCTGCTCCACGCGGTAACTTTCCTCGGGATCTGGACGGCGATTGCCGGATTCATGGAGCGCAAGCGAATTTTTCTGCGGGTCTGAGCTGCCCTCTGCGCTTCTCGGCCAGGACCTTGTAAAGGCGACCGCATCTGCACTACCCACCGGCCATGGGGACTGCTGAGGGTTTTGAGGATCGTCCACTCGGCCGCAGCACCATTCTCTTTGGCGAGCGGGGGGGGCGCTACCCGCACGGCAATTCCCTTCTTGTCGTTGGAAGCGAGGAAACGCTGATCATCGACCCCTCTCTTGGCGTGATCCCCCGCTTCGGAAGGCTACCCCGCGTGGACCGGGTTTTGAACAGCCACTGCCACGAAGACCACATCGCCGGCAACCACCTCTTCCCAGACGTGCCGTGGCACCTTCACGAGCTCGATCTCCCGGGGATCCGATCGCTCGACGGCCTGATGGCGATCTACGGCTTCCCTGCGCCTTTGGACCGCGCCTTCCGAAGCGTGGTGTGCGAGCAATTCCATTTCCTGCCGCGGCCGGACCCAGTCGAACTGCGAGACGGGGACATCTTTGAACTCGGTCGCACCCGGGTCCGTGTGATCCACGCGCCGGGGCACACGCGTGGTCACTGCTTCTTCCACATCGAGCCCGACGACGTCCTCTTCCTAGGGGACGTCGAGCTCTCGAGCTTCGGCCCGTACTACGGTGACGCTTGGTCGAGCCTCGAGGACTTCGAGATCACGCTTCGCGCCGCCACGGCGATGCTCGCCCGCTTTTACCTGACCTTCCACCACATCGGCGTTCTCGAGGACCGAAACGCGTTCCTGGAACGGATCAACCGTTTCTCCGCGGTGATTGGCGCGCGCGAAGCACGCCTGCTCGCGTTTCTCCGCGAGCCGCACACGCTGCAGGAGATCGCCGAGCACCGTTTCGTCTACCGCGCCCAGGACGCCGTACCGTTTGCCGATGCCGTGGAGCGCCGCAGCATGGGCCAGCATCTCGAGCGCCTTGCCCGCGAGGGGAGTGTTCGCGAGGTAGAGCCCGGCCGCTGGCTTGCGCGCTCGGAGGGGCTCGTCCGACCGCAGTGATCCGGGCGGGGGGCCCTTAAGCCCTCGCGACCGGGCGAGCGGGCTTATCCCCCGCACTCCTCGCGTACGAGCTCGATCGCCCGGCCGAGAACGTCGAGCCGCTTCTCGAGGGTACTTCCGGCCGGGGCGAGACGCAGTGTGGTGACGCCCGCCGCGCGGTAGCGACGGATGCGCTCGCGCACCATCTCTTCGGTCCCGAGGAGGTTGGTCTTCAGCACAAGCTCGTCCGGCACACGCGCCGCCGCCTCGTCGCGCTTGCCCTCGAGCCACAATTGCTGCACTTCGGCCGCTGCGTCCTCGAAGCCTGCGCGTCGGTACGCGGCGTTGTAGAAGTTGTGTTGACGTGATCCCATGGCACCGAGCGTGAAGGCGAGCTGCGGCTTGCGCGCGCCCAGCATGCGCTCGACGTCGGATCCGAACTCGACGGCACCGCCCACTTGGAGATCGAGCTCCGCCAGCGTGCGCCCTCGAAGCGCCGCTCCGCGGGCTACGTGGGAGAAGAAAGCGTCCGCGTGCTCGGGCATAAAGGAAGTACCGAGCCACCCGTCCGCGAGCTCCCCGGTGAGTTCAAGCCCTTTTGGTCCGAGGGTCGCGAGATAGATCGGGATCTCGAGGTTCGGGGGGTGCGCAAGACGCAGGGCCTTCCCTTCGCCGCCAGGGCGCGGCAGCACGAAGTGGCGACCTCGGTAGACGAGCTTCTCGCCTCGAAACGCCATGCGAACGATTTCGACGGTTTCGCGCAGCCGGGCCAGGGGGTGCGCAAACGGGACACCATGGAGGCCCTCCACCACCTGCGGGCCTGAGGCGCCAAGACCGAGCGCGAACCGGTTTTCGCAGAGGGTCGCAAGGGTGAGCGCGGTCATCGCCGTCATCGACGGCGCACGCGCGCTGATCTGCAGGATGCCCGTCCCGAGCTTGAGACGGGCAGTCCGGGCGGCGAGGAAGGCGAGTGGCGCTACGGCATCCTGGCCCCACGCCTCCGCGGACCAGGCGGAGTCGACGCCGAGCTTCTCGGCTTCGCAGGCAAACGCGACCGCCTCCCTCCAGACTGCGGGGTCGCCGCTGCCGGGGCCTCCGATCTGGATCGCGGTCTTCAGGGACGTCCCTTCTCCGGGGTGAAGCGCACGGGCATCGACTTGATGCCGTTGATGAAGTTCGAGCGCAGCCGCGCGACGGGCCCCGCAAGCTCGAGGTCCGGGAGCCGCCGCAGGAGCTCTTCGAACATGCAGCGCATCTCCATGCGCGCGAGCGAGGCACCGAGGCAGAAATGGAGACCGAAGCCGAAGCCCAGGTGTGGATTGGGGTCGCGGGCCACATCGAAGCGCAGGGGATCGGTGAAAGCGCGGAGATCGCGGTTGGCAGCGCCATAGAACATGACGACCTTGTCCCCCTCGGCGATGCGCTGACCTTCGAGCTCCGTGTCCCGCGTCGCGGTGCGCCGGAACTGCATGACGGGGGATACCCAGCGCACCATCTCGTCGACGGCCGTCTCGAACAGCTCAGGCTGCGAAAGAAGACGGGCTCGTTCACCCGGAAACTCGCAGAGAGCCTTCATCCCACCGGAGATCGCGTTGCGTGTCGTTTCGTTGCCGGCGATGACCAGCAGGAAGAAGAACATATTGTACTCGACCGTCGAGAGCCGCTCCCCGCCCACCTCTCCGTGGACGAGTGTCGTCGTGATGTCGTCGCGTGGATCGCGGCGGCGCTTTTCCGCAAGGGCCATCGCATACTGGAAGAGCTCCATGACCGCGATCTGTGCATCCATCGGGCTACCGTAGTCAGGATCCTCTGCGCCGATGAGACAGTTGCTCCAGCGGAAGAGCTTCCAGCGATCCTCACGGGCGACGCCAAGAAGCTCCGCGATCACGAGAAGCGGGAGCTCCGCCGCGACCTCCGTCACGAAGTCGCATTCTCCCTTGTCTGCGATTTTGTCCACGATCTCGCGCGCGAGCTCGCGCACATGGACCTCGAGGCGCCCGATCGTGCGTGGGGTGAAGCCGCGGCTCACGAGCTTGCGGAGCTGGGTGTGTCGCGGGGGGTCCATGTGGATCAGCTGCTGCTGCATGAGCCGCAGATCCGTCTCGACCATATCGGCGTTGATGCAGGTCCCGCGTTCGGAGGAGAAGAGCTCAGGATCCTTGGACACCGCGAGCACGTGCGAGTAGCGCGTCAGGACCCAAAAGCCGCGCTGGTCGATCTCGATGCGCCCGGGCGCGAGCTGGCCACGCCCTTTGCGCCCGGGGTGCCAGTGGATGGGAGAGTGTTCCCGCAGCCATGCGAAGTATTCGTGGGGCACCCCGCGTTCGAAGGTCGTCGGGTCGAACAGATCGATCTGCGAGGTCGTCATGCTGCTCCCGCGCTTCGCCATCAAAGGGAAACGCCGCCGGTTGCCCGGCGGCGTTTCGCACGCTGCGCCCACGGACGGGCGCTACGCCACCTTCTCCAGCACGTGAACCGCGCAGGCGCTTCCGAGCCCGATCACGTGGGTCAGGCCGAATCGCGCATTCGGGACCTGGCGCTTGCCGGCCTCCCCGCGCAGGTGCGTCGAGACTTCGTAGATGTTCGCGATGCCGGTCGCGCCAAGGGGATGGCCCTTCGACAAAAGCCCCCCGGAGACGTTCACGGGGATCTTGCCTCCGAGCGCCGTCTGTCCCTGGTCGATCATCCTGCCGGCCTCGCCGTCTTTGCAGAGCCCAAGGTTCTCGTAGTGCAGGATCTCCGCGGTCGCGAAGCAATCGTGCAGCTCCACGAGCGACAGGTCCTCCGGGCCGATTCCCGCCATCTCGTAGGCTTTCTTCGCGGCAAGACGGGTGCAGGTATTCACGTCGGGCATCACAAGGTCCCGATCCGTCCACGGGTCGCTCGTCAGCACCGACGCCTTCACACGTACCGCACGCTTCAAGCCGAGCTGCTTCGCCTTGCGTTCCGAGGCAAGCACGGCTGCCGCAGAGCCGTCCACGTTCACCGAGCACATCAGCTTGGTGTTGGGATAGGAGATCATCTCCGCGTTCATCACCGTCTCGAGCGGTGTCTCGATCTGATACATCGCCTTCGGATTGAGCGTCGAGTGATGGTGGTTCTTCACCGAAACCTTGGCGAACTGCTCGAAGGTCGTGCCGTATTTTCGGGAGTGCTCCATGCCCGCTTCGGCGAACACCGTAGGCATCGTGCCGGAGCCGAGTAGGCCTTCCTTCGGGATGCCCTTGCCGCCTCCCCCTCCTCCGAGCAGCCCTTTGCCCATTTGCTCGACGCCGACGGCGATCACGAGGTCGTAGACTCCTGCCTTGATGGCCATCCAGGCCTCCCGGAATGCGGTCGCGCCCGTGGCACAGGCGTTCGCGCAGTTCACCACTGGTATCCCGGTCTGGCCGATCTCTTGCAGGATGCGCTGACCCACCATGGCGTTGGCCTGGTAGAGGTTGCCGCAGTACAAGGCCTCCATGTCCTGGATCTTGAGGCCCGCGTCATCGAGGCCATGAGGGCTGCCTTGGCACCAAGCTCGGGAACGGTCTGCTCCGGAAACCGCCCGAACTTGATCATGTCCACTCCGAGCACGAAGACGTCCGTCACGGGTCGCTCCTCTCTACCGGCCCGACGCTAGCTGCGGGGCTGGAAGTAGTAGGTCAGATACTCGTTGCCCTCGGCGTCCTTGCGCGGGGCTTTCTTGTAGACCACCTCGATCGGCATTCCCATCTTGATCTTCGCCGGATCCGGGTCGATGCCGATCAGGTTGCCCTTCACCGTACCGCCGCCTTCGAGGTCGACGACCGCGGAAACGTAGGGGACCTGGATACCCGGGAAGGAGCGGTGGACGATGCTGTACACGTAGAGCTCGCCCTTGTTGGACAGGTGCACCGCCTCAAGCGCGCCTCTGGTGCCGCACTTCGAGCAGGCCTCGCGCCGCCCAAGGAAGACGGCCTTACACTTCTGACAGCGATAGCCCTCGAGATAGGGCTCACCGCGATCCGGGATCTTGAGAAAGTCGACGACGGGGAGCGGCCCTTTCGCCGCGCCTTGCTCTGCCATGTTTCAGGTTCCTCACCGTGGATTCGAAGGGGGGGTTGAACAATCCGGTTGACTCGGGAGTCAAGCCTCTCCAGCATGCCAGCCCTCGCGGGCGCCTGTCAATGGATGGGGACCGCGGCGGCGCCTCGGGTTGCCCGCGCCGAGGCGTGCCCCAACCTGATTCGCGACGCGCCGGCGCATGGCAAGAGGATGCCGTGGATCCTGAGCTAGCCCCCTACCTCGCTCCCGGTCCGACCGTGGAATCGGCGCACCCCGCGGTGGTCGCCTTTGCGCATGCGCATGCAACGAGCGAGACGGACGCAGTGGAAACCGCCGTCACGCTCTACTACGCCGTGCGCGACGGCATTCGCTACGATCCCTACTCCGCGGTGCTCACAACCGACGGGCTCCGGGCAAGCGGCGTGCTCGCCGCGGGTCGCGCCTGGTGCGTGCCCAAGGCGGTCCTCCTCGCGGCGGCGTGCCGAGCCGTCGGCATTCCGGCACGCCTCGGGTTCGCGGACGTACGCAACCACCTGTCCACCGCACGCCTGCGAGAGCAGATGCAAACCGAGGTGTTCTATTGGCACGGCTACACATCGCTTCGTCTGGGCGGGCGTTGGGTCAAAGCAACCCCTGCCTTCAACGTCGAGCTGTGCGCGAAGTTTGGCCTCCTGCCCCTCGAGTTCGATGGTCGCAGCGATTCGCTCTACCATCCCTTCGACCGAGCCGGCAAGCGCCACATGGAGTACCTGCGTGCGCGGGGCGAGCACGCGGAGGTCCCGCTCGACGCGATGCTGGCCACGTTCCGCGAGAAGTACCCGCAGATGTACGGAGCGACAACGAGCGCCGGGACGAGCTCACTCGGCGAGGGCGATTTCGATCGTGACGTCGAGGGAGAAAGAGCAGAAGCAAAGAGCGAGTGTGACACCTAGCGCCGGCATGTCGCCGGCGGAACTCCAGGACCTCGCGCTCAGATTCACTGACGCCTTCAATCGTGACGATCTCGATTCGGTGATGTCGTTCTTCGCCGAGGACGCGGTCTACGACGAGTTCAATGGTCGCCAAAGCCGTGGCTGCGCTGAGATTCGCGCCGCCCTGTTGCCTCAGTTCCGTGGTGCGTTCGGCAGGATCCGCTTCCAGAAGGAAGACCTGTTCGTGGACGCCTCGGCGAGCAAGGTCCTCGTGCGCTGGACTTGCACCCTCGAGCGCGACGCCCGCAGCCGCGGCTGGCGCGGTCTTGACATCCTCCACGTGCGCGACGGGCGCATCTCGCACAAGCTCACCTACGCGAAGACCGAGAGGCCGCTTTTCGAGCCACGAGGTCCGGGATGACGCTGCGCGCCCGGGTGCTGTCCGCGCTGGGCTCGCTGGCGCTTCTCTTCACCACCCTCGCGCTCCTGCTCTTGGCAGGCGAGGCTGTGCTGCGGCTCGCGCCTTGGTGGAACGACCGATCGGCGGATCCGTCGTTCAACCCCTACCGGCCCGACGGGCGCACCGGCTTTGCACTGCGCGCCGGGGCAGACACAGTCCATAGCACGGGCGACTTCTCGGTCGCCGTGCACGTGAACGCACTCGGACTGCGCGGCCCGGAGCGTACGCTGGGCAAGCCGCCGAATACGGCACGCATCCTCGTGCTCGGCGACTCCTTCGCCTTTGGTTTCGGGGTCGCGCAGGACGAGATGTTCTCGGCCGAGCTCGAGCGGCGGCTTGGAGAGCGCGGACTTCGGGTCGAAGTCCTCTCGTCGGGCGTCCCTGGTTGGAGCCTCGACAACGAACTCGTGTATCTTCAAACCGAAGGCTTCGATCTCGACCCCGATCTCATCCTGCTCGCGACCTGCGAAAACGACCTCGGTGATTTGGGCTGGAACCGGCTGACGCTCGACGCGGGACGTCTTCCGGTGCGCGTCGAAGCCACCCGCCGCATGATCGATCCCAAAGGCAGGATGCACTACGTGAACGAAGGCCGGGTCGCACTCCCAGCGCTCGCGTTTCCCGGGCAGCGCTGGCTCGAAGACCACTCGCTCCTCTACCACTTTCTGCGTCTGCGCCTGACCAAGCTCTCGGCTGCGTGGTCGGCCCGTATCGACCGACCGGCACCACCCGAATGGCTGCGTCTCGAACCTCCGCGACCGATCGAGTCGCTTTCGCAAGACGAGATCCAGCTCGCGCTTGCCTCGAGCGACGCCTTCCAGCTGCGCTACCACCGCTTCCTCGCGGCGGCTCTCGAGCGCCTCGCCGCGGCGCATGGCATTCCCGTGCGCACGCTCCTCGTGAGCGCGCGAGGGAGCAAACCCGACCCAGGCTCGCCGGTGGAGGCGCTCCATCTCGACTGCGCGTCACGTCCTGCGACCTGTCTTGACGCGAACAACGTGCTGGGCCGCGGGGAAGAGGGAAACCAATACTTCTTTCACTCCGACCCGCACTGGAATGCGGCGGGGAACCGCCGCATCGCGCAGGCACTGGCAGACTGGCTCGCCGAAGAGCCGGCGCTACAGCGTGGCGCGGCGTCCGCCTCCGCCGATTCCGGACGCAGGACCACGAACTAAGCTCCTTCCGTCGAGGCTCGCGAGCGATCGAGACGCTCCCGACACGATCTCTTGACGGTCGCGTCCCTGGGAGGAATCCGAACCCCGCGTGGCAGCGCCCGCGCGCGATCGATCTGGCAGGAGCGGACCTGCGCTGCTAGAGCGTGGCCGACTGCCGTTCCCGCGACGCGGCGAGAGTGACGAATCCCACGGAGGCGAGATGGAGATCCTGCGCACCCCCGACGAGCGATTTGCCAACCTACCCGGTTGGCCCTTCCCGCCCCGCTACCTCGAGCTGGGCGGGCTGCGCATGCACTATGTCGATGAAGGACCGCGCGGGGGAGCGCCATTGCTGCTCCTGCACGGTGAACCCTCCTGGTCCTATCTCTACCGCAAGATGATCCCCGTCTTTACCGACGCGGGTCTTCGGGCGATCGCACCGGATCTCATCGGTTTCGGCCGATCCGACAAGCCGGCCAGGCGTGAGGAATACAGCTACCAGCGCCACGTCGACTGGGTTCGCGATTTCCTGTTTGCGCTGGACCTGCGTGAGATCACCCTCGTATGTCAGGATTGGGGTGGCCTGATCGGCCTGCGTCTCGTGGCGGAGGAGGGTGATCGGTTCGCGCGGGTCGTGGCGGCGAACACCTTCCTCCCGACCGGGGACGTCCCGGCCGGGCCGGCCTTTCTCGCGTGGCAGAAGTATTCGCAGGAGACACCGCACCTCCATGTGGGTGGCATCGTGAAGGGAGGCTGTGCGAAGGAGCTCGCTCCCGCCGTCATTGCGGCGTACGACGCCCCCTTCCCCGACGACCGCTTCACTGCCGGCGCGCGGCAGTTCCCGCTGCTTGTTCCGACCTCGCCAGGCGACCCGGCGGCGCCTGCAACCGCGCCGCCTGGCAACGCCTCGAGGAGTTTAAGCGTCCCTTCCTCACGGCGTTTAGCGACCGCGACCCGATTACGCGCGGCGGGGACAAGGCCCTCGTCGCGCGGATCCCCGGGGCGGCGGGCCAGCGTCACGTGACGATCGAGGGCGCCGGTCATTTCCTCCAGGAAGACAGCGGTGAGGCGCTGGCCGCGGTGGTGAGAGACTTCGTCCGGGGGAGCTAGCCACCCCCCGTCCGGAGGCGCCTCTGGCTCGCCCCGGGGGCCCCTTGGGCGCGGCCTGGTCGAGCCCCCCGGACTCAAGGCCTTTGGCGCCTGGCCGATGACGCTTCTGTGGCACAGGGGCCGGGAACAACAGAGACCACCAGCAAGGGAGGGAACGGGTCAGAGCTCTGCCCGCTCTCCGATCGCTTGCCCTTCATCGGTGAGCGCCTGGCCGCGACGGGCGCCATGGGGGTGATGGTGATCGACCTGGCGTCTCTCGAGGGCATTGAGTGGGACTACGGTCCGGCCGCCTACGAGCGCGTGCTCTCCCATGTCCAAGCCCTGCTCCACGACATCCTAAGCGCGCATCTCCGCCCCGGGGACACACAGGTCACCACCCAGCCCGAGTCGAACGAGATCGTGTCCTTTCTGTTCCGGCATCGCGGCGATGTCGCCTTCTACCAGCGCGAGCTCCCCGGACTCCAGGCCGCCCTGGCGCGACGCCTCCACACACGAGGGGCGAAGATCGTGCATCCCTATCGCCCGGCAGCGATGCCCCTTGCGACGGGCCAGTCGATCGCGCTCCACGACGCGACGGTGTCCGACGCGGTGCAGGTACGGCGGGCGCTCGACCGGGCGCGGGTCGACGGCGATCTGTACGCACGGGTCGCACAGCAGCAGCGCTGGCGCGAACTGATGAACCTGGTCTTCACCGAACAGGTGACGATGCACTACCAGCCCATCGCCGAGCTCGCCACGCTCGAGGTGATCGGATACGAGGCGCTGGTACGCGGCCCCGACGGATCGGAGTTCCATTCGCCGACGGATCTGTTCTACGCCGCCGCGCAGATCGATCTTCAGTCCGAGCTCGACTCGCTTTGCCGGCGCAAGGCGCTGCTCGAGTCGAAGAGCCTGCCCGCGGATGCCAAGCTCTTCTTGAACTGCCTGCCGACGGCGATGCGCGATCCGAGCTTCGGAGGCGACGCGGTGCGGCGCACGCTCGAAGATTGCGGGCTTACGCCTTCGGACATCGTGCTTGAGATCTCCGAGCGCCACGCCATCGAGAACTTCTCCATCTTTCGAGAAGCACGGGACTACTACGGCGGCCTCGGCTTCAAGATCGCGCTCGACGACACGGGCGCCGGCTACGCCAGCCTGCGCGCCGTGATGGAGCTCGCACCCGATTTCATCAAGCTCGACTCGGCCTTCGTGGCCTCGATCGACGCGGACCAACCACGCCAGGCGCTGGTGCAGTCCCTCGCGGTGGCAAGCCGCAAGCTCGGCGCGAGAATCATCGCCGAGGGAATCGAGACGCAGGAGGAGCTCGGCACGCTGCGCAGCCTTGGGATTCCCCTCGGACAGGGCTTCTTGCTGGGCCGACCGAAGCTCGGCTTTGGCGACGGCGACCCTTCGGGAACGACCTAGACGGGAGCCGCCTTCCCTTGAGTTCGTGCCACCGTGAGGTCGCACGTACCAAGCCGCTTTCAGGATCGATCTGCGGTCGCCGGGCTCACACGGTGGCGAGGTTCACGACCCCCTCGCGTTCCGCCGTTTCGACGGGAGTGCGCCAGCGCATCGGGCCTGCGCGCGTGCCCCTCGCCAGCGGCTCGAGGGACGGGGGGTCGAGGGCGGGGTCGTCGAAGCGGCGCAAGACGCGGTAGCTCGTGCTGCGCTCGACGGGTGTGCGGCCGACTTCGCGGATCAGCCGTCGAATCTCCTCGGGCGGCAGATTCTCGCCAAAATCTGCGCCCGATTCCCTGCTGATCGACTCCTCCATCAACGTGCCCCCGAAGTCGTTTGCGCCGGAGAGCAGCCCCATTTGCGCGAGCTTGGGACCCATCTTCACCCACGAGACCTGGATGTTCGTGATCCACGGCCGCAGGAAGAGCCGGGCGACCGAGACAAGACGCACGTCCTCGGGCATCGAGGAACCCGAGCGCGCTCCCATCTCGTTGAAGAGCTTGTTCAGGGCATGGATGAAGCCAAGGGGTACGAACTCCGTAAAGCCCCCGGTTTCCTTCTGCAGCTCGCGCAACAGCGAGAGGTGGGCGGTCACATGCTCGACCCGTTCGATGTGGCCATACATGAGGGTGGAGGACGAGCGCAGGCCCACCTCGTGCGCGGCCCGGACGATTTCGACCCAGCGGTCGCGCCTCAACTTGCGCGGCGACACGATCTTGCGCACCTCGTCATCCAGGATTTCCGCCGCGGTGCCAGGGATCGTGCCGAGTCCCGCGTCCTTGAGCCAGCGCAGGTAGTCCTTGAGCTCCATCCCACTCTTCGAGTGACCAAAGTCGATCTCTTCCGGCGAGTAGGCATGGATGTGCAGGTCGGGGAACTCCCGCTTTAGGAAGAGCAGGATGTCGCGGTAGTGCGTATGGTCCTTGCCCGGATGGATCCCGCCCTGGATGCATACCTCCGTCGCGCCGCGGGCGATCGCGTCTTTGGCCTTGTCCAGGATCTCGTCGAGGGACCGATCGTAGGCATCGGCGTCGTCCTTGTGGCGGGAGAAGCCGCAAAACGAGCAGCCCACGTAGCAGATATTGGTGAAATTGATGTTGCGATTCACGACGTAGGAGACGTCGTCCCCCACGTCGGCTTGGCGCGCCAGATCCGCGGCGCGCATCAACGCGTGAAGATCGGCACCCTGTGCGCACAAGAGCCGGGTCCCCTCTTCGGGCGTGAGCTCGCGGCCGTCGAGAGCGGCCTCGAGAATGCGAGCTACCTCCGGCCGGACGTCGGCGAGCAGTCGGGACAACATTAGGCGGCCTCCTGGCCCGCGCGCGGAGTCATCCCGCGATCGCGGAGACGGGCGAAGCCCTCGGCGTCGGCGAAGCGCGCGAGCGCCTCTTGCACCTTCGGGTCAAACAGATCCTGGCGCTCGAGCACGTACTCCGGGTACACGGGAAGACGTTCACGCAAGCGACCACGCGCGGCCTCAGTCCGCTGGCGCAGCTCGACGAGTGTCGGCCACGGCGCCTCGGGATTGATGAAGTCGACGGTGACCGGCGAGACGCCGCCCCAATCGTTCGCTCCCGCCGAAAGCACCCGCTCGAGCGCTTGAGGCGCGAGGTTCGGCGGCGCTTGCACGTTCATCTTCCGCCCGAGCACGAGTCTTGCCATCGCCACCCAGCCCGCGACTTCGTCGTCGCTGAGCGAGGGAGCCGCCCGCATCCGGGTTCCCGGTTTCGGGTGGAAGGGCTGGATGATGGCCTCCTGGATGTGGCCATACTTCTCGTCGAGGCCCCGGATAGCGAACAGCGTATCGATGCGCTCCCCAACGTTCTCGCCGATGCCGAGCAGGATTCCGGTGGTGAAGGCGATGCCGAGCTCGCCCGCTTCTTCGTGCATGCGCAGTCGGACAGCGGGATCCTTGTCGGGCGCCCAGAAGTGAGCCATCCCGCGCTCCCGCAGACGGGGGCTTGTGTTCTCGAGCATGAGTCCCATCGATGCGTTCCAGGGACGAAGTCGCGCCATTTCCTCTTGCGACAGGACGCCCGCGTTCGTGTGGGGGAGCATTCCCCCCTCAAACGCGGTCCGACACGCCTCGACCAGGTACTCCGCGGTCGTCCCGAAGCCCCGCGCGTGCAACCACTCGCGATAGGAGCGGTAGGCCACCTCGGGCTTGTCTCCAAGACAGAAGAGTGCCTCCGTGCAACCCGTCGCCACGCCACCGCGCACCACGTCCGCGACTTCATCGAGTCCGTAGGTCTTCGCTTCAGGGGAGTCGGGCTGCTTGGCGAAGGTGCAGTAGCCGCAGCGGTCTCGACACAGGTTCGTGAGAGGGATGAAGACGTTCCGCGAGACGGTGACGATCTCGCCCTTGTGCCGGAGCTTGCTCTCGCGCGCAGCCTCGCAGGCGGTCTCGCGAATGCGGGGGTCGGAAAGATGTTGCGCGAGCCGCAGCGCCGGGGCTCGCTCCATGCGACCCGAGTCGACCGCCTCGCGGACGAGGCACTCGGCCTCCGCCAGATCGAGGACGACGTCGGACTCGGGCAGCGCCACGTGCATTACACCTCAGCTCGTCGCAGCATACTAGCGAGCTTGGCCGTCCTTTAGCTACGCGGCTTGGCGGAGGATGGCGTGCTCACGAGACCACGCCCTCGAGGCCAATCTCCGCCCGCAGCTCCGCCGGGTCTGTGCGCTGGAGAAACTCTCCGACGGGCTCGCCCGGGCGCGCGTGGGCGCGGATCGCGGCAAAAATTCCCAGCAGGGCGGGCACCATCTTATCTCCAGGAATACGCTCGTAGAGAACCTTTGCGAGCCGGCTGCCCTCGCGCGCCCCACCCACGAGGATTACGTGGTCATTCTTCCCGTAGCCGTAGATTCCGATCTCCGCGGTCACGGGCCGTGCGCAGTTGTTCGGACAACCCGTCATGCGGATGACCGCGTCGACGTCGCCGTAGCCTGCGCCTTCGATGGCGTCGATGTAGTGGGGCAAGATGTTCTCCGCCTCCGTCATCGCGAGTCCGCAGGTGGGTTTGGCTGGACAGGCCATGGCGTTACGACGTACGAGGGAGATGGCTTCCGGTCGCGGCACGCCGTGGGCGTCGAGGATGCTCTCGAGCGCGGCCCGGTCCTTGACGTTGCTCAAGAGGACGTCCTGTTGGGCGGTAAGCCGTACGCCGAGCCCGAGCTCGCAGACTGCGGCGCGCACTGCTTGGCGCAGCGGCGGATGCATGCGCCCGTTTTCCACCGAGATTCCGTAATAGCCCCGTCCATCACGCTGGGCGTGCCAGCCGAGATGAAGGTCCATCTTCGGCAGTGACTGCGGTGCTGCATCC
>Ga0116216_10000988_pt1 | contig 20415 bp, 21 predicted proteins | sample Sb_taG_11_FD_89696 | JGI IMG/M metagenome (GOLD analysis project Ga0116216, IMG submission 89696) | Peat soil microbial communities from Weissenstadt, Germany - Sb_50d_3_AS metaG | ecosystem: Environmental > Terrestrial > Soil > Wetlands > Peat | place: Germany: Weissenstadt | collected 2010-09-21
ACAGCGGCCACGAGGACCAGGTCAATTCCGCCGCCTTCAGCCCCGACGGGTCGCGCATCGTCACGGCGTCTGCTGACAACAGCGCGCGCGTCTGGGACGCCGCGAGCGACAAGGCGATCGCCGTCCTCAGCGGCCACGAGGATCAGGTCAATTCCGCAGCTTTCAGCCCCGATGGGTCGCGCATCGTCACTGGGTCTTGGGACAAAACCGCGCGCGTCTGGGAGGCCGCGACCGGCAAGCCGATCGCCGTCCTCAGCGGCCACGAGGATCGGGTCAATTCCGCCGCCTTCAGCCCCGACGGGTCACGCATTGTCACCGCGTCTTCGGACAACACCGCGCGCATCTGGGAAGCCGCGACCGGCACAGCGATCGTCGTCCTCAGCGGCCACCAGGATGCGGTCAAGTCCGCCGCCTTCAGCCCCGACGGGTCGCGCATCGTCACCGGTTCAAATGACAAGACCGCGCGCGTCTGGGACGCCGCGACCGGCACGGCGGTCGCCGTCCTCAGCGGCCACGAGTATTGGCTGACTTCCGCCACCTTCAGCCCCGACGGGTCGCGCATCGTCACGGCGTCCTTGGACAACACCGCGTGCGTCTGGGACGCCGCGACCGACAAGGCAGTCACCGTCCTCAGCGGCCACAAGGGTTGGGTCAATTCCGCCGCCTTCAGCCCCGACGGGTCGCGCATCGTCACCGCGTCATCGGACAACACCGCACGCGTCTGGGACGCCGCGACCGGCAAGGCGCTCGCCGTGCTTGGCGGCCACGAGAATTCGGTCAATTCCGCCACCTTCAACCCCGACGGGACTCGAATCGTCACTGCATCTGAAGACAAGACCGCGCGCGTCTGGGACGTCAGCGCGATCCCCAAGGGCAACATCTTGCAGGTCGCCTGCGCGCTTCTGCGGCTCCACGAGGACCCTGTCAGCCTCGAGGGCGTGACCGAATATCCGCTAACCTTCGACCGTCCGATCTGCGCCACCGATCCGCCGCCGCCAGACCCGCCGGCCGAGCCGGCGGCGAAGGCGGCGGAAGCGAAATGAATGATCAACGGCTGGAGCACGGCTTGACTTGATGGAAGAATCGTCATCGCGAGCGAAGCGATCCAGGAGACGGAGGGCAATAGCCCTTCAGGACAGGGCACTCTGAATGCCCTATCGGACGTGGCCCTGGATCGCCACGTCGCTTCGCTCCTAAAAAGAAAGTGCTGGTAACTCATTGATTTTGCTCGCTCTAATAAACAGGATAGTGGCGTATCTTTCATCCAACGAGGTCGGCCAAAGGCCGGTGCTGAACTCGCGATGACGAATCCGTCAAAACTCGACGTGCTCTAGCGGAGCCGCCGGAAAGCCCACAAAAGACTGGGGAGGCGCACAATGCTGAGGATGGCCTGGAATGCTTATCGCGGCTGGGCGAAGCGAGCCCGCGAGCTGCAGGCGGCCGCGGGGCGGTGGAACCTCGTGGCGCTCCTCTGTGTCGTCCTGGCGGCGGTCTGCGGGGCGGCGACGGCGCTCGTTCCGGCCGCCCCCAGCCCGTGGAACGTCCTCGGGTTCTGGCTCGCGTCGGCCGCGGCCGTCGCCGCGGCGGTTGGCGCCTATCTCGGCCGCGAAATCGTCGGCTCAGGCAAAGAGGCCGGGTGGATCCAGGCGCGCGCGACGGCGGAAGGCATGAAGTCCGAATGCTTCCGTTACGCGGCGAAGGCGGACGGATACGCCGGCCCGGAGGCCGAAACTGCCAAGACGTTTAAGCAGCGGATCGACGATCTCGCCAAGCCGGCGGTGGACAAGGGTCTTGTCCCCGCAGACGACCTGGTCCCGGCCTCTGGCGACAAGCGCGAGCCCGCCGTCCCACTGACGAAGGACTGGTACAAGGCCAACAGAATCGACGAGCAGATCGGCTTTTACCGCAACGGGCGAGCCAGGAACGAAGCCTTCGCGGCCCGCCTGTGGCAGGTGGCGTTCGCCTCCGGCCTCGCCGCGGTCGCGTTCGGAGCGATCGGGGCCTGGGTGCAAGTCCTCGCGCCGTGGATCGGCGCCATGACGACGATCGCCGCCTCGATCGCCGCCTACGGCCTGATCGATCGGCGGAAGTTCCTCATCTCCAGCTACGCGGCGATGCAGACGAGCCTCGAAGGCATCAAGGCGCTGGACGAAGCGAACCCGGCGAGCCTCACCGATCTCGTGACCGCAACGGAAGACCTGCTCGACAGCGAGCACAAGGCCTGGCAACCGCAAATGCTCGCCATGCAACACAAGCCGCCGGCCGCGACGGAGCCCGCGAAACAGGGTGGCTGATGAGCGCTTTCGGTCAATCCGGCTCGTTCGAGAACGCGAGAAAGCGGGCGATCGACCATTTTCCGTCGGGCTGCCGGCGGAAGACGTCGAGGCCGGGCTCGTGCGAAACGCGCGTCGCCCCGCCCTGCGTCTCGGTCACGTTCCAGACCAGCCGGACGGCGGCTAAGTCGCCGCTGACGATGATCTCCTCAATGTCCGGCGCGTAGCGCATGGTTTTGCTGCGATCAGCGAGCGCCGCCGCGATCCGCTTGCAGACCGCCTCGCGACCGTTGTCCGGCCGGCCGCGCATGGTCGAGACGAGGTCGGGCGCGAAAATATCGCAAGCGCCCGCGGCGTCGCGCGCGTTGAACGCGGCGGTAAAATCCTGGAGCCGCGCGGCGATCGCCGCCGGCCTCGACGTCCGCTTGCGCGGAACCAACCGCCGTCAAAGCCAGGAGACAGGCGAGCCGCATGACTCGCCGGCATGAACCGGCGCTTCCCCTGAGCGGACGCATTCCGTCTCCCCGACCGGGCCATCCCTACGACGCAACGATGTTTTGCGCCAGATGCGCCGGCGGCCCAATCCGTCGCGAGCTATGCCTGCCTTGCCCCTCTCGCATCGATGTGCGACCCTCGTCCGAGCGACGCGACACGGGCAAACCCGGCGTCGATCGCCACAGGGAGGACGCCCATGATCAGGACGCTTACGCGACTGTTGTGCCTCGCGCTCTTCGCGCTCATTTTGCCGTTCGGCGCAGAAGCGAAAACATTCTACTGGATCTCGCACGGATCCCCAGCCGATCCGGTGTGGACCTATTTCCTCGCTGGAGCGAACATGTGGGCGAAGGACACCGGCCAGACCGTCAAGACCTCGTTCCATAACGGCGACGTCCCTTCGCAGCAGGAAGCGATCCGCACTGCAATTGCCGCCAAGGCCGACGCCATCGTCACGACCAGCCCGGATCCGGGCAGCCTCGTCGACGTCGTCAAGGAAGCGCGCGCGGCCGGGATTCCGGTCATCAATTTCAACACTCCGGACGCGAAAGTGAACTTCAACGCCTATGTCGGCGTCGATCTCACGGTGGTCGGCAAGGCCTGGGCGCAGTATCTCGTCGACCACGGCCTGGTGAAATCGGGCGATTTCGTCTGGATGCCGGTCGAGGTTCCCGGCGCGAGCTACGGCGTCGAGGAGGAAAAGGCGATCGCGACGGTGTTCAAGCCGCTCAACATCACTTGGGAAGTCACCGACTCCACGCTCGATCAGGCGAACGTCATCTCCCGCATGAGCGACTACCTCACAGCCAACCGCAAGAAGATCAAGGCGATCATCGGACTCGGCGATCTCGTCACCGGTTCGATCAAGCGCGTCTTCGATCAGGTCGGCGTGAAGCCGGGCGAAATTTCGGTGGTCGGCTGGGGCAATTCGCAAGACACCACGGGCGAAGTGATGTCGGGCTATGTCAACGCCGGCATGTGGCAGGACCCCCAGGCGACGAGCTACATGGCGCTTTCGGTCGCCAATATGGCGACGGACGGTATCCCACCCGGATTCAACATCACGACGGGCGCGCTGTACGGCAAGGACACCGCCTCGATCTACGACAAGATCCTGTCGGGCAAATAGACGCGCGGCGTCCTCGCGCATGACGCCCTCATCCTTCGAGACGCGAGCTTGACTCGCACGGCGGGATGAGGGCTTCGTCGCCGCCGGCCGAACCTTCGTTCCGGGACGCGGCTCGCCGCGCCTCAACGGAGCGTCGATCGCGGGTCCCGCGCGCGCCCCTTCTTCCCATCGGTGACTGCCCGTGCAGAAGGCCTCGTTCCTGCGAACCGCGATCTCCGCGCCGGAGTTTGGCCCGTTTGTGCTGCTCGTTCTCGAGCTCGCGGTCTTCTACGCGATCAATCCCGAGTTCCTGTCCGTCCTCAACATTGGCAACACGCTGACCTTCACGGTCGAGCTCGGGCTCATCGCGCTGGCGATGACGCTGCTCATGACCGCGGGCGAATTCGATCTCTCCGTCGGCTCGCTATTCGGATTCGCGCCGGTCGTGATGTGGACGCTCTTCAATGCCGGCTGGACCTCGCTCGGGGTCGCCTTTGTCATCAGCCTCGTCATCGCGGCGCTGATCGGGCTCGTCAACGGGCTCTTCGTGACGCGGCTCAAGATCCCCTCCTTCCTCGTCACCCTCGGCATGCTGCTCGTCGTGCGCGGGACAGCTCTTTTCGTCACGGACGGTTTTCCCCAGCGCACCTGGAGCGCGAGCGGGCAATGGATCGCCAGTCTCTTGGTCGGCGACTTCTACCTCGGACCGCTCCGGGTCTACGCTTCCTTGTTCTGGTTCATCGCCGCGGCCGTCATCCTCGGCTATGTCCTGACGCAATCGAAATTCGGCAACTGGATCCAGTCGACCGGCGGCAATCCTGTCGCGGCGCAGGCGCGCGGCGTGCACGTGTCCACCGTCAAGGTCGCCCTGTTCATCCTCACCGCCGTGATGTCGTCCTTCGCCGGGATCATCAGTTCGATCCGCACCTCGGCCGCCAATCCGAACAGCGGATCGGGCTACGAGCTCGAGGTGATCGCGATGGTCGTGATCGGCGGCACGGCGTTGACCGGCGGGCGCGGCACGATCCTAGGCACGGTGCTCGGCATCCTGATCCTGCGCGTGATGCGGAACGGCATCGTGCTGATCGGGGTGCCTGGTCTCGCCTACAACATCTTCATCGGCGCGATCATCCTCGGCATGATGGCGCTCCATTCCTGGCTTGAGCGCCGGCACCAGGCGGGGACGTGACCGCGATGGCCGAAGACCTGATTCGGATGGAGCGCATCAACAAGTTTTTCGGCCGGGTCCAGGCGCTCGACGACGTGAACTTCAGGGTCAAGCGTCAGGAGATCGTCGGGCTGCTCGGCGACAACGGCGCGGGAAAGTCGACGCTGATCAAAGTGCTTTCGGGCGCCCTACGCGTGACCAGCGGCGACATTTATGTGCGCGGCAAGCGGGTCGAGATGCGCAGCACCACGGACGCCATCGCGGAGGGCATCGAGACGATCTACCAGGATTCGGCGCTCGTGACTCAATTGTCGATCGCGCGCAATCTCTTTCTCGGCCGCGAACCGATCAGGGGACCGCGCTTCCTCAACCGGATGGATTCCCAGCGGATGGACGAGGTCGCCGGCGATCTCCTCCGGCGAGTGGGCATCGGCAAGGCCATTCCGGCTTCGACGCCAATCAGCTCGCTCTCGGGCGGCGAACGCCAGGCCGTCGCGATTGCGCGCGCGATGTATTTCGACAGCGACCTCATCATCCTCGACGAGCCGACGAACAATCTCGGAGTTGCGGAAACGCAAGGCGTGCTGCGCTTCGTCCGCAACGCCCGCGATTCCGGCCATTCCTGCATCTTCATCGCCCACAATATCCATCATGTGTTCCAGGTGGTCGACCGCATCGTCGTCATGCGCCGCGGCAAGATCGTCGCCGACGACATCGACCCGAAAGCGACATCGGTCGCGGAGGTCGAACGCGTGATCACGGGCGATCTCAGCAGCCTGGCGCATTGACGAGGATCGGCATGACGCCAAGGGAGGGCGGGCCGGCCCTCGCGACCTCTTGCGCGCTGTCACATATCCTTCACGGGCGACGCCCAATGTCAGCAGCGAACGTTCCTTTTCGCCGCCGGGGCATCATCATGAGTTCAGAAGAAAAAACCGATTTCCGTCCGATCGCACGCGCGGTCGGAACCGTATTGGAATTTGCCGCGAACGACTTCATCTTTCGGGAGGGAGACCCGCCACGATACATGTATGTCGTTCTCAAGGGTTCGGTCGAGATGTCCAGCAAGGGCAAGGTCGTCGAGATCGCTCACGGGGGGAAGGCTTTCGGCATGCTGTCGCTTTTGGACGACATGCCGCGGACGAGCGCTGCGCGGGCGCTGGAGCCGTGCGAACTCGCTCTCCTCGACAAGAAGAAGTTCCGTTTCATGATCGAGGAGGCGCCGAACTTCGTCTGGTTCGTTCTCGGGGAGTTCGGCTCAAGGCTGCGCGCGACCAACGCGCTGCTGTGAGGGAGCGGCGCGGGGCCGCGGAGCGCGGCGCGGCTCAGATGTCGCCGCCGCCCTTCGGACGCGCCAGGGCAAAAACGGATTCGACGGCGGCGTAATCCTGGTAACCGCAGCGCGCGAGCGGATGCGCGCCCGCGGTGTCGAAACGGCCCTCGCGGATATAGTCCTCGTCGATATGGAATGCGACGACCTCCCCGATCGTAAGCACGCTGCCGCTCCATGAGCCGCCGCGGGTTCGAATCTCGACGATCTCAACAACCTTGCATTCGAGCGAGGCCGGGCTTTCGGCGATGCGCGGCGCCGCGACGAGGCGGCATTCGGCCATCGTCAGGCGAGCGTGGTCGAACTCGTTCGCGCCGCGCGCCAGCGGCGCCGACGTCGCGTTCATCGGATCGCGCAGGCTAAGCGTCGCCAGATTGACCACGAACTCCCCGCTCTCTTTGGCGAACGCAGCCGAATCCTTCCATCCCTCACTGGAGAAACCGACGATCGGCGGCGCGCTGCAAAATCCGTTGAAGAAGCTGTAGGGAGCAAGATTGATTCGCCCGTCGAGCGCGCGCGTCGAGATCCAGCCGATCGGACGGGGCGCGACGATCGCCTTGAACGGATCATGCGGAAGGATTGCCTTGTCGCGACGGCGCGTCTCGTAGAACATGGGCGCCCTCCTCAGGCGGGAAAGGTCGTGACGATGTCCTCGAGCGGCGGACGCGGCCGGTCCTCGATCGCCGGCGCGCGGCCGATATGGATGAAGCCGGCGATGCGTTCGTGCTCGGCAAGCCCGATCGACGCCCGGAACCGGGCGTCATAGGCCGGCCATTCAGTGAGCAAGGTCGCCGAGAAGCCGAGCGCGCACGCGGCCACGATTAGGTTCATGCACGCCGCGCCGGCGGACAGGACCTGCTCCCATTCCGGGATCTTGACGTGCGGAGCGGCGCGCGACACGACGCCGACCACGAGCGGCGCGCGGGCGAACCGGTTCAGTTCCTCGGCCCTGCCCGCCTCATCCAGGTCCGGCTGCCCCTCGAGGCGGATGTCGAGCGCAAGCCGGCCCGCGCGATGGCGCGCCTCCCCCTCAAACACGATGAAGCGCCATGGCGCGAGCTTGCCGTGATCGGGCACGCGTGAGGCGATGGTCAGGATCGTGGCGAGCTCTTCCGCCGACGGTCCGGGACCCGTCATGATCGCAGGCGGCGCGGAGCGGCGTCGCTGAAGCAACGCTATCGTGTCATTCATCGGCATGTCCCTGAGAGGCGCGGGCGCTGCTTGACGCAATTCGCGAAGCCTGTAAACGGCCTTCGATCCGCCTCATTGGGGCTTCACCACCCGCGCCCGCCGGCTGCCCGGGGCGCCGGATTGATTGAACGGACGCCGCCGTTTCGCGGCGGGCGGGGCGGAATGGGAGCGATTTTGCGAATTCTGGCAAGGGCCATCGTCCTCGTCGCTATCGGCATGCTGATCGGCGCGGCGCACGCCGACCCGGCGGCGCCCAACGGGCAGGCCACACTTAGCCTCTCCGCGACGCTCAACGGCGGCGCCGGCGCCGCTCTCACCGGAGGCCTGCGCTGGCGCGTGTTCGGCGCACAGCCGGATGCCGTCGGCGCGCATCCGCTGATCGTCGAATCCGCTCTCGCCCAGCCGACCCTGACGCTGCCGCCCGGCGATTATGTCGTGCATGTCGCCTTTGGTCTCGCGAGCGCGACTCGCCGGCTGACGCTTGGCCCGGAGGTTCGGTCCGAACAGCTCGGCCTCTCGGCAGGGGCAATCCGGATCGGTGGCACACTCGTAGACGCACCGATCGACCCGTCCAAACTGTCGCTCGCGATCTACGTGCCGGAGAACCGCAATCCCCAGGGCAAGCTCGTCTACGCCAGGGCGAAGGCCGGCGACATTATCGGACTGCCGGAGGGCTCCTATCACATCGTCTCAACCTACCTCGACACCGTCGGAGGACGTTTCGTCCCCACCTTCGCGGCCAATACGGGCAAGTCTGCGGCTCCTGCGCCTCCGGCGATCCTGCCCACCAATTCGATCGTCAACGCCGACATCAAGGTCCCATCCGGCAAACTCGTCGACGTGACGCTGCGCCATCGCTGCGCGACGCTGACGCTCAAGCTCGTCAACAAGCAGGGGGCGGAGGCGCTCGCCAACACGACTTTCACCGTGCTGACCCCGGGCGGCGACGTCATCCGCGAACTCGTCGGCGCCTTTCCCTCTCTGGTGCTCGCCGAGGGCGAATATGTCGTCATCGCGCGCCACGACGCCAAGACCTACCAGTCGACCTTCGAGGTCCAGTCGGGTCTGGACCACGATGTCGAAGTTGTTGCAGAAGAGGCCGCCAAAGAGGGGCCGTGATCCGATGCAGACCTTTTTCGTTGAGATCAAATGCGCGCTCGGCCGCACCTACGAGGTGGCGAGTGCGCTGGCGGAGGCGGAGATCGCGTCCGAGATCTACTCGACCGCCGGCGACTTCGACATTCTGGCCAAATTCTATGTCGAGAAGGACGTCGACATCGGCCATTTCGTCGGCCACAAGGTGCAAGGGATTCCGGGCATCGTCGACACCCGTACGATCATCACCTTCAAGGCCTTCTAGCGTGGCGATCCATCAACGCGAGTCCAGCCCGTCATTGCGAGCGGAGCGAAGCAATCCAGGAGAACGTGGGGCTTCGGCGATGGCTCCGGATCGCCGCGTCGCCACAGCCCGTCGTAAGACCGGCGTCCTTCCAGACGCCCTATGGCTCCTCGCGATGACGGTGTGGTTCACCTTCACGGTCGCATTCGGGTCGCTCGCCGGCGCCGCTCAGGCCGCGGAAACGGAATTCCTGTTCGACGCGCTGCACGGCAAGACAGGCTATCGCGCCTCCTGGGACAGGCTGATGAAGCTCGTCCAGCCGACGCCAGACTGGCTCGCCCAGTTCAACAAGAACTTCGACGGCGTCGCCGGCCAGGTCACTGATCTCACCATCGACGGCAAGCCCTATTCGCTATCCTTCGTCTGCAAGCCGAACGAATGCGCGCAGCATAAGTTCGTGGTGATGTTCGACGCGGGCGGCGCGCACGCCTATGGCGCGCTCGGCGGCAAGGACAACGACCCGGCCTTTTTCGGCTCGCCCTCGCAAGCCGAGCAGGACGCGATGGCGAAGGCGGTGAAATAAGCCGCGGGGTTAAGCCAGCTCCAGCGCAAACGGCGTTCCTTCGAAGCACTCCTCGCCACGGCCGATTTCCGCAATCGCGTCATTCATGCGCCCGTTGCGGCTTAGCGCGGAATCGGCGAGCGCGACGAGGCGCGCGTTGGGGGTCGCGGTTGGCGAAGCGGCGCGCAAGGCGCGGGCGACGGCGAACTCGTCGCGCGCAGGCGCAAGCGCGCAGGCGGCGATATAGGCCGCCGCGGGCGAGCGGCTGACGCCGGCGAGACAATGGATCACCATCGGCTCGCGGCGATCCCAAGCTTGGACGAAACCGAGCAGATCGTCGAGATGCGAGCTCTCCGGCAGAACCTGGCCGGGCACGGGCGCGACAATGTCCGAAACGGCGAGATAGAGATGGCGCTCGGGCGCGATCCCGGCAGGGCGCTCGACCGCCGTGCCGGGGCTGAGCAGCGTAACGAGGGAGCGCGCGCCGGTCCGGGCGACGGTGTCCCCGATCAGGGCCAGCGAGCAGACATGAAGGCGCGGCATGGGAGCGTCTCCTTGGCGGACGCGCTTTGCTTAGAGCTTGGCCGCGGCGGCGTCGAGTTCGGCGAAACGGCTGAGGAAGCGCTCTTCCGCCTCCTGCGGGCGCATCGGCTCGAGAAAGGCGGCGAATTCACCGATCGACAGTTCCGGCTCGCCGAACAGCCTCCGCGCTTCGGCGATAGTGAAACCGGCGAGCGCCGTCGCCTCGATATAGGCGGAGGCCCGGTCGACGGCCTTGATCTGGCGGGCGAGGTCGGCCGTCCGCTCGGCGGGGAGACCGAAGCGGATGTGGATCGCGCGCTGCAGGCGTTGCTCGATCCGCTTGTAGTCGCCGCCGACCGCCGCCTTGAACGGCGAGATCATGTCGCCGATCACATACTCGGGCGCGTCATGCAGCAGCGCGGCCAGTCGCGCCTGCGGCGGCGACCCTGGCGCGGAGGCAGCAAACAGCGCCTCGACGAGTAGCGAATGCTGCGCGACGGAAAAAATCTCCGGCCCCCGGGTCTGGCCGTTCCAGCGGGCGACGCGCGCAAGGCCGTGGGCGATGTCGGCGATCTCGACGTCGACCGGCGACGGATCGATCAGGTCGAGCCGCCGCCCGGACAGCATGCGCTGCCAAGCGCGATGCGTTCGGCTTTCGCTCATTGTCCGAAGTCGCGCGCGAGCGCCCTGCAGGCGTCGTGCCGGCAGCAGTCGACCAGGTGATCGTTGACCATGCCCGTCGCCTGCATGAACGCGTAGATGATGGTCGGGCCGACGAAGTTGCCGCCCCGCGCGCGCAGGTCCTTGGAGATGGCGCGCGCGACCTCGGTCTCGGCGGGCATCTCGGCAAGGCTCCTGCGCGCGTTCTGGATCGGCCGCCCATCGACGAAGCTCCACAAATGCCGCGCAAAGCCTTGCCTTTCGGCGAGGTCGAGATAGATGCGCGCTAGCGCGACCGTCGCCTCGATCTTGGCGCGATTGCGCACGATTCCCGGATCGAGCATCAGCGCTTCCTTCTTGGCCGCATCCCAGCGCACGATCCTCTCCGGCTCGAACCCGTCGAAGGCGCTCCGGAAGGCCGGGCGTTTGCGCAGGATGGTGATCCACGACAAGCCCGCCTGAAACCCGTCAAGGACGAGCTTCTCGAAAAGCGCCCGGTCGTCATATTCGGGCGTTCCCCATTCCTCGTCGTGGTAGGCGAGATAGAGCGGATCGGCGCCTGGCCACGGGCAACGCATGAGTCCATCGGCGCCGGGCACGGCGGTGACGACTCGCTGCGGCTTCTCTCGATCCGGCATACGTTCCTCTGTGACTCCTCGCCTCGCCCTCATCGCGCGTCGCGCGCCGGCGGGCAAGATCAGATAAGCAGCTCGCCGCCGGCTGCGCGGATCGGCGCCGCGATCGGTTGCTGCAGGCGCACATCGTCGTTGGCGACCCAATTGACGGCGGGGCCGATTTCGACGAGCTCGAGCGCCGCGTCGGGCGCAGGTTTCAGGACCGCGAGCGCCCTGGCGGCTCTGACGCCATCGACGTCGAGCCAGGGAACGAAGTCGCCGGGCTCGAGGATCGCCGGCATGCGGTCGTGTACGAGGGCCGCAAGCGAGTTGGCCGGGGTCGTGATGATGCACGCCGTATCGATCTCCCCGCCGGTCGGGTCGCACCAGGTCTCGTAAAGTCCGGCAAGCCCCATCGGCTCGCCGCTCACGCGCCGGATGAGAAAGGGGCGGCTGACCTCGCGCCGTCCGCCCGGGGCGGCGCCCTTCCGCCATTCGTAGAACCCGTCGGCGATGACGAGACACCGTCGCCGCTGGAGCGCCGCGCGGTAGCTGGGCTTGTCGGCCATCGTTTCCGCGCGGGCGTTGATGATGAGCGGAAAGCCCTTCGGGTCCTTCACGAACCCCGGCAGGAAGCCCCAGCGCATGAGTTGGAAATGCCGGACGGCGCCGGCGCTCCGGGGTTCGGCGGCGACCACTGGAATAGGCTGCGTCGGGGCGATGTTGTAGCGGGGCGGAAAATTCGGCGTCTCCCGATAGCCGAAATAGGCGCGCACCGCTTCGGGGGGCAAAGTGATCGCATAGCGTCCGCACATGGCGCTGCTCCCGACGGCGCCGCGCGCCACGCTGACCCTCGCGCCGACGTCAGCTCTGGCGCCAATTAACCTTTACAAAGAACTGGCGTCGCCTTCCCCGGCGCGAGGTTCTAGTATGCCGGCGATGTCGATCGCCATGCAAATCGCGCTTGAGGATCGCCGCGACGAGGACGCGCGCCGGGCGGCCCTGACCTATGTCGGGGAGGCCTTCGCCCTGGCGGCGCTCGACGGAATCGGCGTCGACGACCTGGCGGAGGCCGCCCTTTGCGCGGCGATGTGCGAACTCGTCGCGATCCATGGCGAGGACAACGCCGCGCTCATCGCCGGGCGCCTCGCCGACCGCGCTGCGGCCGGCGAATTCTCGGTCTCGCGACGGCAATAGGGGCCGCATTCCCCGCGCGATTTGACCGTCCATGGACGGGGCCAATACACTCCTCCCCGCCAATTGCATCGGCGCCGCGGTCGGACGTGAGGGCGCCCTCCTCGAGGAAATCCGCATGACGTTTCGCGCCATCCGAGCCGACAAGACCGACGCCGGGCAGGACGTCCGTTTCGTCGAGATGGAGGACTCCGAGCTCATGGACGGCGACGTGACCGTCCGCGTCACGCATTCGACCGTCAACTACAAGGACGGGCTCGCGCTCTCCGGCAAGTCGGCGATCATCCGCCGATTTCCGATGGTGCTCGGCATCGACCTCGCGGGCGTCGTCGAAACCTCCGCCCGAGCGGACTTCGCTCCCGGCGACGAAGTGATCGTGAATGGCTTTGGGCTCAGCGAGACCCATTTCGGCGGCTATGCTGGGAAGGCGCGGGTGAAGGGCGACTGGCTCGTCAGGCTGCCGGCGGGCCTCAGCCGGGCCGAGGCGATGGCGATCGGCACCGCCGGCTATACCGCGATGCTGGCGGTGATGGCGATCGAGCGGCACGGCCTGACTCCGGCCTCGGGACCGGCGCTGGTGACGGGCGCTGCGGGCGGAGTCGGCTCGACCGCTATTTCGCTGCTGGCCGACAAGGGTTGGACGGTGATCGCCTCCACCGGCCGATCCAGCGAAGCGGAGTATCTCAAGCATTTGGGGGCGTCCGAGATCATCGACCGCGCCTCCCTCTCGGCGCCTGGCAAGCCGCTCGGCAAGGAGCAGTGGGCGGCGGCTGTCGACAGCGTCGGATCGCAGACGCTCGCCAATGTGCTGGCCCAGACGCGCTATGGCGGTGCCGTCGCGGCCTGCGGGCTCGCAGGCGGCATGGATCTGCCCGCGACGGTCGCTCCCTTCATCCTGCGCGCCGTGACCCTGTTCGGCATCGACAGCGTCCAGTGTCCGATGGCGCGTCGGCTCGAAGCGTGGCGCCGACTCGCGAGCGACCTCGACCGCGAGAAGCTCGCGGCGATGACGCAAACGATCCCGTTCGACGAGACGTTCGAGGCCGGCCGCCGCATTCTGAAAGGCGAGACGCGCGGGCGGCTCGTCGTGACGATCGGATAGCCTAAAACCTGGCGCTTCGCCACTTGAGCGGACGGCGCCCCTCCACTATGAGATCGCAGCCGGCGGCAGACGAGCCGGCGCAGAGCTTGGGTCGACCTGTCACAATTGTGCAATCACTCTGCCGTTTCATCGTTTTACAAAGGGACGCGCGTCGATTCGATGGGCGTGGATGGCGACATGACCGACGACGCCGACAGTTTCAGTCTGCTCCTAGGGACGGACGTCCCGACCCGCGATTACAAGGCGGGCGAGACGATCTTCCGCGAGGGAGATCCGGGCACGGAGTTTTACGTCGTTCAGCGGGGCCGCGTCCGTGTCCTTGCCGGAAACCGGCTGCTCGAAACGCTCGGCGAGAACGAGATCTTCGGCGAGATGGCGCTGATCGACTCCTCGCCGAGAAGCGCAACCGTCGCCGCCGATACTGACGTCACCGTCGCTCCGATTACGGAGAAGCAGTATCTCTTCCTGGTCCGCCATACGCCGTACTTCGCCCTCAAAGTGATGCGGGTTCTGGCGAACCGGCTCAGGCGCCAGAACAAAGCGGTCTGACCGGCGGCGACCCTCGAAGCGAAGGTTCAGCTTCGCTCGACGTTCAGGAACATGCGGACAAGGTCGGACAGGCTTGCGGCCTGGGTTTTCTTCATCACGTTGGCCCGGTGGACTTCGACCGTCCTTGGACTGATCCCCATTTCGTAGGCGATGATCTTATTGGGCTGTCCTCGGATGAGACGGTCGAGCACCTCGGTTTCGCGCGCGCTGAGCGTAGCCAGTCGCGCCTGCGCTTTCTGCGTATTGGCCCCATTCGTCTGCGACTCCTTGCCGGAATCAAGGGCGTTACGAATGGCGCCGATGAGGTCGTCGGCGCGGAACGGCTTTTCGAGAAGGTCGACTGCGCCCTGCTTCATCGCGCGAACGGCGAGCGGAACGTCGGCGTGGCCGGTCACGACAATAACCGGCAGAGCCAGCGAACGCGCCGATAAATGCGCGAGCAGCTCCATTCCGCTCATGCCGGGCATGCGGATGTCGGTCACCACACAGCCGACCGGCGCGTCATCGATTGCGGCGAGGAACTCTGTCGCAGAGGCATAGGTTCTGACGTTGAGCCCCTCGTTCACCAGGAAGAGCCGCACCGAATCGCGAAGGGCGTCGTCGTCATCGATCACGTGAACGATCTGCGCATCGCTCATTCTTCGATCTCCGCCGTCGCCAACAGCAAGGTGAGGCTGAACGTCGTTCGCGCGCGGACTCGGCCCAAATGCGCCCGCTCAATGTGGTCGGAATTCCAGCGGCCCGCAAGCAGCGAGGATCATGCCACCTTGGCGAGCGCGACGGCGCGGGCGCGGCGCTGGACTCTCGGCAGCGTAACCACAGCGACCGCGCCTTCGCCTGCCCGCGAGCCGAGACGGAGCGTTCCGCCGTGCAGTTCGACGAGCGAATTGGCGATGGCGAGGCCGAGCCCCGAGCTTTTCATGCCGTTGGCCATCACGACGGCGCCCTGCTCGAACGGCCGTCCAATCCGCGCGATGTCCTCCGCGGCGATGCCCGGGCCGTTGTCCTCGACATAAAAGCAGACCTGCTCCGCCAAGGCTTGCGCGCCGATTTCGACCGCGCCGCCTTCAGGCGCGAACTTGATTGCGTTGCGCATCAGCGTGGTGAGAATCCTTTCGACGGCTGCGGGGTCGGCTTCGATCGTCACGTCCGCGTCGACATCGACCGTCACCGCGATGCGCTTCTCACGCGCTGTCGGGGCGATGTCCTGCACCGCCCGGCTGACCGCCTGCTCCGCCCGGAAGCGCCCATAGCAGAGACGCTCACGCCCGGCCTCCAGTCTGGACATGTCGAGAATGTCACTGACGACCTGGAGGAGATATTCGCCGCTCGCAAGGATGTGCCCGCAATAGTCTCGATATTTCTCCGATCCGAGCGGACCGAAGGTCTGGCTTCCCATCAATTGCGAAAAGCCGATGATGGCGTTGAGCGGCGTGCGCAATTCGTGGCTCATGTTGGCCAGGAACTCAGCTTTGGCGCGATTGGCCGCCTCGGCCTGCGCCTTCTGCTCATGATAGCGTTCGGCGAGATCGGCAAGTTGCTGAGCCTGTTCCTCGAGCGAGTGGCGGGAGTGGCGCAACTGCGCCACGGTCGTCAGCAGGAGACGCTCCGAATTGATCAGTTGCTCCTCGTGCTCCTTGAGCGCGGTGATGTCCGTCCCGACCGAGACATAGCCGCCGTCGCGGGTCCGCCGCTCATTAACCTGCAGCCAACGCCCATCGGGCAGGCGCGCCTCGTAAGTGCGCGACCGCAATCCCGTCGCCGCAGGCCCGGCCGCGCCCGCCCCTGGGCGCTCGAGTCCGCCGAGCGCCGCCAGTTCGCCGTAGTCAGCGCCAGACCGCACGGCTTCACCTGAAAGATTGTGCAGCCGCTGATATTTCGAATTGCAAAGGACGAGCCGATTGCCGGAATCCCATAGGACGAAAGCCTCGGAAATAGCCTCGATGGCCTCGCGCAGCCGCTGGTCTGCCGTCGCCGAGGCCTCAGCCTCGCGCTTGCGCTCGGTCACGTCGAACGCGATCCCAACAAGGCTCAGGTCGCCGCTCTCCTCGTCCTCGACGATTTCCGCACGCTTGCGCAGCCAGACCCAACGCCCGTCGGCGGCGCGCATGCGAAATTCGACCTCGACGCATTCGCCCCGACGCTCGGCCGCGAGCCGCGCGATGCCCTCGAGGCTCTCGTCCTCGGGATGCATCAGCGCCCGCAGTTCGGCGATCGTCCACCAGCCGGGGCGCTCGGCGAGATCGAGAACGTCGAACATCGAGGGCGACCAGACGATGCGTCCGTGAGGCAAATCCCAGGTCCATAAGCCGCATCGACCGCGATTGAGCGCCAGATCGATGCGCGCTCGACGGGCCCGCTCTTCACGTACGCGCGCACGCTTGCATCGCAGTTCGGCGCCATAGAGAAGGCCCGCCGCGGCGATCAGCGCCAGCGTCCAGGCGAGAAGAGCGACGGTTGCGAACGCAGCGCGTCGCCAGGCGGCGAGATGCGGGTCGACGGGCGAGGCGAACGCTACTCTCGCAGCCGCCGCTGGCAGCGCCCTGACCGCCGTGAACCGATCCCCGCTGTCGCCTGAGTCGACAAGTTGCACCCCGCCGTGGTCGCCGCCATCGCTCCAATTCCATCCAAGCCGCGCCAGTTCATCCGCAATCATTGCCTCTGGCGGATCGATCGCGAGGCGCTGACCGAGGCGATCGACCACGATCGCCTCGGCGAGCCGCTCCTCGGGATGGGCGTCGAGAACCTGGCGGAGAACCCCGGCCGGTGACGCCCGCGGGGCGGCGGCCAAGGCCGCGTCGAGGCGGGCCGCGAGAATGGTCGCGCGCATGTCGACCTCGCGCGCGGCGGATTGAAGCGCGAGATCACGCTCGAATCGCAGATGCTGAAGCGTCACGGCTATCGTGCCGACGATCCCAAGAGCGACGCCGATCGAAGCGGCGGAGGCAAACCAGCGTCTGACCGCCGCGCGAAGCCGCGCCATCGCCAGCCAGAAAACCGAGCCGCCGATTTGCAGGACCGGTCCGCCTTGGCAATCGTCCGCGTTTGCCGCGCTTGCACGCGTCATCGTAATAGCCAGCCCTCGTCACAAGATTACTCGGGCAACCGCCGCCCCGTCCGAATCAGTACGATAAGAATCCTTGTGTGAATCTTTGTCCAGACCCTTGACAGGGGCCAGATCGAAAAATCTCGCGGCGGGGCTAAGGACGCGGCCGGCGGGCAGTCGCCGCCGGGCAGTCGGACATCGGCTGTCGCAACGTCCGGTGCTACGCATGCAGAACGCGGGCCATTGGCGGGTCGCCGGGCGCCTTATCCCAGGCTCCGGGTCACGATGTCGCAGACGTCGGGCGACAGCGTCGGCTGGGCGGCGATTCGCTTCAACATCGCCTCCGCCTGCCGCCGGCGCTCATCCTCGAGCGAGCGCCAGGAGCGCATGGCTGTCAGGAGCCGCGCGGCAATCTGCGGATTGGCAGGGTCGAGCGTCACGACCACCTCCTCGAGCAGCGCGAACCCCGCCCCGTCGGCCCGGTTGAATTGCGTATGGTTGGCGGAGAACCCGCCGATCAGCGCGCGCACCCGGTTGGGGTTGGACATCGAGAAGCCGCGGTGGCTCATGAGCGCCCGCACGCGCTCAAGCGTCTCCCGCTCGGGAATTTGCGCCTGCAGGGCGAACCATTTGTCGAGGATCAGCGGCTCCATCGCGTAGCGCCGCTCGAAGGCGTCCAGCGTGTGTTCGCGGGTCGAGCTGGGTTTGAGCGCAATCGTCGCGAGCGCGCCGAGGCGCTCCGTCATGTTGTCGGCCTCGCGCATCTGCCCGTGCGCGAGCGCAAGACCGTCGATCACGTCGCCGTCGACGAATAGCGCGAGCGCTCCGTTGCGCAGCGCGCGCCGACCGGCCGCGGCCGCGTCCGGGCTGAACGGCGACGAATCGGCGAGCTGCCTGTGCAGCTCGACCAGCGCGTCACCGTGCGCGCGGCCAAGTCCGCCCCGCAACGTCTTTCTCGCCGCATAAATTGCGTCCGGATCGACGTCCTCGCCGATTTCGCGCGCAATGTCCGCCTCGCTCGGCAGCGTCATCGCGAGCGCCGCGAAGGCCGGGTCGATCCGTCCTGCCCGGGCGTCCTCAATCAAGGCGCCGAACGCTGCGATGAGCCCCGCGTTGCGTTCGGGCGCCCGTCCGGCCCGGATCGCCTTGACGCCGCGCAACAGCACGCGAGTCGCCAGGCTCTGCAACGCCTGCCAGCGGTTGAAATTGTCGCTGTCGCGCCGCGAGAGAACGATGAGATCATCCTCGGTGAGATCGTCCTCCACCCGGACCGGCGCGGAGAAGCCTCGCAGGAAGGAAAGCGCGGGCCGCCGCGGGACGTCGTGAAACACGATCGTCCGCTCGGAATCCTTGAGTTCGATCACCCCCTCCTCGAGCTCGTCGGGTGACGCGTCGGGAGAGATCAGAGGCATGTCGCCGCCCTGCGGATCGACGAGGCCCAGCGCGAGCGGCATCGTCATTGGCAGCTTGGTCGCCTGGCCAGGCGTCGGGGCGATCGACTGGACGATCTCGAGACGATAGGTCCGCTCGACCGGGTCATACTTGCTCCGGACCGTGAGCTTCGGCGTCCCGGCCTGACTGTACCATCGCATGAAGCGGCCAAGATCGCGGCCGGAAACATCGGCGAAGCAGGCGATGAACTCTTCCACCGTGGCCGCGGTCCCGTCATGGCGCTGGAAATAGATATCCATGCCGGCGCGGAACGCGCGCGGCCCGATCAGGCGCTTGAGCATCCGGATGATTTCCGCGCCTTTTTGATACACGGTCGCGGTGTAGAAGTTGCTGATCTCGTTGTAGACTTCGGGCCGTACATTGTGTGCGAGGGGGCCCGCGTCCTCGGGAAACTGCGCCGAGCGCAGCACGCGCACCTCGGAGATGCGCTTGACCGGGGCGGAGCGCATGTCGGCCGAGAATTCCTGGTCGCGGAAGACCGTAAGGCCTTCTTTGAGGCAAAGCTGGAACCAGTCGCGGCACGTGACCCGATTGCCGGTCCAGTTGTGAAAATATTCGTGCGCGATTACCCCCTCAATGCCCGCGTAGTCTTCGTCGGTGGCGGTCTGGGGCGAGGCGAGCACATATTTGTCGTTGAAGACGTTCAGCCCCTTGTTCTCCATGGCGCCCATGTTGAAATCGGACACCGCGACCACGTTGAAAACGTCGAGATCATATTCGCGCCCGTACACGCTCTCATCCCAGGCCATCGAGCGCTTGAGCGCGTCCATGGCGTAATCGGCGCGCTCCTCGCGTCCCGGCTCCACGTAAATCCCGAGCGCGACCTTTCGGCCTGACGCAGTGACGAACGAATCGGAAATATGGGCGAGCTCGCCCGCCACCAGCGCGAACAGGTAGCATGGCTTCTTGTGCGGGTCGGTCCAGATCGCCCAATGGCGCGAGGGGTCATCGGCCTCGCCGAAGTTTTCGAGATTGCCGTTGGCGAGCAGGACCGGCGCCTCGGCGCGATCGGCCTCGAGCCGCACCCGATAGGTCGAGAGCACGTCCGGACGATCGAGAAAATAGGTGATGCGGCGGAAGCCCTCGGCTTCGCATTGCGTGCAATAGGCGGAGCCTGACCGGTAGAGCCCCATCAGCTTGGTGTTGGCGGCCGGATCGAGCCGGGTTTCGATTTTGAGCGTAAACGGGCCACGCGGCGGTCGCGGCAGCACGAATTGCGAGGCGCTCGCCTGAAAATCGGCGGCCGCCAGCGGCGCGCCGTCGAGTTCCGCCGAAACGAAGACGAGTTCGTCGCCGTCGAGATCGAGCGCGACGTCCACTTCGCCCGCCGGATTGGGCCTGACCATCAGAGTCGATGTGACGCGGGTGGCATGGCGATCGAGCGAAATATCGAGTTCGACCGCGTCGATGAGGTAGTCCGGGACGCGATAATCGACGAGACGAACGGGCTGACCGACCGATGTGCGCATGGGCGCGGGCCTTTTCGATGGATGAGAATGGTTTTTCCTGTGACGCCGAGACTCGCGGAGAAAATGGCGCCGCGGCTCGGCCGGGATTTCCGTCCGCTCAGGCCATAGCCAAGCTGATCGCCGCGGAGGGCGTAAACGTCAAACCGTACCGAAGCAAGGCTTTTTGCAAGGCCGCCCCCGGCGGCGCGCCGCTGGTGAAAATGGCGGCGCCCGGGCGGCGGCGCGCCGAGCCCCTCGGGGTCTCGCCCAGCAGGGCGTCGAGCCGCCGCGCAATCGCCGGCGCGGGGTCGACAAACAAGACCGGCCACGGCGCAAGCCGCTTGAGCGTGTCGATCAGCAAA